>Ga0066850_10000326_pt1 | contig 26861 bp, 26 predicted proteins | sample ETNtaG_4_FD_67282 | JGI IMG/M metagenome (GOLD analysis project Ga0066850, IMG submission 67282) | Marine microbial and viral communities from oxygen minimum zone, Eastern Pacific Ocean - ETNP201406SV67 | ecosystem: Environmental > Aquatic > Marine > Oceanic | place: Pacific Ocean: Eastern... | reverse complement strand
GGTGCCGCTGGCGCTGTGGGTTGGCATCATGTCGCAATTCGTTCCCGTAGCAGGAACCTACCTAGCAGGACTACTGCCAATTCTGATTGCCCTACTCCACGAACCGATCACCGCCCTGTGGGTTTTGATAGCTATCGCTGTCTACCAGCAACTAGAGAATTACTTGTTTGCTCCCCGAATCACTTCTCAGACAATGAATATTCACCCAGCGGTGGCTTTCGGTACCGTGATTTTGGGGGCATCATTGCTCGGAGTTGTGGGCACACTTCTTGCGGTGCCCGTAGCAGCTACTGTCCAAGCTTTTGTGTCGACTTATATAAGACGGCATGAACTCATTGAATCAAATCTGTTAGATGACGAAGGGGCGGAAGCCGAAGAGATCGAGTGAGTTTCAACCCAAACAAGGTTCGAGGCTAACAATTTCCCATGATCAATTCGAAAACTGTCAACCCCTCGGACTCAGAGTTGGTGAACAGGTCAAGGCTTCTTGTGTCCACCTTGGGACTCCTATCCAATTCCAATATCACTGCAGCAGCCTCATACCGTTCGACGACTAACACGCTAAGAACTTCAGGATGAGAGCTTGCGGACATCAACACGTCAAGAAAAGAGGAACGGTAGTCCTCGGAGCTAATCGAGCCACTGATGATTGCAGCCAGCTTGGCAAATGGTTGGACGCCTTTTGACTGGTAGGTGATCTCCCAAGGTGGCCGTTTCGTTCTGCGCCTCAACCCGGAGTCCCGAAGGCGTCGAACGAGTTGCCGACTGTCAATACTTGTAGCACCTGCTTCAACAGCGCGTCGATGCTCATCTTGGTCTATGTCGTAATGATCGCCTTGGAACCCAATGCGGCGTTTCCCAAGTTTTTGAGCAAATTGATGGAGTTCATGGAACGAAATGTCTGACACCATGTGACCCCAGAGGTCATCCCTCCAAGGCCACTTTGGTGGATCGACCAAGATCATGAAGTAGCTGCCAACATCTCGTCGAGCAGTAAATCATATTTGGGTGCCACTTTTGACCAACTAAATCTAGAGATGTGTTCGAGGGTCGCGTACCTATAACGGTGTATCTCATCCCTTGATTGAGTCAGGGTAGAGCGGAGAGCTTCTTCCAATGACCCTTGGTAGAGGAATTGTGATGAGAGGTTTTCGGGGATTATCTCCGGATAAGCGAGCCGATCTGGGAGGACAGGTCTTGCTCCCGCAGCTATCGCCTCAGCAATAGCCAGACCAAAGAATTCGTGCTGCGCTGTCGAAACGACCAAATCGCTAGAACACAAAGCTTGCCGGTAGATTTCCTTGGTTTGTGTCCCAGACACACGGATTCTTTCGGGTAGCTGAGCCTGGAGACGGCGGTATGACTTCTCGCCGCTGCGCTCGACTTCTCCGAGTGCGTACAGTTCGAATTGGTGACCCTCCGCAGCTAAAATTGTCATGGCATGAACAAATTCGCCAGGATTTTTGTCATGGGACCAGCGATGGTTCCACAACACTCTGATCGGCCCGCTAAGAACTTTCGGATGCAACCCTGAGGTTTCAACCCCAACGGGTACAACGTGGAGGTCCTCAAGTACTGATCTCGTCTTCGTTCCGAACCCCTCAACCAGGTCATCGGCGAAGCTAGGCATATGTTCGAGTAGCAGGTCAGCATGAAATTGAGTAGCGACAACAACCTTGTCGGCACTCATAATGGAGTTCCAATCGGTAATCATGGCCCGATATGCCTGGCCGCCTTTGGGGCCTGCTGGATAGCCGATTTGGCTTTCATGCATATAAAGAAGGGTTGGCGGGCGATACTTAGACCTATCTAGTAACCCTAGAAGAGTAGCGAGATCTATTGGCGTGCTGGCTACAAGTGCATCAATTGGCTGGCTTGTTTCATTGATCGCTTCAGCGAAACGAGATGGCGCAGTTACAAGAGAACGGCGCCAACCGGAGTCTGACCCTGTGACCACATCGATGGTGTGTTTGCTGTTGGAACGCCAACCTTCTACCCAGCTTCGGTGAGACCCCTGGTACCACGGTTCGAGAACAAGAACGTTCGCCACCTAGACGAAACTACATGGGTGCTTCACTTCTGAGGAATAACCGGGCAAACTGACGCTTCGTGTCGAAGATATTCCTTCCCTTTCTGCTCATTGCCCTAATGGTGTTAGGCGTAACTCCAGCAAACGCGGCACGACTGGAAACGGCGGGCGGCGCTACTATTTATGGACAGCCCGATCAGGTTTCGGTGGAATCAGGAGTCGCTGCGATGACTTCTCGTACTGATGGATTGGGCTATTGGATAGCAACAGTTGAAGGCGCTGTTCTGACATTTGGGGTTGCGGGCCACTTTGGTGACATGAACGCGGTAACGCTGAATAGGCCAATAGTAGGTATGGCACCAACTCAGACTGGAAACGGCTATTGGCTCGTGGCCAGCGATGGAGGAATCTTTTCCTTCGGTGACGCTATGTTCTACGGGTCGACCGGTGCTCTGATTCTCAATAGTCCCATTGTCGGCATGGCTGCTACCGCAACAGGTGAGGGTTACTGGCTGGTCGCGGCAGACGGGGGTGTCTTCTCCTTTGGTGATGCCGTCTTCTACGGATCAACTGGAGGTCTGATACTCAACCGACCAATAGTTGACTTGCTATCGACGAAGACAAGTAAGGGGTACTGGCTTTTGGCCGATGACGGCGGCATCTTCACCTTCGGAGACGCCAGCTTTTACGGATCGGGACCAGGTGAAGGACTCACCGACCTTTTCGCTGGGATGATCCCGGCGGTCAATGGAGAGGGTTACTCATTGGTCCACTCCAATGGCCGCATCAGCTCATTCGGGAGTTCCGTCCTTGTCAAACAAGCCGCCTGCGACGTATGGCCAGTCTCTGACGTGGCAGTCTCAGGATCTGGAGCCATACTTCTGCGAACAGCGCCCGAGAAGCCGAACGACCCGCCTTCGAAGTTCTCAGCAGCACTTGACGCTGCTTATCTTGAGAAACTCATCGTCCACTCACAAGCGTGTCAGATTTATAAGGCACCGGAGTTAGGATCTTTAGGCTCTCCTCTCGTTGAAGCGGTTAAGACATCGAGTTACGGTTGGCGTCGGCACCCGATTTGGGGAGAACTCTTAGTCCACAAAGGCGTCGACTTCATAGGACCGAACAGAACTTCAGGTGGTTCCGCGTTAGCGCTCACAGGTGGAACTGTCATAGCAGCGACCGACCTAGTTGCATACGGCACGACGGTGATTGTCGACCATGGGCAACAAATTGCGACCGTGTATGGCCACTTTAAGGAATCATTGGTCGCAGCCGGTCAAGTAGTACAACTAGGTACCCCTCTCGGGCAGGTCGGGTCAACAGGGCTCTCCACAGGAGTACACCTCCATCTGGAACTGTGGTTGGACAGCGCAACAGTAGACCCGGTGCCATATTTGGCACTGCCTAACGATCTTGATGAGAACAACGCCGACTAAAGCTAAAAGGCTTCTAAATGTTCAAGAACGGCATCGATGAATCCAAAATTCTTCGGTGTCGCAAAGTGATCGCACCCACGCAACTCGGTGTAGCTTGCATTGGCAAGAACCTCTATTAACGGTTCCGCGGGGCCAGCGAAATCCTCGGTGCCAAGCACCACTCTTACTGGATGAGTGATGTTGGCAAACTGCTCATCTCCAAGAGGGTGATGCTTCCGACGCATAAAGGCTGCCAAAGCCACGCCGTCTTGATCTGGCTCTGATGCGTAGCGGGCGAAGGTTTGAGCATGAACGTCGTCATCGTCGGCGTCGCCTTGCACTCCTTTAGCGATCCGTTCAGCCTGGGCCTCATCTCGCTCGAAAAGGTTTCTCCCCACACCAGAAACCACAAGCTTTCCGAACTTGTCAGGGGCGATAGCGGCCATGCAGAGAAGAGTTCTGGCGCCCATTGAAAATCCCACCCCGTCTACTTGCCCTTCTGGAAGACGAGAAACTAGCTGCTGCTCCATGTCTGCATACGCATCTGGATCGTGATGCTTTTCAGCTGATCCGTGGCCAGGAAGGTCCCACGCGATCACTTCGCGCCCGGCATCGGTCAAAAGCTCAATGATGCCCGTCGGCGCCCAGGTGGACTCAACTGAGCCAGTGAATCCATGTAAGAGCAGAACAGGATTAGACATGCAGTCATTCTTTCAGAACCTACGAGGATGTGCCGCAGCTTCCCCGGACTTAGGAGGATGTTCCTCGATTCGATTACCGTAAGAAAGAGCTATCTAGGAGAAGAGGAAAGATGGCAGCCTCAAACGACCAGCCAATCCGAATCGCTAACTGCAGTGGATTTTTCGGCGACCGCTTATCCGCAGCTAAGGAAATGGTTTATGGCGGACCTATCGATGCCCTAACGGGAGACTGGTTAGCAGAGCTAACAATGCTGATCTTGTCGCGAATCCAAGCCAAAGCGCCAGGAGGAGGCTACGCCCGAACCTTCGTGACCCAAATGGAAGATGTAATGGGGGAGTGCCTTGACAAAAAGATCAAAGTCGTCACCAATGCGGGTGGCTTAAACCCCGAAGGCTGCGCAGACGCGGTCCAGGAAGTAGCGGACCGCTTAGGTCTTAATCCCTCGATCGCGTATGTCGCGGGTGACGACCTGACACCACGCCTAGTCGACCTAATGGAGTCAGGAAACGAATTTGCACACCTCGATACCAGCGAACCATTAGGTGATCTTGCTGACCGAATTGTCACAGCCAACGCCTATATCGGGTGTTGGGGAATTGTTGAGGCCCTTAACCAAGGTGCGGACATAGTCGTTACCGGCAGAGCGACGGACGCTGCGGTGGTAGCTGGTCCAGCTGCCTGGCACCACGGCTGGCAGCGAGATGACTGGAATGCATTGGCTGGCGCGATAGTGGCAGGACATGTCATTGAATGTGGAGGTCAGGCGACCGGCGGAAACTATTCATTCTTTACTGAAGTCGAAGATCTGACCTACCCAGGTTTCCCTTGGGCAGAGGTGTTTGCTGACGGTAGTTCGATAATCGGAAAACACGATGAAACTGGAGGAGAAGTGTCGGTTGGGACGGTTACCTCTCAACTCTTATATGAAATTCAGAGCGAACGTTATTTCAACCCGGATGTTGTTAGCCGTTTCGACACGATAAAGGTGGAAGAAGTAGCGAGGGACCGGGTGAAAATATCGGGCACGCAAGGAGAGCCTGCGCCTGATCAACTCAAAGTAGCTATGAATTATCAAGGTGGTTTTCGAAACCAAATCTCTGTCGGATTGACTGGGTTAGATATTGAAGCAAAAGCTGAATTGATTGAGCGTCAGTTCTGGAATAGCTGCCCATATGGGCCTGAAGACTACGAAACAGTGGTGCGTAAATTGCTACCCACACATAAAGAGAATCCAGCAACAAATGAAGAAGCTGTGTCGGTATACAAGATCATTGTCAAGGACACCGATGAAAGGAAGGTAGGAAGGGCATTCTCAAATGCAGGAACTGAAATTGGACTCTGTTCTATCCCAGGGATGTTTGGTACAGCCGGGGGCCCGGGGCCAGGGCAACCATTCGGTGTTTATTGGCCAACCTTGGTTGACTCAGATCTGGTTCCGATGGAGGTAGTCGTCGACGGGAAACTTACCGTGGTAGATAGCACTCCAGTTCTTGACGGACCAGTGATCAGTCTCCCAAAGCTTGATCTGCCGAGTCCGCCGCAGGGGCCAACTAAAGCATCGCCCTTAGGGGCGTTATTCGGGACTAGATCAGGAGACAAGGGCCCAAACGCGAACTTAGGAATATTTGCTCGCTCCGAAGAGGCTTACGTTTGGCTGGCGGAGTTCCTTTCAACTGACAGATTAAAGGGGCTAATGCCTGAGGCAGACGAAAGACGTATCGATCGTTACGAGCTACCCAACCTGTTGAGTCTTAATTTTATTTTCCATGGCCTCTTGGAAGAGGGGGTTGCGGCATCAACAAGGCAGGACCCACAGGCAAAGGCCTTGGGGGAATACCTAAGAGCGAAGGTGGTCGAAATCCCTGAGTCTTTATTTCCTTAAAGACTAGAGAAGCTGAGTATCGGGTTCCGCAATGACAGGGTTAGTTAGCGTGCCGATTTCTTCAATCGTGATGGACACTTCATCACCCTCAGCAAGCATCCTTGGTGGGTCCCAATAGAGCCCTACACCAGCAGGTGTGCCGGTAGCTATGACGGTGCCTGGTTCGAGGGTAAAGGCAGATGAAAGATGGTGGACGATGTCAAAACAATCGAAGATCAAATCATCGGTACTTGAATCTTGGCGGATTTCACCATTAACCCGTGTGGTCAGACGCAGATTGTGTGGATCGACTGCATCAGAGGTAGCCATCCATGGGCCCATGGGGCCGTGGGTGTCCCAGGACTTACCCATCAGCATTGTTGGGCTAGCACGTTGCCAATCTCTGACACTTACGTCATTCATTACCGTATAGCCAGCGATTACTTCCCGAGCCCGCTCTTTCGGCACGTGTCTGCAACGCCTACCTATGACTATCGCTAACTCACCTTCGTAATCAACCTTTTCTGGAGCGATGGTCGGAATATGGATACCGGCTCCAGGCCCAATTATGCAGTTGTGATGCTTGGTGAAGATGACTGGTGTGGTGGGTACTTCCCTACCGCCTTCTTCTGCATGGGCTCGGTAATTCAAGCCCACGGCAAGAATTGCGGGAGGAGCGCCAACCGGCGCTAAGAGGTGTGCGTCACCTAATGCTGTCAGATCACCGCTAGCTAGGTCTTCAAGGTTCAATCCAGCGGCTAAAAGCTGGGGAAGATCATCATGATCAGTTTCAAGGTCAACGAGGGTTTCATCTACGACGGCGGCAACGCGAACGCTGCCTTCGCGAAGGTGTCGAGCTATAAGCATGTAGGGACCATAGCCTCGACCTGAACACAAGGAGCGCCGTGATTCAGAAATCCCAGCTCTCTTCTTGGTGTTCCCCTTGTTCTGCTGGGCTCACTCTGGCACCCTTGCCTTTCACGTCCTTTGTTGTCTGATGTGAAATGAGAGATCAAGATCTAATGCGTGGACCCGAAGTGAGTGTCGACTCAATAACTGACTCGGTTACCGGCTTGCCGGATGGTCGAGTGTTCGCCGTAGTACTTGAACGCAAAATAGCGTTGGCTCGGCGGACATTAAAGCCAATATCGGTCGTTTACTTTGAATTAGATGAGTTCGAATCTTTCGCCCCGTACGTACGAGAGCACGCGATGCGTTCAACATCCAGAGTCATCACCAACACTGTGCGCGAATCTGACACCATTTGTGATTTAGGTGGCGGGGTGCTCGTTGCACTCCTAGACGACACATCCGAAGCTGGAGCGGTATGGGCGGCAGACCGTGTTAGGAACGCCAACGCTGACTCACCTTCGCGTGACATAGTAACCCTCTCAGCTGGCGTAGCCTGTTACCCCTCCCATGCTATGGACGCTCAGGATCTCCTAGATGCAGCAGAATCTGCTTGCCGCGAAGCTCAAAGTCACGGTCAAGGTCGAATCGAAGTTGCCGAAGAGGGCGACAGCTTCTGACTTTTCCGTAATTCAAGCTATTGTCAATTGCCTTCCGAAGAAGGTGAATCGACGGTGTCCACTTACGACAATCTCGAGATTGATTTTCCTGAAGAGGGGATAGCGCGAATAACCCTCAACAGGCCTGAGCGACTTAACGCCATGACCTACGGCCTGGTGAACGATTTACATGAAGCATTGGATAAGGTCGACAACGACCACGCTGTTCGCGCTGTGATTCTCACCGGGGCTGGTCGAGGTTTCTGCGCAGGGCTCGACCTCACTGGCTTCGGCAGAATCCCCGGCACTGAGGACTTCGGGGAACAGCAGCAGGGGATGGCCGTTCAGCAGTACATAGCGGAGTTGGTTCACCATATGCGTGACGTGAGGCAGCCAATAATCGCAGGAGTGAACGGTGCCGCAGCCGGCGGAGGGTTTGCATTAGCTTGCGCTAGCGATGTGCGTTACTGCGGTACCTCGGCGAAATTTGGGACTGCCTTTGTGCGACTTGGTATTTCTGGTTGCGACATCGGAGTTAGTTGGATGTTACCTCGGCTCATCGGTGCGTCTCGAGCTTGGGAACTGATGCTTACGGGACGGGTGATCGATTCCGAGGAAGCTAATCGTATTGGTCTCGTCAGTAACGTGGTCGCGGATGAGGATCTATCGGAAAGATGCCTGTCAGTGGCTAGGGAAATATCCCGCAATAGCCCCTTCGGCGTTTGGATGACTAAAGAAGTGATGTGGTCCAACCTTGAGATTCCTAGCCTCCGAGCGGGCATAGACATGGAAAACCGCACTCAGATACTTTCTGCGGGAACTGAAGACAGTAAGAAAGCGATGAGTTCATTTCTGGGAACAGGCGAGGTGGACTGGAAAAATCGCTGAAGTCTTGGCGGGTTAGCAGTTGTGTGTCTCCGAGGTCGTTTTATAGAGACGCGAGCGAATTTAGCGCATGCTGATTTACGCCGAATCAGTAGGCCGCGGTGCCCGACACGGTAACTCGTGGCTCCGCTGCACCCGACAAAACATCTGTAGCTAGACAGATTATGTGGGCATGGCCAAAGGCGCTGTTATTCGGTGGTAGCGACTTAACGACGTGACCCAAACGCTCCAGTTCGGCAATGAGTTTGGGATGCTCACCTTCTATCTCAAGGGTGATTTCTTTTGGATTGGACCAGGTGTTGAACCCATTTGAAGAAGAACTGCCAAACCGCCAACGTGGTGCCGCGAGTGCTTGTCCTGGGTCCTCCCCAGCGACAAAGAGTCTGGCCAGCAGTTGTAACACCACTTGTGGTTGAGAATCACCGCCCATGGTGCCAACTAGAGCGCGTAATGTCCCGTCTAGATTTTCGACCAATGTTGGGGCCAATGTATGAGGCGGTCGTCGGCTGGGACCATACGCGGCAGGACTATCGGGATTGGTAGAAAACCCTATTCCCCTGTTGTGAAGCGAGATTCTGGTCTTAGGGAGAAAGACCAGAGCCCCCCATCCTGAAGCATTCGACTGGATCAGTGAGACTCCCATGCGGTCACCGTCTATAGCGTTCAAATAGATTGTGTCGCCATCGTTTACTCCTGTCGGCAAACTCGAACTGTGAAGTTGACTAATCGCATCTGCTCGGGGACGTAAGCGCTCTGGATTTAGCAGGCTTTCACCGTCGGCATGTTGGTGAAGTACTTGTGGTCGATCGAAGCCAGCTTGGAGAGATGCTTCGGCCAGCAGATGCCAAAAGAGGGGGTCAGAGGTATCTATAGGTAGTTCAAGCTGATCGGCGATCCACGCGGAAGAAAGGCATAGGTACCCTTGCGAGTTTGGTGGCAAACTCCAAATTCGTTGGTCAAAGGCTTCAGTCGAGAGGGGTTCAACCCAATTCGCCTGTGTAGTTGTTAAATCCTCAGGCCTATATTCACCAGCTCCGAAAAGAATGAGTTCTTCTCCAAATGTTCCTTCGTAGAAGGCCTCCCGGCCGCCACGGGTAATTTCTTCAAGAGTTTCCCCAAGGCCACTACGTCGAATAAGTTGCCCCGGTTGAGGTGGTCCACTGAGGAAATAATCATTGGTGTTATCTGTTTCAACTAAGAGTTTCGTGGCTTGGGCACAGTCGGGACTTAGCGGGAAACCTCGGTTGGCAAGATCAATCGAGTCAGCAAAAATTTCGTCTAAAGGAAGTCGACCGAATCTTTGGTGGAGGGCGAGCCAACCATCTACGCACCCAGGGACTGGGATGCTTCTGGGGTCCCGGTGAAACGGCATTTCATTAAGCCCATCGCGCCGCAAAGTGCCCAGATCAGCTCCACTTCCGCTATGGCCGCTGGCATTTAAGGCAAATGGTCTCGGTTCTCCTGGAACGTGAACGAGGGCCCAGAGATCTCCTCCGACGCCACACATGTGCTGGCTTGTTACCGCCAACACAGCGGAGGTAGCGATGGCAGCGTCTGCAGCAGTCCCGCCCTTTCGTAACGCTGAGACGCCAGCGCTGCTAGCTAGGTGGTCTATGGAACACACCATTCCATTTCGTGCGTAACGGGTAGCGAAGGGCACAGAAGCACGGTGGTCAGTCATGATTGATTGGGAGGTAAAAGCACATTTGGGTTGAGGATTCCTTGAGGGTCGAGACCCATCTTGATCGCTCGAAATGCTGCAAGCTCAGCGCTAGACCGATTGAGGTGGAGAAATTCTCGTTTAGCCGTCCCGATTCCGTGTTCAGCAGAAATGCTTCCGCCGAGCTGAGCTACGTAATTAAGCACGGCATGATCAACACCTTCCTCGGGCTCACTTCCATCTGCTCCGAGAATGTTGACGTGAACGTTGCCGTCTCCCAAATGGCCAAACATCACGGCAGTAGCTCGGTCATCAACTGTAGAAATCAACGAGGGAATTTCGGTCACAAATTCCGAGAGTCGAGATGCACCGAGGGTCACGTCAAGCTTGTGGGGTGTTCCTTGGGTCGAGATAGCCTCGGTGATTTTTTCCCGGAATTGCCACAGGCTGTTTCGTGTCGAGGCATCCACTCCAACTGCGACATCTAGAACCAGCGGTCCGAGCTCGTCTATGGCGGTAGCTAACCCATCTGTCGGGTCGCTGGTCGCAGCCACTTCTACGATTAGCCATGCTTCAGCCTCTCCTCCGACTGGAACAGAAGAACCAATGTGTGCGGAAACTAAATTCATGGCTTCACTAAATATGACCTCGACGGCTTGTAAGGCGGGGAGGGTTCGGCGTAATTGTGATGTGGCGACCACGGCGTCATCAACGGTCCGAAAAGCGACCATGGCTGAGCAGCGTTCACTTAGGTGAGGGTGCAGACGCAATCGAGCCTTTGTGATGATCGCCAGAGTGCCTTCGCTGCCCGCTAGCAGGGCAGGAAAGTTGTATCCGGTGTTGTCTTTCTCTAAGCCCTCGAGATGGCTGATTACAGAACCATCAGACAGAACGGCCTCGACTCCCAAAACCTGGTCTCGCATCGAACCATAGCGAACGACATTGATCCCGCCGGCGTTAGTTGCGATCATTCCGCCAATGGTGCAGGTATCTCGTGCCGCTAGATCCACGCCTATGTCCAAATTGAAAAGAGCAACGTGCGATTGTGCATCCGCTAACGTCACGCCGGCACCGACAGTCACCTGCTGGGCTAGTGCGTCAACAGGTCCACAGTGATCCATACGCAAAGTCGAAATAACAACCTCTCCATGGAGGGGAACACTCCCGCCCACCAAACCGGTGTTTCCTCCTTGAGGCACGATTTTGACGCCGGCCCTAGCGGCAACCTTTACCAGCTCGGACACCTGCGAGGTATCTGCCGGTCTAAGCACCATCGGTGATTGTCCTCGAAATCTGCCGGTCCAATCTGTGATGTAGGCAGCGGTTAGCTCGTGCTCATGCAAAGCATGGTTAGTTCCGACGATTTCCTCGAATTGTTTAGCAACAGTTCCGTCGAGCATTGTCATCAGGTCAATCCTTCGGCCATAAACCGCGATGTCTGAACACCTCGAGCAGGGTTGCAGGTACGTCGGTCATAATCGCGTCGACCCCGAGGTCTAAGAGCCAGTTCATTTCATCGATTTCGTCGATGGTCCAAACGTGAACCGCGAGTCCTAAGAAATGCATGCGATTAATGAAACGTTTGTCGACTATTGGTATCGGTCCCTGGCGAATTGGTACTTGAGCGGCACGGGCCCGGAAATTGGTTTTGGGAAATCCCCAAGATGAAAAACGCGCAGCAACTACCTCAATGGGGCCCATGCTGAGGCATATCTCTTCCCCGAATTCTTCGTGGAACCTACCCAACCGCGAATCAGAGAAAGCGCCAACGCAGACTCTATTGAGGGCGTTTAGCTCCTTTAGTTCGCGGATCAGCGGTTCCACCGCATCATCGGACTTGGGGTCAATATTGACCTTGAGGTTCGGGAAGCTCTGCATCAGCTCGGCAAAGCGAGGGATCGGTTCTTCGCCCTCTACTAAGGCTTTTTGAACCTCGTTCCAGGGTAATTCAGATATTTTGCCCACCTGATCTGTTACCCGGTCCAGTCGATTGTCGTGGAAGGCCACAAGCACACCGTCGGCAGTCGCGTGGACGTCAGTTTCAACGTATTCAAAGCCGAGATCAACAGCGCCCTGAAACGCGGGCATCGTGTTTTCGGGCCACGCTCCTGCCCCGCCGCGATGCGCGATTGGAATCGGAGTGGTTGAGTCCAAGTAGGGATGAGAAGAAGGCATGGTTTGTGGTCACTCGGTTCACCGTCGACGTTCGTCGCCAAGCTACTCTCCGGATCTAGTGACTTCCTCACAGCATTCCAATTTGAGTCGTTTTAGGCAGCTATTGGTAAACACTCCCGTTCCGCTGGATTTGGCTGCGTTGACTTTCAGCGGGCATTGCCAAGGGAGGACTCTCGATTTTGATGGCGAGCTATCCAAACTCGACAACTTAGCTGAACAGGTGTCTACAAGGACCCTGCGGGGAGTTGTCGAATGTTTATTCGATGACCTCGGCTTTGCCGGAGATGAAGTCGAGTATTTCTCACCGGAGAATAGCTACCTCGATAAGGTCATCGAGAACAAACGCGGAATTCCGATATCGCTTGCTGTTTTGGTTATAGAGGTGGCGCGTCGGTGCTCGGTACGAGCCCTTGGGATCGGTATGCCAGGTCATTTTCTTGTTCAGGAGTACGAAGACCCCAACAACTTCGTAAACCCATTTAAAGGAGAGATGATGACCCGAGATGATGCTCAAGAGATCTTTGTTCGATTGCACCCGTCAGCGGAATTTAAGGATGACTATTTAGCTCAGGTCACTAACCAAGCCATTTTGTCCCGAATGTTGAATAATTTGAGACTGATTCACCTGAAGGACCGCTCGACAAAGGACCTGATACCCACACTCGAGTTGGGCCTATGCTTTGACAATCCTTCTCTAGCCGAAGCCCGCCAATTGGCCTCAGCATTAGAAGCGGTTGGCCGAACCGACGACGCAGCACGCCAAATGGACGAATTAGCTGAGAGAAGCGACCAACGTGAAACAGATGAAATAAGAGCGTTAGGAACTCGGTTGTGGAGTCGCCTGAACTGAGTCCATTGTGTTGCCGGCAGCTACCACAAAGGCAGTAGTAAGAGCACTCGGGTTGACGGTTTACCTGTCTTCAGTGCAATTTCGCATTATCTAGCACGATGTCGCAAACTGTAGGCTTGCTCGCGCGAACCTCTGGAGGGTTAATGACGCTTGCAACGGAAGAAAAGCATCTTGACGATCTGGTCCAGAAGTTACTGAAAGAGCACGACCCCGCTGGTGGGCGCGTTGAATTCCTTGGAGCACAGTTTGATACAGGTCTTGCTTGGGTACATTTCGACGAGGGGTGTGGCGGACTCGGTGTAGCGCCGAAACTCCAGAGTCGAGTCAACGCAAAATTGGCTGACGTTGGCGCTCCGATGTGCTGGCCCTTCAACCCCATTGGGTACGGCATGTGTGGACCAACGGTGTATACCCATGGGAGCGAAGCACAAAAGAACCGCTACCTACGTCCACTCTTTACTGCGGAGGAAATTTGGTGCCAACTGTTCTCTGAGCCGTCGGCAGGTAGTGACGTCGCAGGTCTTACTAGTCGAGCGGTACGGGACGGCGATGAATGGGTAGTCAATGGACAGAAAGTTTGGACGAGCTTGGCACACGTCTCGCGATGGGGATGTTTAGTGACCCGAACTGACCCTGAGGCACCAAAACACAAAGGGTTGTCTTATTTCGTGGTTGATATGGAGCAAGAGGGAGTCGATGTCCGACCCTTGCGTCAGATGACCGGCGAAGCGGAATTTAATGAGGTGTACTTCACTGATGCGCGCATCCCTGACGGTGAGCGACTGGGGGAAATCGGCGATGGTTGGCGAGTAGCACTCACCACGTTGATGAATGAGAGAGTAGCGATCGGTGGGGGACAGGAGCCTCGAGGTTCAGGACCTATCGCTGAATCAGTTCGACTGTGGGGTGCGTTAGCGGAGCACCGCAAAGACCTGGCCACCCAAGACCGTCTGATGCGCTTATGGAGTAAATCAGAAGTCGCCCGTTTAACGAATATTCGGGCCAGTCAGAACAGAGGGAAAGGCGTTCCCGGCCCAGAAGGGTCTACAGGGAAACTTGCTTTTGCGGAAAACAACAAAGAAATACATGAATTTAATATGGAGTTATTGGGTCCCCAAGGGATGCTCTACGACCCCAACCAAACCAAACATCAGACGGTAGATGACACGACCAATACCCATGGGAGTGTGCAGAAACATTTCTTGCGTTCAAGAGCTAACTCAATTGAGGGCGGAACGTCCGAAGTAATGCGAAATATTTTAGGCGAGCGAGTATTGGGCCTCCCTGGTGATGTTCGCACCGACAAGGAGCTTCCCTTTACCGAAGTTCCAACTAATTAATTTCGACAGCTTTGTCAGCGCACCATCAAATGCGGTTGATTGCGGAAGTGTGCTGTCTCGTTAATCGTTTTCACGCTCCTGTGCCCGGCTTCTGAAGCCAAGACTCGGGTCACTGACGTGTAATCAACATCGAATTTCATAAAACCCTGAATGTCAAACCCAAGGCACCGTGCTAGATAGGCGTTAATCACGCCTCCATGGCACACGATAGCGACACGCTGACCGCTGTGGGCCCGGACGATTGTTTCAACTTGGGTCACTGTGGTGGTGTACCAACTTGAAAGCGTTTCTGGCGAACTGCTCATCGCACCAGATGCCATACGTTCCCACGCTTTACGGTTGGTCTCTTTTAGGACTTCCATAGGAACGTAAGAACTGGAGTCTCTGTCAAACTCGCTGATGTCGTCGCGGACGGTGGCCGTAAGTCCTAAAGCCTCCTCAATCGGCTGACAGGTCTCACGAGCGCGACGCATGGGGCTCGTATAGATGTGGTCGATCGACTCTTCGCTCAACCATGAAGCAACAGCCAAAGCTTGCTCTCGCCCGATTTTTGCGAGTGGGGGATCGGCGGGAGTGTCATCTGAGTTTTGAATCTGCTTGGGTCTGCCGTGACGAACGAAGATCAATTCCATCGGGGTTGACCATAGAGCTTAAGAGGACTCGGTCGCCATTTCGGGCTTATTGACGATCCTATGAACACTGCAAATTCTTACTGGCCTTTTCGTGCCGTCTCGGTACCGTGGTGTAAATGGCACGTCGTACGAAAATCATCGCCACCATCGGTCCAGCCTCCGAGGACGAGTCGACTCTTCGAGGGATGATCGAAGCAGGAATGGATGTCGCTCGTATTGGTTTGGCTCATGGGACTCTCGATGAGCAGGTTGAAAAATTTCACATGGTCCGAAAAGTGGCGTCGAACCTAGGGAAACACGTTGGGATTATGGTGGATTTACCCGGGCCGAAAGTTCGTTGCGCGCCTTTCAGCGAGGGTGGTATCGAACTTATCGAAGACACCCAAGTTTCCCTTGGGATTGAAGGCTCAGAAAGTTCTAACGACTTTATAAGCGTCGATTACTCGAATTTGTTGCAAGACGTCCAACTTGGCGACAGCCTCTCGTTCGGTGACGGCCAAGTCGTGGTCAACGTAGAAGAACGCGAGGGTGAACGGCTAAAGGCTCGTGTTGTTCATGGGGGACGACTCGAGGGGCGTCCTGGTATTCACATTCCGTCAGACCGGCTCAGGCTTAGTTCCCCGACCGATCATGATTTAACCCTGTTGGATACGTTCGTAGAGCTAGGGACTGACATGGTTGCTGTCTCGTTTGTGCGTTCAGCCCACGACATCAGGCGGCTAGGGGTCGAGCCGGCCCCACGAGGTCCGCTGATTATTGCAAAAATTGAGACAAAGGCTGCAGTATCGAACCTTGAGGGCATCATCGAAGCTTCAGGGGCGGTGATGGTCGCGCGCGGGGATTTGGGATCTGAGGCCGATATCGAAGAATTGCCACATCTCCAAAAGCACATCATCCAAGAATGTATTGCTCTTGGGCGACCAGCGATCACCGCAACTCAGATGCTTGAATCAATGGTTTCTGCACCTACGCCCACTCGTGCCGAAGCTTCAGACATAGCAAATGCGGTCTTCGACGGAACCTCGGCGGTGATGTTGAGCGGGGAGACAGCCATCGGGCGGGATCCGATCAACGCCATTCGAACGATGGCCAGGATAACTGCACGGGCCGATGAAAAATTCAGTTACGAGAGTTGGTCCGAACACATTCAGGCGATCCGAAGGAAATCAAAGTCTGATGCTGCCTATCTACGGGTGACTGATGCGCTAACAATGGCTGCTGCGCGTACGGCGACTGATACTGACGCGGAGGCAATCATTTGTTTGAGCCGATCAGGCTTTACCGTTCGAAGTGTTGCACGATTTAGGCCGACTGTCCCTCTGTTCGGTATGACTTTTGACGATCGCACCGCTAACCAACTTTCACTGTCATGGGGCACGCGCCCGTTGATCTTTAATGAACAGGCAACCCCCGCAGCAACGGCCGAAGAAGCAGTCGCTACAGCAGCGCGAGTTGGAGTAGTTCGCAGTGGCGACACTGTGGTTGTTGTCTCGGGTTCAAGCGCTGCGACTCATGCGACTGACACCCTCAGGGTGCTGCGAGTTCCCTGATCAGTGACTGGGTTTTCGGAGAAAATTAACGGACTCGCGGTTTACCGCAGTAGCTCAATGGCTCCGTCGCTTCAGGTCGTTGCGATCCACGGAGCCGTAGATCGCGCTGCTGGAATGATTCGAGTTTGTAGAAACATCGACCAGTGCGAAGTGGTCCGTTATGACCGCCGGGGGTATGGGCGTTCGGGGTTTCTTGGAGTCCCTTGCACTTTCGAACAACATGTTGAGGACCTAGAGGCTGTGATCGGAGATCGTCCCACAGTGCTCTTTGGTCATAGTTACGGCGGGAGCATTGCGCTCGCCGCCGCGAGTCGAGTCAATCCATTGATACGAGGAATTATCTCTTATGAGGCTCCGCGTGGTTGGGAGCCATGGTGGCCCCCTCCACCTGGTGCCGATATCGACCCTGCTGACGCTGCGGAACACTTTGTGAAACGCATGATCGGGCAGCATCGTTGGGGACTGTTGCCGGCGAAGACACGTTCAAAACTTCGAGAGCAGGGAGGGTTGATGGTTCACGAGTTACATACCCAAGAAATCCAGCAATACCGGATAGAGGACATCACAGTTCCATTGATCCTTGGGGTGGGCGAGTTGTCCGGTCCTCATGCACATCGGGCAGCAGCACTAGCAGCAGAGGAAGCCGCGCAGTCGCGAGTGGTAGAGATCGAAGGGGCTAGGCATGATGCTCCGATGTCGCATTCCCGACAGGTCGTTGGCCTTATAGGCGACGTGCTCAAAAAAGTGTCTGAACCGAATTAAGACAGTACGGGTAAAATCACCCCATGCCTGAACAGCCGATCCACTTAGCAGCCGGCGGTCTACCCGAAACGGTTATCCCTAGATATGAAGCCGAGGCGGTGTCCGCCTTGTCGGAGGCTCTCAAGGCCTCGGATCCAGACAAGAAGAAGATGGTTGCTGCTGTCGCTAGCAGGTGGCCCCGTTATCTGGACCCGTGGGTCTCTCTGGGGACGCTTTGCGAGGACCCGATAGAGGCATACGCGTACTTCAGGGTCGGATACCACCGCGGGTTAGATACGTTGCGCGCATCGGGATGGCGGGGGAGTGGATATGTCAGGTGGAACCAGGAAACTAATCACGGTTTCTTGAGGTCGTTGCTTGGCTTGCATCGATGTGCGCTGGCGATCAACGAGTTGGATGAGGCCGACAGGTGTGCTCAGTTCCTGCTGCAACTGGATCCCACCGGAGTACCACACTCGGAATGAAAATCACGGGGGCAGTCCTTTGCGGTGGAGAGTCAACACGTATGGGTCGCGATAAGGCGTCTCTCTTGTTGGCTGGCCAGCCGATGGCCCAATGGGTGGCTGACGCGATGAACAGGGCTGGCGTAGAGCCTGTGGTTGCGCTGGGCGGCAAAGAAGACCTCAACTTGCCAGTAGTTCCTGATGAAATAGCTGACCAAGGACCTTTGTACGTCTTGATCAGTGCTCTGGAACGGTTAGGGGACATATTGGTTTGCCCATGCGACGTGCCATTGGCATCAACGAAATTGTTCCAGGAGATATTGACTGTTGGGGTCACCACCGGCAAAGCGGTTGTCCTAGCGAAGAGTGATCAATTGCAACCACTCATTGGCTTGTATAAGCAATCATCTATTGGGCTCTTGAAGGCTGGTTTGGAAACTGGCGCTCGAGGGCCCAAGCATGTCTTGAAGGGCCACAACTTTGAGATTGTTGACGCACCCGCAGAAGAGACTCAAAACATAAACACCCCAGAACAATTCAAAGTTCTAGCCGCTTCGCTAGCCACCAAGAATCAAGAAAGCTAGATGTATCCTCTCAACGGGAGGTAGACGTATGGGCGTTCCTGAAATCTCAGTTGATGAATTAGCTAAACAGATCGCTCTCGGAGCGGTGGTAGTAGATGTCAGAGAGCAGGCCGAATGGGAGCAAGGCCGTGTAATAGGCAGTCGCCTCATCCCATTAGGTGAAGTGGTTACTCGGGTTGATGAAATTCCCACCCAGGGTCCCGTTTATGTTATGTGCCGAAGCGGAGTGAGGAGTGCCGAAGCCTGTGACTATCTCCGTACCCAAGGCGTGGATGCATTCAATGTCACCGGAGGCATCCTCGCGTGGCTTGAGTCCGAACGTAATGTTGACTGTGGCACTAGGTGACCCGTCGGCGCCGCTTAGCAGCAACCACCGGGTCACGAGACGTCGCTTCTGAAAAAAAAGAAGAAACGGCGTACTCCTGGGTGCAAAGTCAACAAGAGTTCGAGAAGCTAATTAGTAAGGCCCTCGGAGCCAAACGCATCGCCCTTGACACCGAATTCCACCGCGAACGCACCTATTGGCCCAAAGTGGCACTAGTCCAGTTAAGAGTCTCCAATGAAACATTTTTGGTTGATCCTCTAGAAATCAACTTGTCCCCCTTTGCTGAAGTCTTAGACAGTGACGTGGTTTTCGTTATGCATGCAGCTTCGCAAGATATCGAGGTGCTCGAGCGTGCATGTGGGCGAGGACCCCGACACTTGTTCGACACTCAGGTGGCAGCTGGGTTTACAGGGATGAGCACGCCGTCCCTTTCAGCGTTAGTAGAGAGATACGTTGGGTTGCGATTACCCAAAGGTGACCGTTTGACCGATTGGTTTGAACGTCCGCTTCGAAAGAATCAAAGTGAATACGCCGCAAATGATGTGAGGTACCTCTTCGAGGTCCATGACCGACTAACAGCTGACCTCGAAGAGAGTGGCCGCTTGGACTGGGCTCTGACCGAATGTCAACTATTGCAAAGCCGGAGCAAGCCTAATGTTTCTCCTGAGCTCGCGTGGACGCGAATCAAAGAGGCACGTCATTTGCGTGGCAAGTCACGCTGTGTCGCATCGGTTTTAGCTGAATGGAGGGAGGTCACAGCTCAACGAAAAGATGTCCCTATTCGTTTCTTGCTGTCCGACCTAGCTTTAGTTGGAATAGCGCAACGCGCGCCGACAACTCTCAATGAACTTAAGTCCATCCGTGGTCTTGATGGACGTACCTTGAAAGAGCACGCAGGACAAGAAATCTTAGGATTGGTGTCCGAAGGAAAGCGAATGACATCCGACGAGGTCGCTACCTTAGATATCGACGAAGGACCGCAATTAGGCAACGAAATGAGAGCAGCGGTGACACTAGTTTCAGCCTGGATCTCGCAGGTTGCAAAGGATGAAGCACTTGACCCAGCGCTGCTAGCCACTAGATCAGATATCAACGACCTTCTGCGCGGCGCAGAAAATCCGCGTCTCGGTGCCGGTTGGCGGTCTGAGCTTGTTGGGACAAGGATTCGTGATCTAGTCGAGGGCCGCGCCTCTTTGGCCTTTGATAATAAGGGCGGTCTGGTCCTTGAGCAGCGTCCTACCTTAATCGAACAAAATAAAGAAAATTTCGAATGGTAACGACCCAATTTTTTGACCAATTATCTGCTAGAAAAGAGATGATTCCTGTGCGCTGTTCCACTATGTGGTCAGCAAGGAGTTCCAAGTAGGCGGTTTGGAGACGAGGAGCCATCCGTGAAGAAGGGTCGTCATCGCCGATACGAAGAGGCGCGTAAATTTCAGAGAGAGAATGCTGCTGCATTCTCAGTCGAAGATTTTGATTTCGATGAACCTGATTTGTTCACGAAAGAAGAAGAAGACGCGCCCGATGATCAATATGGTGACTTAGCCGACAAATATGACGATTATTCGGATCTCGCTGACAAATATGCTGATCTCGACGACACCGAAGACGAAAAGGGTTAACGCTCTGAACTTAAGTACGTCGCACTGTTGGGTGCGGGAGCACAACGGAAGCTGATCGCCGGCGATCGAGCTCTGATCGGAGCCAGCCATAGATAGCGTCGCCACAAATGGCCGTTAGCTCGCCTTCCATCTGTTCATACACAGACGTCGTGCCAACGTGTGCTTGGGAGTCGGAGGTGCACCACCACCAGATATCGGTTTCTTCTCCACCCCAATCACGACGCTCCCATTCACGCACCATCGTGTATATGTGCCCCGTCACCGTTTCGTGGTCCTCTCGACGGATCGGTGCCTGCCAGCAGATTTCCGGTTTCGTGTCCATCGGTTTCGCACCGGTTTCGAGGGCCAGATGATGAAATGCGCAACCTGCGCCACCAGCATGGTCGGGCCGATTCTGGAAGATGCAAGCACCATCGACAACTTGCGTGCGCCACCAACCATCAGCGTCTTGCCATAAGGCTCCATCAAGCTTTGAGGCGATGTCTTTGTGTTGCCAGAGTTCCGCAGTGAGGTGCCCTGTTTGCTCCTCGACATTTTCAAGGTCTCGAGCATCCGATATGTATGCCCCATGAGTGCAACACCCAAGTTCTTTTTCTGGTGCTGGTTCCGGCGCAACCCCTGGACAACCTGCTCCATAGATGCACGTCCAAGCACTTGCGAGAAAGGTTACGTCGAAGAGCCAAGTCCGGTGTTCGTTCGGATCTTCGAAAGATAACCATTCACGGTCAGGAATAGATGACGTTAACGGCTTCGTCACACCCCCATCCTACGGTACGTTCGTCATCGTGCAGATGTCTCCTGATTCCAAGTTATTCGGCGCCTTGCGTTTCTTGTTGGGGGACCGTGCTCGAGCCGGAGATTTTGAGTTGGGTCTCTACGGCAGGGACGGGTCTGTCCTGGAAGGCAGACCATCAATTGTTTGCCTACCGGTCGACACAGAAGAGGTCCGCCAAATTGTTGCTGTCTGTCGACAGCACGACCGCCCATTTTTGGCGAGAGGGTCTGGAACTGGTCTCGCGGGTGGGGCTGTGCCTGTTGGTGACCCGGTGATCATTGCTACAGCCAAAATGAACAAGATCCTTGAAGTGGATCTTGAGAATCGCATCGCTTGGGTGGAGCCGGGAGTTCTGAATTTAGATTTAACAAAAGAGTTGACTCCTTTGGGATTTCATTTCGCCCCGGACCCTTCGAGTCAACAGGTTTGTTCGATTGGAGGGAATGTCGCTAACAACAGTGGTGGACCTCACTGCCTTGCTTATGGCGTGACCAGCGCACACGTAGCAGCCATCGAAGTGGTCCTACCGGATGGAACTGTCACAGTCCTCGGTGACCTATCTGCGGATCCACCCGGTTATGACCTGCGCGGTCTTTTCATTGGCTCAGAAGGAACAATGGGTATCGCTACGAAAATTGCGGTTCGCCTAACACCTAATCCACCAGCTATCCGAACTCTCCTCTTGGACTTCGCTGATGTTCGTGATGGAGCTGCAACTGTTTCTGCGATCATTGCGGCGGGCCTGATACCTGCAGCTCTGGAAATGATGGATAAACGAGCTATAGAAATCGTTGAAGCATTCGTCAATGCCGGTTACCCAACAGAAGCCGATGCTGTGTTACTGGTCGAGCTAGATGGATTGCCAGGCGGAGTTGAGCACGGGGTTGAAGTGGTCCGATCAGTGGCAGAGCGTCATGAGGTCGGAAATATCCGAATAGCGGCTGACGATGAAGAACGAGAGCTGTTGTGGAAGGGCCGAAAAAATGCATTCGGAGCCGTGGCGCGAATCAAACCTGACTATTACCTCCACGACACTGTTGTGCCGCGTGGAAAGCTAGTGGAGGTATTGGAGAAGGTATACAAGATCGCCGACGCGTATGACCTCATCGCTGTCAATGTGTTCCACGCTGGCGATGGAAACTTACATCCAATTTTGGCCTATGACAGCGATGAGAAGGGAGTGCTCGAACGCGTTCACGCCGCTGGCCGCGCAATTGTCACTGCCTCCATCGAAGCGGGGGGAGTGCTCAGCGGGGAGCACGGAATTGGTCTCGAGAAACGTGACTATATGGGCATGTTGTTCACTGCACACGATATGGCGACACAGGACATGGTGCGTGAGGTGTTTGATCCAGAAGGTTTTGCTAATCCACTAAAAGTTCTACCGTCTGGATCCCGGTGTAGTGATTCGTTTGGTCAGCATGTTCCTGAGGGGGCATGGGTATGAGTCCTCTAGGTGCTGTTCCAAAGGAGGTACATCAATTTGCGGCTGAGGTTGGGCCTCGCGACCCCGTGACGATCGTCGGTGGCCGGACCCAGTGGCAGGTAGGCGGCGCACCAGATCGTTCAGCTCGAGAAGTAAGCGCACCTACTGGCGTTTGGTCTCATCAACCCGAGGAAATGACAGTCCGCTGTGGAGCTGGAACCACCTTGTCCGACTTATCGGAACAGCTGGCGTTGCATGGCCAGATGGTCCCATTTGATATGGCGCCATCTGCGACAGTAGGGGGCGTGCTCTCGGTAGGCCAGAGCGGCTTCCGGCGCCTCAGATATGGTCATATACGAGACCTAGTGCTTCAAATTCGGCACGTAGACCACCAAGGTAAAATTGTGACGTCAGGCGGCCCCACAGTAAAGAATGTTTCTGGCTATGACCTGTGTCGACTACTTGTGGGTTCCCTAGGCAAACTGGGCTGTTTAGCCGAAGTCACCCTTCGGTGCCTTCCTGTACCCGAGACCACTCGATGGCTTACTGGGACCATGGACCCTTTCGAGCTTTATTCAATTTTGTATCGCCCCTCATCAATTCTCTGGAACGGGAAACAGGTGTGGGTGTGTCTAGAGGGAGTTTCATCCGACGTTGCAGCCGAGGCCACATTGCTTGATCTCGAAGAAACCGAGGGGCCGCCACCTTTACCGACCGGAGGTCGCAGTTCTATTGAGCCCAAAGACCTAAAGAAATTATCGATTGACGACTCGAGTTGGATCGCTGAAATAGGCATTGGAGTTACGCATACCGAAGAGCCGACACCAGTTAGACCAGTGTCTGAAGCTAACGGCTCAATAATGCGCGAACTCGAAAACAGACTGGACCCCAATGGAAGGTTGAACCCGGGTCGAGAGGTGGTGGTCTTGTGAAAAGGACTGAATTCGAACTTGGTATTCCACATCATGACTTAGCGTCATGTGTGTCATGTGGCTTGTGTCTCCCTCACTGTCCGACATATCGGGTCACCCAAGAAGAAGCTGCCTCTCCGCGCGGGCGTATCGCCTTAATGAAGTATGCAGAAAGTACCGGTTTCATCGATGATGAATTTGTGGGCTTCATGGATGCATGCATTCAATGTCGTGGTTGCGAGACAGCATGTCCCGCAGGCGTGGAATTTGGGTCGATGATGGAGGCAACAAGAGAGGCATTAGCTACTCAAACTTCATATCAACCCTGGTGGCGACGGCTGGGGTATCGAACCTTGGGCTGGCCGAGTTTCCTGGCAGTGGCGTCTAGAGTTTTGTCTCTGCTTCAGAGATTTAAAGCGGTACCGAAAAAACTTGGGTTACCTCGTATACCAATCATTCAACGTCGGCTGGTAGCAAGCGGGACCGATGTTTGGCTATTTACGGGCTGCATCATGGATGCTTGGATGCGAGAGACTCATCGAGCGGTTCAGCGGGTGGTTGAAGCAACTGGGGTAGGTGTGCAATTCCCGGATAAAGCTGCTGCGTGCTGCGGGGCGTTGCATGTTCATGCCGGCCTCGGAGAGGACGCACGTCGCCTAGCAGAAAGAACGATGACTGCTTTCCCAGGCGAGTCACCAATTCTTGTCGATTCCGCTGGTTGTGGTGCGCAGCTAAAGGATTACGGTCATTTATTGGGGACTGAGCGAGCAGAGAATTTCGCGAATCGAGTCTTCGATGTCCACGAATGGTTAGCTGAACGGCTTGACGAATTGCCTCAAGTAGAAGCGATGAGTGGTCGGGTGGCCATACAGGACCCGTGCCACTTACGGCACGTTCAGAAATCGCACCAGGCGGTTTACCAAGTCTTAGGTCGCTATGTGCAAACAGTGGCTTTAGATGATGAGGGCTTGTGCTGCGGAGCTGGAGGCGCATATTCGGCCTTCCATAGCGATACTGCATCTCAAGTCCGCGAAAGAAAGATCGCATCAATAAGTCGTGCTGGGGCGCCTGAAGTCGCGAGCGCAAACCCAGGGTGTCTTCTGCACTTACGGGCGGCCGGTGTCGAGATCAGACATCCCTTAGAGATAGTTGACTCCATTTTGATGAAAGAAAATTGACGTGAATGATGATCTTGAAGACATTCGTACCCGATTGATGTCAATCTCGGAGGAGCTTGCCGACCTTGGAATGGCAGCTTTGCATGCTGCTATCGATGAGGACGGGGCAAACGCGAAACGACCAGAAGTTGAAAAACGTCTCTCCAGGGCCCGAAGAGCCGTGGACAAGGCGGCCGCTATTGTTGGTCAATCACCTGAATCGACGACTCTTTAGGGCAAAGCCTTGCTGGTGGGTGCTGCCAGCAAAGGGAGGTATCAGATCTGATCACCAAGTGCGGAAACCGGGATCAGCTTTCTATCGGTCGGATTGTCTGCCCCGATTGTTGCGGTTCTAATGACGGCTGGCCGGCCGTCCGCTTCGGCATATGACGTAGTCCGCTGGCGGATTGTGCGGCCGATCGGTTGAACAAGATTTCGGAAGTCTTCTTCAGCTAGCCCTTGGCCGTGTTGGGCACCAGCCGCCCTGCTGATGTTCTCATCCATAAGAGTGCCACCCAAATCATTGGCACCTGCATTCAAGATTTGTTGAGCGCCTTCAACGCCAATCTTGACCCAGGAAACTTGAACATTGTCGATCAAGCCGTGGTACGCAATTCTTCCTACGCTGTGCATTAGAAGCGTTTCCCTAAAGGTCGGACCACGTCGTGCTTGCTTCTGGAGATAGATGGGACTTGCCATATGGACGAAAGGAAGAGGAATCCACTCGGTAAAACCACCGGTCCTTTTTTGTAGCGCCCGTGTTTTGACGATGTGACTCGCCCAATGGCGGGGCTCTTCTATAGATCCAAACATGATGGTGATATTTGAATGAAGCCCCACTGCATGAGCTGCCTCGTGGCATTCCAGCCATTCGTCAGTCGAAATCTTGTCGGGACATAGAATTTGGCGTACTTCTTCATCCAAGACCTCTGCGGCCGTGCCAGGAAGGGACTTGAGACCAGCTGCCTTAAGGCGGGACAGGTACTCGACCAAGGATTCTCCTAGGCGCTTGGCACCTTCGATCACCTCGAGGGCTGTGAAGCCGTGAAGGTGCATGTCTGGGACGACATCCTGAATGGCCTTACAGACGTCGATGTAGTAGTCGCCGTCGAAGCTTGGATGTATTCCTCCTTGGAGAGTCACCTCCGTCGCTCCAAGTTGGGCAGCTTCGATGACTCGTTCTTGTATATCCCCAAGCGTGAGCATGTATGGGGTGCCTCGGAGGTTCAAAGAGAGTGGCCCTTTAGAGAAGCCACAGAATCGACATTTGAAGGTGCAGACGTTGGTGTAGTTGATATTCCGGTTGTGGACCCAAGTGATTCTGTCACCAATAGTGTCTCGGCGGAGTTGGTCAGCAACTTCAGCAACAGCTACAACCTCTGGGCCTCTGGCGTTGAAGAGGGCAATGATTTGTTCGGTATCAACCTCTTCACCATTGAGAACACCGTCCAGAACTTCTTTGACCGCTCCATTGGCGTAGGCCTTCGCAGGTACGATTTTGCGAGGTGGGTGAGCTGCTCCACCTGAATACCACTGGGTGCTGTTTTCGTCGGCTACCAGGACGTCTGCACCTGAACCAGCGTCTCGATTTTCCATCGTCCGTTCGGGCATTTGGGCGCCTGGGTCGTCGCGCCCGAGACCTTCGGCATCACTTCGATCCAACACCGCAAACCGGTTGCTTTCATCTAGCCACTTCTTAGGGTTCAATGCATAGCTTGGATGAATAGTTAAACGAGGGGCAAGAGTGAAACGTCGTGCTTCGGTAACTGTCCTTAATCGATCAAGGTCAGGCCATGGTCTTTCTGGGTTTACAAAGTCGGCCGTCACAGGTGAGACGCCACCCCAGTCATCAATCCCAGCGTCAAGTAAGCCACCGAAGTCGTCGGAAAGGTTTGGCGGAGCCTGTAGGTGAATTTCGGGTGGCAGCAGAATTCGGGCGAGAGCGATTGCTTGAAGATATTCGTCCGGTGGGCACGGCGGACTTTGATGCATCGCTGTTCCCAGTTTCGGAAGAAAATTTTGGATAATGACTTCCTGAACATGTCCGTGTATTTCGTGACTTCGGCTGATGGCAAGAAGCGCTTCGATGCGGTCTTCCAGTGATTCACCAATACCGATCAACAAACCGGTTGTGTATGGGATTTGCAGATTGCCGGCAGCTTCGAGGGTTGCTAACCGTCGAGCAGGTTCTTTATCTGGGCAGCCTCGGTGGCACAAGAGGTCTTCGTTAAGACTTTCAAGCATCATGC
>Ga0066850_10000322_pt1 | contig 26959 bp, 9 predicted proteins | sample ETNtaG_4_FD_67282 | JGI IMG/M metagenome (GOLD analysis project Ga0066850, IMG submission 67282) | Marine microbial and viral communities from oxygen minimum zone, Eastern Pacific Ocean - ETNP201406SV67 | ecosystem: Environmental > Aquatic > Marine > Oceanic | place: Pacific Ocean: Eastern... | reverse complement strand
CTCTGATTTACTCTCGTCAAACTGTAAACCAATTTGTGATAATTGCATTAATGCTTGTGATTGCATTTCATCATTGTAAGTGTAACCTCTCCAGTTTGCTCTTGTACCATAACGTTCACACAACTTCATAAACATTTTTGCAAGTTCGTTTGTAATCTTTCCACCATCTAGATTAAAGTTACCATTTGCCATACCGCCTTCCCAATGTGATTTTCCTACACAATATAGTTTTCCTTTTTTATCAATTTTATAATGCTGATAAGGAGGGAAATTAACTTTAACGTGCCTGTCTGCTACAGATTTTGGGTTTCTCTTTCTAGTAGCATCTTCGGGGATATGATCAAATGTCATTACTCTAAATACTAAATCAGTTTTATCAATTTTTCTAGGAGATACAGTAAAGTCGGTTAATTTAATTTTTTTCTGCCCTTCTTCTTTTGCTTTTTCCCATGCTTCTTGCGTTAACTTTTTGGCTCTTGTTTTTTTAGCCATTGAAATGGATCTAATATTAATTTTCTCTTTTGCAGGAACAATGACATCAAAAAACTCATCACCTTCATCCACAAATGAACTGAATGTCATTTTACTTTTGTGTATTTGTATTAATAAGTCTCTGTTGTTTAGGTACTTTACTCTTCTCATATTTCCTTGCTTTTTGCTATTGCTGTTGTAATTGTTGTAAAGTTGACCACAAACAGGTCTGTTAAAGTGTGCCGTAAGGGGAATTAAATACGCCTATAATTGTGCCTATAAATATGTTTAAAGTATACAATTATTAAATTGAAAACGCAACCGGAAAAATATGGCAGATATAGAAGATAAATTTAGTCCCGATAAAAAGACCCTAACAGAGGTGTTTAAAACCAGTGGGGGTAATATTTTTAGCAGAACACTAGGTCGTTTATTTGGTGCAGGGTTACCACCAGGTGGAGAAGGCCCAATGTCAGCAAACACAACGGCAAAATGGTCTAGAAGATCAAAGCAAACAGATTGGAGAGTTAAGTTAACTTTACGTCAAGGAGAGGATATGTACAATTTCTTTTTTAATGGCGGCGGTAAAACAGGATCACAATCAAAAACAAATATTTTAGGACCATTAGCAGAAGAAGGCGGAGTTATATTTCCATTAACACCATCGGTTATTTTACAACACAATGCAAATTATAATCCACTAGCAACTACTCATGCCAACTATCCATTTTACGCATATCAAAACTCAGAGCCAGCAAACATGACAATAGTTGCAGAGTTTCCAGTACAGAATCAACAAGACGCATTATATTGGGTAGCAACATTACACTTTTTAAGAGCGGCAACAAAAATGTTTTTTGGCGGTGAAGAAGGAGATGCAAATAGAGGAAACCCACCTCCGGTAATGACATTAAATGGTTATGGAAATCACGTGTTCAAAAACATTCCTTGCATTATTACAACATTCACTTGCGAATTGAGAGAAGGAATAGATTATATTTCTACAAGTCAAATGGGAATGGGCGGAGCAATGAATTCAGGTGCAGACACAATGAATCCAAATGAGATGAAATCAATGGATCAAGATAGTGCTCTTCCTGAAACATGGGCACCAACACAAAGTTTATTCACAATACAATTACAACCAGTATACTCTAGAGATTCAGTTAAGAAATTTAACATGAAAGATTTTATCTCCGGTGACTTACAAAACAAAGACGGAGTAGGATTCATTTAATGGCCAAATATTCAAACACTTCTCCGTATCTTAACACTGAACAAACTGATACACATTTAGGTATTTTTAATCCTAGACCTATAACAGGTGGAGCAGATGATATTTCATATGAGATTGATAGAATATATGCATACAGACCAGACCTGTTGGCATTTGACTTGTATGGTACTCCAAGGTTATGGTGGGTGTTTGCTCAAAGAAATCCAAACGAAATAGAAGATCCTATATACGACTTCAAACCAGGAACTGTAATAAGAATACCAAAATTAAGTAATTTGCAAAACGACCTAGGATTGTAGTATGGCAGATTTCACTTCCGCAGAAATTCAAGCATTCAAAAAAATGGACCACGACGAGATGATCGCGTATTACAACAAGACTGGCATCAACGTAATGGCATTAGATTTAAAAACCATTGTTGCATCTGATCTTGCAGAAGCAATCAAAAATGATACAACAGATGGTGCAACGATAGAAGAAAAAATTGAACGTTCGTCAGCACACCCAATGGCAAAAGGTTCTTATAATGCCGATAAAACTATACAAAAGAAAACAGAAGATTTTGTTCATGATATAGAATCCAAAACAGTTAAAGACGTAGACACAACAGAAGAGAACGTGCATTCAGACTTTGTTGAATCGAAAAAAATGTATAACGCCAGATACCAACAAAGTGAAAGACAATTTACTCATACAAACGTATTACATCAATTTGCAAGTTACAATTACATTTGGACATTGTCAGGTTTAACAGAAGGTGATGTACGATTTCCTGCAAATATAATAACTCAAAAACCTCATGACATTATTGCAAAATCAGGGGGTATAGGCACCGGCGGAAGTTTTAGTAATGAAAATTTTGTTAAAGCAGAGTCTGGAGGAAGTATTGGAGAAAATATTGCCAATGCTAAACACGCCGAAACAGTTCAGCGAAAATACGAACCGTATAAAAAGTTTGCTTCTGATATATTAAAAGATAATCATGATATCTATTTTGACAGAGTAAACGTAGAAGGAGTTCATGGACCCAACGAAGACAGAAAATTAATGAATTTTACTAAAATAGAATTTGAGTTGTCTGAACCATTTGGTGTAACGTTGTATGAAAAACTCAGAGGTGCGGCTATGAACTGCGGTTACATAGATCACATGGATGCACCGTTTTTATTAACACTAGAATTTGTAGGTTATGATACAAAAGGTAATGTAGTAACAAATATTCCAGGAATAACAAAAAAACAATATCCAATTAAATTAGTAAACTCAACAGTTGATATAAATCAAGCAGGTTCAAAATATACGTTAACTGCTGTACCTTACACAGAGTTTGCAATGGTTAATAGATTTAACTATGTTAGAGGGCCTATTGAAGTAACAGGAAGAAATATAGCAGAACAGTTTGAATCGATTATAAAAGGTATAGACAAAATACAAGATACTGAAATAACAAAAAAACAAAGAGAATTTAAGGACGAATACAGAATAACATACGATCCTTATTTTGCAGGTCAACAAGTAGAATCGTCGGGTGATCCCATGACTTTCTGGAATATTGGAAAATTTGATTTACCACCAATTGGTTCAAAACAAATTGATTATTCAAAGTTTACACATCCAAGCGGAAATACAGTTGATCCTGGACTCCAAAATGCAATTATAAAAAACACAGAACCAGTAAAGGCTTTACAGATGCAGGCAAATTCATCGATCCCTGCAACTATTGAAGCCATTATGATGCGTACTGATGCATACAATGACATAGCAACAGACTTTGTAGAAAAGTATTGGAAAAAAACTATGGACCCGGCACAGAGACCAGAATACAAAGGTGGTGTACCAGGGTCGGCCGACAAGGCAGTTATGAAAGAGTATGTGCCGTGGTTTAAAATTATTACCAGTGTTTACACACATTCTGATTTAGATGGTATTAATAAGATGCACAGAAAAACAATACACTATCACATACAACCGTATCTTATACACATAGGAAATTTTGTTGCACCAGGATTAACCGGTGCAGGCAAATGGGGTAAACTGGTTAAGAAAAAATACAATTACATCTATACAGGTCAAAATTTAGATGTACTAGATCTAAACATCAATTACAAGTATGCGTTCTATCAAGCAAGACTGTCTGATGCTAACACACTAGATCATGACAGTAAAGAAATCAAAGATTTTAATGACAAGAAAAAGGACAAAACAATAGTAGGCAGAGATGGCGTGTATGGAAACGAATTGTTTGGAGTTAGAAGCCATCCAGTTTCATCTGGTTCTGTTAACAACGGAGAGTTTGACAGTGATAAAAAATCTGCAAAAACAAGAGAGTTTTATGATTACCTAACAAACCCAATAGCAGACATGATAAAAGTTGAAATGAATATAATGGGAGATCCTGCGTGGATAGGTAGTGATCAGTATCTACCTATGGCATGGGAGCAAAACTATGATCCAAAAAATCCAGTTATGGTATCAAAAAAATGGGGAACTATAAAAGGAAACACATGGAGTGAAGAAACAGGATCATTTTCTCTTGACGAAGCAGAACCTTTATGCACACTTGATTTTAAATTTCCAACAGACTTTAATGAAAAATCAGGAAAATATAATTTTGCTGAATCAGGAAAGAATGTTAGGTTTTCAGGATTGTATAAAGTAGTTAAAGTAACAAGTAATTTTGAAGAAGGAAGATTTACACAAGACTTATTAATGATAAGAATAAAAAATCAAGGTGGAACAAATGCAACAGCATATCCGTCTATTGAGATTGATATACCAAAAGGCGATACGTCAAAGAAAACAAACGGTACATTTTCATACAGTGAAAACGCACAGATGAAATGGCACCCAGACGGAAAAATGCACGTGGTTGCAACTGAACCACACGATCCTAGTTCAGATAAAATTAGTATTGAAGAAGCAAAAAAATGGATGAATACAGATCAGTTTCAGCATACTGTAACTGAAGGAGTAAAACACTCAGTAACTAAAGGCAAGAAGCATGATCCTTTAGTGAAACAGCAAACAGAAAAGTATAATCGTAAGCGGATTGCAATTGATCCAAAAACCGGCAAACCAACCGGTCATGTGTTTGGGGGACTATAATTAGATGGCAAGACAAATTCATTTAAGCGGAGACGTATCAACTTCTAAAATAAAAAAAGATGAGTCATATACAAGTATAGATTCGGGTCCTTATGTTGCTGTTGTAAAACAAAATTATGATCCAGAAAAAATGGGTAGAATTAAAGTTCTTATTCCTGCTTTGTCAAAAACAACTGAACCTGCACAGTCTGATCTAGTAACTTGTCAGTATCTAACACCTTTTTATGGTGTAAAAAGTTTAAACGCAACCGATAAATCTGATCCTTATGATTATGCAAATACACAACACTCATATGGTATGTGGGCAACACCACCGGACATAGATACCAGAGTACTTGTAATTTTTGCAGAAGGAAAAATTTCTCAAGCATTTTGGATAGGATGTATACAAGATGCATATGCTAACCACATGATTCCGGGTATTGCGGCATCTGAACAAACTAAAACAAAAGATGTAAAAGGTCATCATTCAGCAGGATTATCAAAAGAAACTGTGTATGGTACAAATTCTGTGCCTGCAGGAGAAGTAAACAAAAGAGCATGGAACGTTAATGGCGGAAACTATAATAAAATTTCAAAACCTATACACCCACTTGCAGAAACATTAAGAAAGCAAGGATTAATACAAGATGATGTTAGAGGAACAACGACATCTTCAGCAAGGAGAGAATCTCCTAGTACAGTGTTTGGTATTAGTACACCAGGACCGTTGGATAGATCTCCAACAGCAAAAAAATATAAATTAGGTGCAATAGATAATCCACAAGAGCAAGAAGTAAACAGATTACCAGGGCATACGTTCGTTATGGACGATGGCGATCTGCAACAAGACAATCAACATATTAGATTAAGAACATCAACAGGACACCAAATATTATTACACGACACAGAAGGAGTAATTTACATTGGATCAGCATCAGGAGAATCTTGGGTTCAACTTGCATCTAATGGAGCAATAGACATATACGCAGGTGGCGGATTAAATGTACGTTCAACAAACAACATAAACTTTCATAGTGATGCAAATATTAATATGTTTGCTAAAGGACAAATTAAAATGAAAGCAAAAGATAAAATTGTTGTTGACGGAAGAAACATTCAGCAAATTGCAGACAACGATATAAAATTACACGCAGTTGGAGGATCGTTATCAACTAAAGCACCAGCAGGCGCAATATTATCTTATGCAGGTACAGGTCAAGAACATCACTCCGGAGGACAAGTACACCTTGCAGGTACTGAAGTTCACCATAACACAATTACAGCAAACGTAGAAGTTGTTAAAGATTTAATTAGAACAGATTTATTATCAGAAGATCCAGCAGGAACGAATACTTTAGTTACGCCAATTGGTGACGTTAATTCTGCTAACAAGGTTAGACCAAAACCTTTAAAATGGCAAGATGGTATTAATGAGTCTATGGACGGTATGAGAGTACCAACGCACGAACCATTTGAACATCATTATGGATTAACAAGAGGCATGAATACTTTTGCTGGAGCATCAGCAAACGATGATAATGTTGTAGCAAAATCTAAAAATCCTGATAATGTAGAAAGTATTGCACAATCAAACAGAGTAAGTTCAAATGAAGTTATTAAAGCAGATCAATTAAAAGCAGATTTAGAAGAAAAAATTAAATCTTTAAATTTAGAAAAATCAATTGATATAGAAAAAATTCAATCAGTTGCAGAATCATTTGCAAAAGATTATGCCAAAGCATTTGATTTAGCAAACGCAAAACCAGAGGCACCAGGCCCATGGAATAATTTTGGAAAAGATATTAAACCAATAGGTCCTTTTAATGTTAAGAAAATAACAGCATTGGCAGACGGAGCGTCATCTATGTTTAAAGAATCAGTAGATTCATTACTTTCAGGTGATGCAACAAATATGTTTAAAGATAAAGTGTTTGTAAACACAGACGGACTATTAAATGTAAAAGGTAATTTAGCAAAAATGATAAAAACTAAAAATCTTCCTTTAGATGGAAATTTATCTAAATTAACAGAAGGCGCAAAAAGTATTGGTAACGTTTTAGGAGATTCTATAGTTAAAAATGCAGAAACAATAGTTTCACCTCATTTAGAAGGTCCTGTCACAAAAGAGTCAATATCAGTTGATGTAAATAAGATAAAGAGTGTACATAAACACGTAGTAGGAAACAAAGTGGTTGCAGTTACTGAAGTTAGTAAAATAAAAGATAAATTGGGCAAACTATTAGCATCGGTAAGTAAAAATATAGGAAAAGAATTTGGATTTGATGCTTCTATGTTTTCAAACATTGATACTTCTGCGTTTTCGGACTTTTCTAACTTTTCTGGCGATTACGATATTGACAGATTAGACGCAGACGGCGGAATGTATGACGCTTGGGGTGGAGAAGAGAATTTTAGAAAAGCACAAGACGAGGCACTAAAAAAAGCAAGTTCCGGCGAAGGTTGGGGTTGGCAAAAGAAAAAGAAGAAAGATATTAATGTTGATTGGAGTTATAAAAACGTTAAAAAGGATTATGAATAATGGCTGACGAGAAAAACAATATACCTAAAAGAGGAAACGCATTTAAAGGATTTAGTTCACGTGCGGATAATTCTAACTTTAAACTGTATGATTTTGAGTTGATCAAGCAAGATTTAATGAACAGATTGTCTGTGAGAAAAGGTGAAAGAGTAGAAAATCCTGCGTTTGGTACTATTATATACGACGCATTGTTTGAGCCATTAACAGAAGCAACAAGACAATTAATAATTGATGACGTAACTGAGCAATTAAATGCAGATCAGCGTCTAGCAACAAACGAAATTATAGTAGAAGAATATGAGCACGGTATTGCAATTCAGGCGTCTTTAACATACGTTCCATACAATATCACTGAAAAATTGGTATTCAAGTTTGACAGAGATACGTCTTTACGCCTATCTTAATATACGCACATAATTAATACTATAAATATCGTTATTAAAGTATTATGGCCACAAAAAGACAAAACAGATTATTAGTAGCAGAGGATTGGAGAAAGATCTATACTGCTTTTCAATCAGCGGATTTCAAATCTTATGATTTTGAGACCATGCGTAGAACTATGGTTGCATATCTGCAAGAAAACTATCCAGATGATTTTAACGATTTTGTTGAGAGTTCTGAATATGTTGCACTATTAGATTTAATTGCTTATGTGGCACAATCATTATCTTTCAGAGTTGACTTAAATGCAAGAGAAAATTTCTTAGAAACAGCATCAAGACGAGATTCAGTTTTAAGATTAGCAAGACTTATTAACTACAACGCCGCTAGAAATAAACCAGCAGTTGGAATGTTAAAATTTACATCAGTATCAACTACTGAAGAAATAAAAGATAGTGCAGGTCAAAGTTTAGCAGGATTAACAATACGTTGGAACGATGCGGCAAATCCAAATTACAGAGAACACTTTATTAATATACTTGAAGGTTTAAACCAAACAGGACAAACTTTTGGAAAACCGTTAGAGTCAGGTAAAATTGGAAATATATCTACAGAAATTTACGCAACAAGATCTAGTAATACAGATGTACCAATGTATACTTTTTCAAGACCAGTAAGCGGTATAACAAGAAAATTTGAAATTGTTCCATCAACAATACTTCAACAAGATTACATTTACGAAAGATTACCTCTACCAGGCGGTTCGTTCTCATACGTATATAGAACTGACGGAGCAGGTGATTCTTCAAACAACACAGGATTTTTTGCTTTGTTCAAAGAAGGAACATTACAGTCAGAAGATTTTACAATAACAGATTCAACAACAAATTTAGTACAACCTTTAGGTGCTAACAATATAAATGATTCAGATGTTTGGCTATGGCAGTTAGATGATTTTGGCCAACCTTATTCTTTATGGAAAAATGTTCCATCACTTGCAGGTAACAATGCAATTTATAATTCTGTTCAGTCAAGTGTAAGAAACATTTACAACACAGTTACTAGAGCAAACGATAGTGTTGATTTAGTATTTGGAGACGGTAACTTTGCAGATATTCCTATGGGAAGATTCAGAGCATATTACAGAACAAGTGCAAATGAAAGATACACAATTCAACCTGCAGATATGCAAAGTATACAATTTAATATTCCATACTTAGATAAAAATGGTGCAAATCAAACTTTAACTATTGGAGCAAGTTTACAACAAACACTTTATAATTCTGCACAATCAGAATCAAGTGCATCAATTAGAGAAAAAGCACCACAAGTTTATTATTCACAAGATAGAATGATAACAGCAGAAGATTACAATGTTGTGCCTTTAAAAGCATCACAAGAAATTATTAAAATTAGATCTGTTAACAGAACAGCATCTGGTATATCAAGAGCAAAAGAAATTGTTGATCCAACAGGATCATATTCAAATGTTAATGTAATTGCCGATGACGGTGTTCTTTATAGAGAAGAAACATTACCTTCGTTTACTTTTACATTTAATAATAAAAACGATATTCTTAATACACTTAATACAAAAATAGAAACAAAAATAAAACAACCGTACTCAAGACAGTTTTATTATAACAAGTATGGAGCAAAAGATCTTTCTTTGTTAACAACGTCTTGGAATAGTACAACAACAAGTACAAATACAAACACTGGATACATTTATTCAAGTGGTCCTTTAGTAGTAGGTGATTATGCTACATCAAATTTGAAATATATAAAACCAGGTGCGTTGGTTAAATTTTCTTCACCAGACACAAGAAAATTCCTTAATGGAAAATTAGTTGATGCGGCAACAGATGAATCACAGGATAGACATTGGGCAAAAATAGCCTCAGTTGTTGGAGATGGAGCAAACGGCGGAGTTGGAAATTTAGAATCTGGGTTAGGACCAATAACACTAGCAGATGTTCTTCCTGACAATGCAGTTGTAAAAGCAGTAATACCACAATTAGCAACATCTTTAGGTGCAACATTAAAATCAGAATTACAAGATAGAATTACTGCATATGAAAATTTTGCATTAAGATACGATGAAACAACAGGTACATGGAAAGTTATTGCAATAACAGATGTTAGTGCAAACAACACATTTAGTTTAGGATTTGCTGGAGACGAATCAGGAACAAATTTAGATCAAAGTTGGTGGTTTAATTTTACTAACGATGGATCAACTTATACAGTATCATACAGAAAATTAGATTACATATTTGAATCAGCAGGACAAAACAAGTTTCATTTTGATCCACAAGAAAAAATTTACGACTACACATCAGGACAAACTAAAAAAGATACAATTAAACTATTAAAAAACAATACACTTGTTAGTACAGGTAACGCAGTAGGTTATCCAAATGTTTGGCAAGTGGTTGATACAATATCAGAAGCAGATGGTTATCAGGATAACAGAAAAGTAAAAGTTGGTTTCTTTGATTCAGACGATGACGGTGTTGTCGACAATCCAGAATTATTTGAAATAATGATTGAGCCTACATTAAGTGAAGCAACTAAATGGGTATTTTATGAAAAATTTGTATCAACAGATAACAATATTGAAAGATGGAGACCGTATGCATCAACTAATTTTATTGTAACGAAAAACGAGTCTAGTATTATATTACCAGGAACATACACAGACGGACAATTATTTTACTTTTACGATACAGCAGAAAACGTAGTTAAAAAATATAGTTCTACAACAAATTCTTTAGTTACGTCAACAGATTATTATGCAAGAAAAGGAAGATCATCATTGTACTTCCAATATCAACATTTTGCTGGAAACAACACAAGAATAGATCCTTCAGTATCAAATATAGTAGACATATATCTATTAGAAAGATCTTATGATACATTATTTAGAAAATGGCTTAAACAAGGTGGTACAAAACCAGCACCAAGTACATCAGATCAGTTAAGAATAAGTTATTCAAACAAATTAAATCCAGTAAAAGGATTATCAGATCAAATAATATATCATCCTGTATCTTATAAAATTTTATTTGGAACTAAATCAGAGGAAGAATTCCAAGCAACATTTAAAGTTGTAAAAAATCCTGAATCAAATATTTCAAATGCAATTATAAAAACAATGGTCACAGATACAATAGATCAATTTTTTGCATTAAACAATTTTGATTTTGGAGACTCTTTTTACTTTACAGAATTAGCGGCACATATTCACAATAGATTAGCACCGCATTTATTGACAGTTGTAATAGTACCAAATCAAACAGGACAAGTGTTTGGATCACTATTTCAAATATCAGGAACAGCAAACGAAATATTCATTAGTGGGGCCACCGTTGATGATGTAGCAATAATTGATGCCATTGGAGCAAACCAACTTCAAGCATCAGGAACAGTTGTAACATCGACCACTTCAACAACAACAACTTCAAGGTCTACATCAGCAGTATCAGGATCCACTTCAACAGGAACAGTTAGTGGTGCTGGATACTAAAGATGGCAGACAACGCAATTGACAGCACAAAAAGATACGAAGTAGTCACAGATAAAAACGGTCGTGAGTATAGAAGAACCGTTGCCCATCTTCCGCATTATTACAGAACAGATGCTAACGAAAAGTTTTTAAGTAGCACATTAGATCCTGCAATACAAAAAGGAAATCTTGAAAGATTAGATGGTTATATTGGACGATTAGATTCTTATACTAGAAATATAAGTGACAATTATTTAGGTGCAACAACTAAAAGCAGAACACAGTATCAATTAGAACCAACTGTAACTATTACAGATGTTGATACAACTTCATCAACTGTAAATGAAAAACTTAAATTTACAGCAACTTATGATGACTTTTTAAATCAATTAGGTTATTTTAATGCACCCGTAGACAATCATGATAGACTGACAAAAGAAAAAACATATTCTTGGAATCCGTATGTAGATACAGATAAACTTGTTAATTTTAGAGAATACTATTGGTTGCCAAACGGTCCAGCGGCCTTATTGGTTGATAAAATTGCAACAGGTTCAACAACAGAAATTGCGGTAAGTGTACCGTCAGTAGGTGCATATAGATTTTCAACTTACGAAGCAAAAGATAATCCTTCAATAACATTATACAGAGGCAACACATACAAATTTAAAATTGACGCAGTAGGCCATCCTTTTTGGATAATGACAGAACCGGTGTCGTCAGGCAAAGCATCAGACGGCAGTACATCGATATTGTACACAAAAGGAGTAACAAACAGCGGCGCAGATAAAGGTACAATAACATTTACAGTACCAACAGATGCTCCTGATTCATTATTTTATCAATGTGGTAATCACGGAGCGATGCACGGTGTTATAAAAATTCAAACAGTAACAGCAACAACTAAAATTAATCCAACAGAAGATATTGTAGGTGCAGTAAATTATACAATGTGTACTGGAACAGTTTTGTCAAATGGAATGAAGATAAGATTTGGATCAAATGTAATTGATACAGAAAAATACGGAGACAAATCTTTTTACATCGAAGGTGTTGGAAGTAAAATTACATTAACTGATGTTGATGCCTTAATTACTCCAGAATCGTATGCAACAGAAACTACAATACTTTACGATTCAGTTGGTTTTGATTCAAGACCTTATGCAAAAGCATTTTATAGACCTGACAAGCACGATTACATTACAATTAAACGTGACTCAGTAGATCACAATGCATGGTCAAGATACAACAGATGGTTTCATAAATCAGTAATTGAAGCAACAGCAACAGCAAACGGATCAGAAATCTCTTTGGTTGAAGACGACAGAGCAAAAAGACCAATTATAGAATTTGATTCTAATCTTCAATTGTTTAATTACGGTACAATAGCAAAAAAATCAGTTGCTTTAGTAGATGATGTAACAAAAGATGTATTTTCATCAATGGTTAATCAAACTGGTTATTATGTTGACGGGTTAGAAGTAACAAACGGTATGAGAATATTGTTTACTGCTGACACAGATAAACTTGTTAAAAATAAAATTTACGAAGTTAATTTTGTTAAGGTAGCAGGATCAACAGTTATTGCTTTACAACTAGCAGAAATCAATGACACATATCCGGTTGATGGAGAACAAGTATATGTTGAATTTGGTAAAGCGAACCAAGGTAAAACTTTACACTATTCAACTACTGCTGGACCAGACAAAAATGAAAGCAAATGGATAGAGGGGCAAAAGAAAACAAAATTAAACCAACAACCTTTGTTTAATGTATTTGATAAAAACGGAGTTAGTTACAGTGATGATTCGATATATTCATCTACAAACTTTGTAGGGTCGGAGTTATTTTCTTACAAAATATCAGCAGGATCAACAGAAGATACAATATTAGGATTAAAAGTAAAATACAACACAATTAATAATGTTGGCGATTTAGTTTTTGAATCTGATGTTAACGGCGGAACATTCAAATATAAAACAGGTGATGACTTTATTACTCAAACAACATCAACAGGATTTACACACGAAATTACAGGATTAACAACTTATAATCCAAAAACAAACTGGAAAGAAAGATTAACAGAATCAAAACAAAGAGTAAAAAGAACACATTTTGCAACAGCAACAGAAAAAAAATTATTTGCAGTTGATGTTTACAAAGATTCAGCATCATTAACTGATTTAGAAGTTGCTGTAAAAGTAAATGGTGTAATTAAAAAAATTAATACAGATTTTACACTAGTAAACGGAACGTCAAATAAATTTGTTAAGTTTGCTAACGAATTAAAATTACATGATATTGTATCTTTATACTGTTGGTCAGCAACACCAAAACTTAAAGATAAAGGCACATATGAAATACCAGATATATTATCAAACAATTCCCTTAATGAATCGTTGAATGAATTTACTTTAGGACAAATTTCTAATCACATTATTAACGTAAGTAACAGATCATCTGACATTACAGGTATTATACCAGGACCTACTAATTTAAGAGATAAACCAGACTCGTTCTTAATAGGTGGTGCATTACAAAATCATGCAGGTTCAATAACTTCTGCGATGTTTAATTTAATTGACAAAGAAGCAAACTTTGTTACAGCATTAGATTACGCAAATTTAGAATATCAAAAATTTAAAGAAAACTTTTTAACGCAGGCAACAGGTAAAACATACGAAGGTAATGTTGCTGATAGAGTTGATGAAATTTTAATAGAAATGACGTATGTAAAAAATATTGCATCTCCTTTTTATTATGAAGACATGATTGGGTTTGGCGAAACTGGAACAGAAAGAAAATACACAGTACAAGATCCGTCAGCAACAGAATATTCTATTGATAGTATTTTTGATCCAACAACATTAAGCAATAGAGCAGTATACGTTTATAAAAATGATGTGCAATTACTATTAGGTACTGACTATACTTTCAGCACAACTGTTGACAGTATAAATTTTGTATCAGCACTTGCAACTGGTGACATTATTAAAATTAAAGATTATGCTAATACTGAAGGAAGTTACATTCCACCTACTCCAACAAAATTAGGTATGTATCCTAAATTTACACCTGCTTTAGAAACAGACAACACATATAGAACAGCACAACAAGTGATTGTTGGACACGACGGTTCTAGATCTATTGCATACGGAGATTATAGAGATGACTTACTTTTAGAATTAGAAAAAAGAATTTATAACAATATTAAATCAACATACAATAAAGATTTACTTAATATTCATAGTGTACTTCCTAGTGCTCACAGTACTAATTTGTTTACAAGAAATGAAGTAAATGGTGTAATGAGTGAAGACTTTTATGTATGGGCAGGAAGAAACAATGTAGATTTTAGAACTAACTCGGGTTATGTAGATTCTGATGCATTTACTTACAACTATTCTTCAAGTAAAGATATTAACGGAAATGATAACGAAGCAGGATATTGGAGAGGAATATTTAATTATTATTTTGATACAGATAAACCTCATACTCATCCATGGGAAATGTTAGGACATTCAGAAAAACCTGCTAAATGGGAAGAAAAATATGGACCAGGTCCATACACAGCAGGAAACGAAGTTTTATGGAGTGACATTGAGCGAGGATACGATGCTAGTACAGGAAATATAGATTCAAGATATGCTAGACCTGGATTATCGTACAGAATTCCAGTTAACTCATCAGGCACAATGGCACACCCGGCTACTATTATAGGTAAGTGGGAAAGAGCAAATCTTAAACAACCATGGAAGTTTGGAGATCACGGACCGGCGGAAACAGCATGGAGAAGAAGTTCAAGTTTTGCATTTGCAGTTACTAAAGCACTTGCAGTTTTACAACCGTGTAAATTTTTTGGAGCATATTTAGATCCAAGTAGACTTTCTAAAAATTTAGTAGGAAACTATGTAATAACAAGTACTGGATTAAGACAAAAATCATCAACAGTAAAATATCATTTAGAAACAACAACTAATGTAGACACAGGTGTTGTTACAAGATACCAAGTTTCAGGATATCAACCTTACGCAATTAACTATTTGATGTCTCAAGGATTAGATCCTGTAACTTTTTATTACGATAAAATGAAAAACTTAAATGTGCAATTAGCATATAAGTTAGGTGGATTTACAGACAAAGCAAATTTAAAAATTTTAACTGATTCAGTATCGCCTGGATCAAGTTCTGGATCACAATTTTTACCTACAGAAAATTATAAAATATATTTTAGAACAAGTAATCCTGTTAAAAAGTTTTATTATAGTGGTGTACTAATAGAAAAAAATTCTACAGTATCAGATGACGGTTCATCAGTTGCACCCGGTTATAGAGTAACAGGATACGATATAACAAATCCAGTATTTAAAATGTATGTGCCAACTAGAAATAGTAATAGTTCTGTTAAGGTACAAGGGTCAGCAAGAGTAATAGTCTATAAAGATCGTTCAGATACTGTTGAAACTGTTACGTATGGAACATTGTTTGAAACTAGACAAGATGTTGCTGAATTCTTACAAGGATACGGACAATGGTTAGAATCTCAAGGTTTTGAATTTGACAGATACGCAAAAGAAATAGATAAAACACTTAATTGGAATACAGCAATAGATGAGTTTTTATATTGGACAACACAAGGTTGGGCATCCGGATCTGCTATAACAGTATCTCCAGGAGCAAGTGGTTTTAATTTAGAAACAAAAGATTCTGTAATAGGAAAATTAAAAAATGTTTACAACAATTATACTGTATTAGATGCAGGTGGAAGATCAATATCTGAAAGAGATATTTCTGTAAAAAGAGAAGGCAATACTTTTAATGTAATTTCAAAAAACGATAATATTGGAATTTACGGTATAGAATTACACTCTGTTGAAAAAGAGCATATGCTAGTTTTTGATAATAAAACAGTATTCAGCGATATAATTTATGATCCAGCAACAGGATTTAGACAGTCAAGATTAAAATTAGTAGGATGGAAAACTGCTAATTGGAATGGTGGATTTCATTCTCCAGGATTTATGTATGATAAAGCAGAAGTTTCTTTCTGGAATGCAAATACAGATTATAAAATTGGAGATTCGTTAGAATACCAATCAAACTATTACATGGCAAAAGTTAATCATAACTCAGGCAAAGAGTTTAATATTTCTAATTACACAAGGATCGGACAACCTACACCAGAATTAATACCAAACTTTGATTACAAAATTGCACAATTTAATGATTTCTATGATTTAGAAACAGATAACTTTGATGCTGTACAGCAAGGACTTGCACAGCATTTAATTGGATATCAATCTAGAGATTATTTGAACAACTTATTTGTAAACGATATTTCTCAATATAAATTTTATCAAGGATTTATTAGAGAAAAAGGTACGCAAAACGCAATTAATAAATTAGCAAGAGCAAAATTTTTAGACGAAGATATTACTTTATCAGTATATCCTGAATGGATGATTAGAACAGGAGAGTTTGGAAATGTTGACGCTAAAAAATCTGTTCAATTTAAAATGGACGATTCAAAATTTTTACATAATCCTCAAAGTGTTGAATTATTAGACACAACAAACGACGAATTAAACTGGAAAAGGTCAGCATCTGTACCAGTAGTTGAGATGTATGAAAAACCATTAGAGTATAAAGCCTCAACTACGTTTTCAACATACGATTACACAAAAGCAGGAACAGATAGAGAATCAGTACAGTATTATAAAAATGCAGGATATCCTAGATTTGATGACGTGCAACACACAGCATTTAATATTTCAGATATATTAAATTTAAATGTGAACGGAGTATCTAATCAAGATTTAATTTGGGTAGCAAATAACAAAATAAATGATTGGGACGTTTTAAGAGTTACTAGAACACCTATAAGATTAACAAAATTACAAAGTGTAAATGAAGGAACACAACTAGAAATAAGTTTCAATACATATCATACATTTAAAGTTGGTGATTATATGTTAGTGTCAGGATCTAAAAATACTGCACTTAACAAAGTGTTTATAATTAAGAAAGTTGCATCATCAAGTAAAGTTTGTGTTGATTTTGTAGGAAACATAGCAGAACTATCAAACATAACAGACCAATCAACAGTTACTTCTTATGGTGACGTTAGTAAATTTGTTTCTGTAAGATATCCAACAATAGATGATATAAATGATGAAATTGATTTTGATGATTACAAAGTTAAAGATGAGACAAACAATAGACCAGGCGATAAAGTTTTTATAGATAACGAAAGTGGCACTTGGAAAGTTTACGAAAGACAAGAATGGTTAAAATATAATCAAGTACAATCTCCTACTAGAAAAAATAGTCAAAATTTTGGTTGGCAAGTAGTTGCTAGAAATGATGGAAGAACACTAATTGCATCATCACCAACAGACACACAAGGAATTCTTAACTTCTTCTTTAGAAAAGAATCAACACCAGGAGAACCATTCTCAGTGTTAGATACTAAAACAATGACTGAGAATAATGATAGTACTAGTAAACTAGGTCAGTCACTATCAATAAGCACAGATGAAAATTATCTTGTAGCAGGTGCACCATACAATAATAAAAGTATAGATGGTAGTACACATTATGATGACCAAGGTCTTGTTAAATGGTACAAATGGAATTCATCAAAAATAGAATACGAACTTGGTGGAACAATATATCCACCATATCCGAAAGATTCAACGTCATTAGCAAATTTACATTTTGGGTGGGATCATGCAGTAGCAGAACCAGGCGAAAACACTACAATAAAAACTGCTGACAAGTATATGTTCATAAGTTCTCCTGGAGCAAACAACGACACAGGAAAAGTTCATATGTACAAATGGGCAGTAGGCACAGACGGATCAACATTCGATACTTGGACACAAGAAGCAGAAATATATCCAACAGTTATTCATACAGGACACAGATTTGGACAGCAGATTGCAGTAAACGATGCAGGAGATATTCTTGCAGTAAGTTCAAAATCTCCAGGCAACGCAGGTAGAGTACACGTATTCAAAAGAACAAGTAATACAAATAACGATTCTACGCAGTACACATGGTCAGAAGTACAGGTGTTTGAAGGAATATCAGCAGACGGTAGTTCAAAGAACACAGCATTTGGTGACTCAATTGCAATGAGCAAAGATGGAACAGAACTTATTGTTGGTGCACCAGGAACAGAAGTACAAGACGGAAGTTCAACAACATTTAAAGATGATGCAGGTGCAGTATACTATTACAAATGGAACGCAGACGGTTCTACAAACACATATACATTACAACAAACTATTACGCCTACAGGCGATATAACAAATATAAAATTTGGTGCAAAAGTAAACATAAATCAAACAGGTAATAAAATTATTATTGCGGCACAAGGTGCAGATAATCCTAGAACAATGAAATTTGATACAGGATCAACTACATTTGATTTACAAGATACACAGGTAATAGATATTAATAGAGAAGCAGGAGCAGTATTTACAGCAACAAAATACGATACGCAATATGTATTAGATGATAGACTAGTAAATGATAATGTTTCGTCTAATGATCAATTTGGAGAGTCAGTATTCATAACTGACAACAGTATATTTGTTGGAGCACCGGCGGACGATGCAGGAGTTACAGCAGATGGTTCAACAACATATATAAACGACGGAGCAGTTGCTCATTACGATTCAACAAAAACTGGACAAAATCCATGGCATTGTTTAAGAACGGAAACGCCATTAATTAATAACAATAGAATCGAATCAGCATTTATATTTGATCGTGCAACAAATAAAATTAAAGATTGGTTAAATTATTATGATCCATTAAAGAAAAGAATATTTGGATTAGCAGATAGAGAAATCAAATACAAAACTACATGGGATCCAGCAACATACAATTTCAATGCATTTGGAATAGAAGATTCAGAAACAGCATGGGCAGAAGAACACATAGGAGAAACATGGTGGGATTTATCTAGAGCAAAATGGATATGGTATGAGCAAGGTGACCAAGAATATAAAACTAAAAATTGGGGTAAACTATTTCCAGGATCAACTATTGACATTTACGAATGGATTGAAACTACATTACTACCTTCTGAATGGAACGGGTTAGCAGATACACAAGCAGGATTAACAGATAAAATTTCTGGAAGACCTAGAGCAATAGATAATACACAATTTACTATTAAGCAAAAATACGATTCTGCAAAAGATGAATTTATAAACTTCTATTATTTTTGGGTTAAAAATTCAGCAGTTGTTCCAGCATTAGAAAAAACAACAATGTTAAGAGCAAATTCTTGTGCATATATTAGTAACATTATAACAGATCCGGACAAAGCAGGAATAAGATATTTTGCAATTTCTGATACTAACAAATTAATTTTATGGAATGTAAAAGAAACTTTAATGAATGATAATGTTGTTTTCAACATTGATTACAGAGAAAATGATAACGAAATAGATCCTCATAAAGTTTGGAAACTTTATGCTGAAGGAGATCCAGCAATTAGACCTACACCTACATTAGAAAGTAAATGGTGGGATAGTTTAACAGGTACAGACAGTTTAGGAGCATCTGTTCCAGATACAAATTTACCTCTTAATAGAAGATATGGAACAGAACTAAGACCTAGACAAAGTTGGTACATTGATAGATTTACTGCATTAAAAGAAATAATACAGTATGCTAATACTATTGTAAAATCTAACCCTTTAATAGGTGCAATTGGTTTTAAAAACTTAGATAAAGCAGATCCACAGCCTACAAAAGAAAGTCTAGAGTGGGATGGATCAGTTGATACATATCAAGACTTAACTTACGTTAATACAAAAGATTTAAGTGGAAATGTAAATTATCTTGTTAAAGCAGATGAAACAGCGGCAGGCTTTTGGTCAATATATCAATGGAATGCAGTTGCAGGTACATGGAATAGAATAAAAATTCAAACATATAAAACAAGTGATTTTTGGGCATACTACGATTGGTATGATACAGGAATATCAAAAGACACTTATATTAGTAAACAAGTTGATTATCAATATGACTTAGATAGTGTAGAAGTTAATGTAGGTGATTATGTTAAAATAGTAACATCAGATTCAGGTGGTTGGAAAATTTATGAAAGAACTTCAACGGGTTGGAAAAATGTTGCAACGCAAAACGGAACAATTCAATTATCTGCAAAATTATATGATTACACAATAGAAGATTCAGGGTTTGAAGGAGATGACACATACGACGAAAACTTCTTTGACAGAGAACCAATTATAGAAACTAGAAATATTTTAACTGCATTACGTGATGATATTTTTGTTGGAGATTTAAACAAAGAGTACAATACAATTTTCTTTATAGGATTAAGATATGTATTATCTGAACAACCGTATGTTAACTGGTTATTCAAATCATCTTTCTTAAACATTACAAACAGTTTAAGACCGTTGAATCAAAGAAAAACGTATACAACAGGAAAAGATGATTATGTAGAATCGTACATAAATGAAATTAAACCATTCCATACAAAAATACGTGAATACAAATTAAAATACACAAATACTGAAACACAAGACGGGTTAAACACAGATTTTGATTTACCACCATTCTACGAAACTGCAAAATCTAAAGTAAGACCGCCTCAACCAAATACTGATCTTGATGCATCACTAATGACAGAGTTTCCTTATAAGATGTGGAAAGATCATTATACAAAACACGTAAAATCATTAACAATAACAAATGCAGGATCAGGATATACAAAAGTTCCAACAATAAGTCTTGTTGGAGGAACAGTAGAAGATTCAGGACCATACACAGTACTTGCTAGAAGTTCTTCTGGGGCAAGTTCAGGAAACTACGGTTACTTCTATCCTGTTTACACTATACAAACAAATGCAAATGTTTTTGACAAACAAAACGGTGGGCAAGGTAAATCACACTCACACACATTTGACGAGTATCCGACAAGAACATTCTATATGCCTAACAGCAGTATGAATCATGCAGAAGCACTAGATCCAGGAACATACAAAATATTTTCACCTGGAACTAAAACTCACGCAACAGCAACAGCAGTAATTTCACAAGGTAAAATTACAAAAGTTAATTTACATACACAAGGTTGGGGATATACAACTACACCCGAAGTTATTGTAACAGGCGGAAACGAAGATGGATCAAATCCAACGGATACTGCAAAATTATCAGCAGTACTAGGAAACGATCTAGTCAGAGATTTTGATACAACAATTAGATTTGATAGAATTAAATCATCTGCAGATGTTACAACATGGACAGCAAGTACAACATACGAATACGGAACTTTAATAAGATACAACGACGAACTTTATAGAGCAACACAAAGACTTACAACAGGAACAACATTTACAGATGCAGGGTTAACAAAATTACGTGGTGATGAAAGTTATATTACAGCCGCTGAAAGAATACAAGGTATGTACGCACCAGATTCAGGTATGCCTGGATTAGAGTTATCTCAATTAATGGAAGGTATAGATTACGGCGGAGTACAAGTTACTGGATTAGATTTTAACAGAGAACAAGGATTTGATAAATCACCATGGTTTGAAGAACCATGGGATGGTTACGGTAAAACAAGAATTAGAACATTCTATGGCGATGGATCAACAGCACAATTTATATTCACTGATGCTCCACACCCAACTGATGTATTCACAGTTTATCTAGATGGTGTAAGACAGGTTAGTGAAGTACATAGAGGAGATTCGTCTACTACATCATTTACTTTAGGATCAGCACCAGGCAATGGTGTTAAAATAGAATTCATACCTTTTGATGATGATGGAGTACAAACACCAACTGATGATAGAACATTAGATTCATTAGTGTCAGGAGGAATGTTTGGATCAGCATTAGGAGTAGATCCAAACCAAGTTATTACAGACGGAGACGAATTTGTTTCTCCAGATACAAGTTACGCACCTGAAGAATCTGTTCCTGGACAAATATTTGATACACTAGATATACAAGTTTATTCAGCACCAGATTCAGGAGTACCGTTTATTGTAGAAAAAAATTACATATGTGACGGAACAGAAACAACTTTTGATATTGGTCAAAAACCTGGAACGCAAAATGCAGTATCAGTTATAGTAAACAATGTAGCAAAAAGATTAAATGACTACACAGTTGATACTCAAGCAGAAACAATTACATTTGGTTCAGCACCAACATCAGGACAAAGATTAACAATTAAAAGTTTTGCAGTATCAGGATCACAGTACATGGTACTAAATGATTTTATTGGTGACGGATCAACAACTGTGTTTAAAACAGGAACAAGAGAAAACTTTGCTCCAGACAGTTCTTTATCACAACTTTATGTTACAGTTGACGGTGTACCAACATCAGCATATTCTACAAGTTCAACAGCAAACACACTTACATTAACATTTAGTTCTGCACCAGCATCAGGAAAAGCAATTCAGATAGCAGGATTTAACCAAACAGTTGGTCAAGGAAGAGCATATGCAGAAATTAGACAATATCCAATTACATACTCTTCTGGAAATAACAGATATGCTTTAACATATCCAGTTGGATCTTATGGTCCATACGCAGGATTAACAATATTAGAACACAATGGAAAAGTATTAAGAGGACCGGACAACACTTACTATGTTGGTGATGGATCGACATATGCTTACGGAGTTGTGTCTGGATTATCAGATGATTCAACAGTTGACCCGGCAAAAACAATTACACTTGCAAGTCAAGTTGAAGTTTTTGTAAATGGAACAGAACAAGATCTAAACACAGATTACACAATTGACTTTGGTAATCAGCAAGTTAACTTTATTACAGCACCAGCAGGAACAGATGTTATTGCAATTACAACAAATGTAGATACGCATTATACATATGTTGGAACAGATATTATACTTAAACCATCACAACTATCAACAGATGGTATAACAATTAATAATAATGATTCAATTAGTGCAACAACATTTAATAATGCTCTTGGAATGAAAGCAAGACGTGAAGTGTTAGAAGGCAGAGTATCAGGAGAACACAAATTATACAATACTCCACTAAATTCAAACTTTGCTTACGTTTGGTTTAACAGTGAACCATTACAACAAGGGTTTGATTATACAATTTCTGGAAATGTTATTAAGATTGCCGGCAGAACAATTACAACATCTGATAGAATTGATGTTTTATATTTTGCAGTTCAATCATCAACTAAACAAACAGGATTTAGATTGTTTAAAGATATGTTAAACAGACAATTCTATAAAAGAATTGCAAAATCTGGAACAACAACACTGGCAAATGATTTAGCAGAAGCAGACACAACAATTACAGTTGCTGATGGATCTGTGTTAGGTGATGCAGATGGTACAACATTATTGCCAGGTGTTATTTTTATAGATAAAGAAAGAATAGAATTTTTCCAAAAGTCAGGTAATGTGTTATCTCAAATAAGAAGAGGAACACTTGGAACAGGAATTAAGGCTCATATTGGCGGAACAAAAGTGGTAGATGCCAGCGGTAAAAGTACCGTGCCTTATAGTGATACAATATACACCAACACTTATGTTAGTGATGGGTCAACTGTGTCATTTGCCACTACAATTACTCCGTCCGACGCTCGTCAATTAGACATATTCATTGGTGGCCAACGATTGTTGTTGACAAGCGAGGACGGTAGTACTGTAAATTATACTGTTAGTGGAAGTAACGTAATATTAGCGAATCCAGTAGCGGCAAACGTACAAATTAAAATACTAATGAAGAAAGGTCAAGTATGGTATACGAAAGGCTCAAGCACAGCATCAGATGGTAAGGGATTAAACCAGTCTACGACAACTGCGGCTAGATTCATAGCGGAAGAGCCAACAAACGCACCAGAATAAATACAATAGATGATACAGGAACCCAAAAAAGAAAATAACAAAGAAAAAGACGAGAAAACGCCTGATGATGAGAACGGCGTTATGATGTCTGGTCATATCAAAATATTTGATCCTGAGACAGGGGAAGTAATGGTTGATAAAAGAAATGCAATTCATTACGAGAATATGTCACAGGCTTTAGCGAATTCGTTAGCGAACAAATCTACAGGATTTATTCATGAAATGGCGTTTGGTAATGGTGGAACAACTGTCGATCCAACAGGTGTAATAACTTACCTAACTCCTAACTCAACAGGAACAAACTCAAAATTATACGCAAAAACTTATTACAAAGTAATTGACGATAATTCAGCAACAAACAAAGATACAACAAGAAACAAAATGGAAGTAAGACACACAGCAGGAAACAAATATACTGACATTGTTGTTACTTGTACACTAGATTATGGAGAGCCAACAGGACAAGCGGCATTCGATAACACAACAAATTTTAATGGCGACTATGTGTTTGATGAATTAGGATTAGTTTCATGGGAAGGTACAGAAAACGGAACAACAAATAAATTGTTAACACACGTTATTTTTCACCCAGTACAAAAATCATTAAACAGACTAATACAAATTGATTACACATTAAGAATTCAAAGTTTAACAACTTTCACTGAAACTAGTTCAACTCAAGCATCTACAAGTAATATAGTAAGTGGAACTACATCAGGTGGTAACACAGGATATTAATAAATGGCGTATACTGTAAACAAGACAAACGGAGGAGCGTCAGTTTCTCAATATATTGTACAAGATTCAGTTTTAAATTCTGAAACAGATCTTAAGTTTGTAGGAAAAGGTTATTCTGGGTACGGAGAAACTATTGCAGAAAACTTTTTACACTTATTAGAAAATTTTTCAAATACTGCGGCACCATCTAAACCAGTTACAGGACAACTTTGGTACGATGAAACAAATACAAGATTAAAAGTTTATTCAGGAGCAACTTTTCAACCTTTAGGTGGAGCAACATATCAATCAACAGCACCATCAGTACAATCATCAGGTGATATTTGGATTGATTCAGACACAGACCAATTATATTTTTATAACGGCAGTTCACACGTTCTTGTAGGACCATCTTCTTCTAGTACAAGTGGTTTTACATTTCCAACTATAACAGATTCAGGAGACGTTGTACAAAAAGTTACTGAAATTAAAAACAATTCAAGTTTAGTTGCAACAGTATATGATGGTACAACATCATTCATACCTAAAACTTCAATAACAGGATTCCCAACAATATTTCCTGGTATTACATTATCGACAGCAATAGCAAATTTAAAATTTCATGGTACGGCAACAAACGCAGACGCATTAGGTGGAAGTTCGGCGGACAACTTTATAACATCTAACGCGGCTGACACAATGACAGGTAAATTAACTTTAGATACTGACGACGGTATCTTTATTGGAGACCAATCAGAATTACAAATTACAGTATCTAATAGTGATGTGTTGGTAACTCAATCTGCACAAGACAAAGATATAGTTGTTAAGGCAAACGTATCAGGTACATCAACAGAGATGATAAGAATTGATGGATCAACAGGCAGAATAGGAATTAAAAATACAGTACCATCAACAGAATTAGATGTTGTGGGAACAGTTAAAGCAACAGCATTCCAAGGAGCAGTTACAGGAAACGTTACAGGAAACATTACAGGTACAGCAAGTATATCAACAACGTCAACAATAACAGCAGACAATACTACAAACGCGGCAAGATTTATTCCGTTTGTAAGTGCCGCAACAGGAAATTTAGGATTAGCAACAGATATAAATTTATCTTACAATCCTTCAACAAATATTTTAAACACAACGGCAACAAATGCTCAATACGCCGACTTGGCTGAAAATTACGAAACAGATGCAAACTACGAAGTAGGTACAGTTGTGATTTTTGGCGGAGATAAAGAAGTTACACAATCAACAATATCAAATGATACAAGAGTAGCAGGAGTTATAAGTGAAAAACCTGCATACTTAATGAACAGCGACAGCGAAGGTTTGCCAGTTGCACTTGTAGGAAAAGTTAAATGCAAAGTTCAAGGAATGATATCAAAAGGTGATCTTTTAACTACTTGTGGAACACATCCAGGCTGTGCTCAAAAGGCAATTAGTCCTGTATTAGGTTCTATAGTGGGAAAAGCAATGGAAAATAAAGACACAGCAGAAGAAAGTGTCATTTTAATAAGTGTCGGAAGGTTATAAATACTGGTAATATATGGCTTATACAATTAACAAAACAGACGGAACAGTAGTTGCTACCATTACAGACGGTACAATTAATAATTCAACGAGTTTAACACTTTTTGGAAAAAGTTATTCAGGGTTTGGAGAAGCACTAAACGAAAACCTTGTAAAATTATTAGAAAATTCATCTTCATCATCGGCTCCAACTGCACCTTTAAAAGGTGAACTTTGGTATGATTCAGCATCAGCATCTTTAAAAGTTTATGATGGTTCAGCATTTAAACCAACAGGTGGTGCAAGAGCACAATCAACAGAACCAACAGGTGCCGCAGGGGATCTTTGGTTAGACACGGACGATAATCAAGTATATGCTTACACAGGTTCAGCATGGAAACTAGTAGGACCAGTTTATTCAGACTCACAACTTTTATCAGGTTGGAAAATAGAAAATATTACATACAACGGTGGTTCACACACAGTTTCATCAATGTACGCAAACAATGTAAGAGTTGCGATGTTATCAAAAAATACTTTTACACCAAACAATGCTACAGAAACATCAAATGGCTTTGCACAAATTAATGCAG
>Ga0066850_10000312_pt1 | contig 27233 bp, 28 predicted proteins | sample ETNtaG_4_FD_67282 | JGI IMG/M metagenome (GOLD analysis project Ga0066850, IMG submission 67282) | Marine microbial and viral communities from oxygen minimum zone, Eastern Pacific Ocean - ETNP201406SV67 | ecosystem: Environmental > Aquatic > Marine > Oceanic | place: Pacific Ocean: Eastern... | reverse complement strand
CTCGTTATCAACATCAGCGCGCGAAGACATCTAGCGTGACCGCCGCAATAAAGACGTCCATAATCTGGAAAAGCGGGCTTGGAGCGTTAGAATCAGCCCTCAAATGACCTCGCTGTGGCCCCGGCTCGAGCCTCTCCTCCCTAGGGTGGAAAAGCCCGCCCGCTACATCGGCTGCGAGGACGGAGCCCGCGCAAACATCTACAAGCCTGACGCCACCTCGTGGCTTCTGACATACCCCGACACATATGAAATCGGATTGCCAAACCAAGGCCTGCAGATCCTGTACGAGCTGCTGAACGAGCGGCCAGATGCCTTCGCAGAACGCTCCTACGCGCCCTGGACAGACATGGAAGCCCAAATGCGTTCCGCCGAACTGCCATTTTTTTCGGTTGACACCCATCGACCAGCAGACGAGTTCGACATCATCGCTTTCAATCTCTCTGCTGAACTTGTGTACACCAACGTTTTGAACTGCATAGATCTTGCTGGACTCTCGGTCAGAGCGTCAGAGAGAGGCGACGCGGATCCGCTGATTGGCGCGGGAGGCCACTGCGCCTACAACCCCGAACCGCTCGCAGATTTTGTCGACTTTTTCGTAATGGGCGACGGTGAAGAGGTGATCGCAGAAATCACCACCACGGTGGGGGAATGGCGCAAGACAGGAAAACCTTCAGGCACCCGAGGCGATGTGTTACGAGCATTGGCTCAAATCTCGGGCGTCTACGTGCCTTCCATGTATGAGGTCACATATGACGGCGCCAAACTTGCAAGTATCAAACCCATACATCCAGATGTGCCAGCCAGCATCCAAAAACGAACAGTGGCCGACCTTGCTGACTGGCCGTACCCGCGCAATCAGTTAGTGCCACTTACCGAAGTGGTTCACGACCGTCTCAACGTAGAAATATTTCGAGGTTGCACGCGAGGGTGCCGGTTCTGCCAAGCCGGCATGATCACACGGCCAGTTAGAGAGCGACCTGCTAGCCAAGTCCGCGAAATGGTTTCGAAGGGACTGGAACGAACAGGCTACGACGAAGTGAGCCTCACCTCACTGTCCACAGCGGATTTCAGCGACATCGAAAAAGTCGTAACCGACACGATCGACGAACCCGGCACGTGTGGAAGAGTGAGTATTTCGCTGCCTAGCCTTCGCGTCGACGCATTCACAGTAGGAGTAGCAGCACAAGTATCGCGAGCTCGACGAACAGGTCTCACGTTTGCGCCTGAAGCGGGCTCCTGGAGGATGCGACAAATCATCAACAAGCTCGTCACCGAAGACGATCTATACGAAGCCGTCCGATCCGCATACAGCCAAGGCTGGCATCGGATGAAGCTGTACTTCCTGACTGGTCTTCCATCAGAAATGGACGAAGACACACTCGCGATAGCTGATCTAGTAGAGAATTGTGTAGCGATCGGGCAGCAGTACACGAAGAAAGCCTCAGTCACGGTTTCCCTTGGCGGGTTCGTCCCCAAACCACATACCCCATTTCAATGGTTTGGTCAGAATGAACCCGAAGAACTACGGAGAAAAGTTGACTTGCTCCGCGACCGGCTACGGCGAAACAAACGAGTCCACCTCAAATGGCATTCTCCTGAAGCGTCAGCAGCTGAAGGAATCACCAGTCGAGGAGACCGTCGCGTTGGACGAGTAATCGAACATGTATGGCGAAACGGTGGCACATTCCAGGAATGGAGCGAACACTTCGACCTAAACCTCTGGGAACAAGCAATGAGCGCCTCAGGCTTAGCTGTCGAATGGTACGTCCACCGACACCGAGATGAGGACGAAGTTCTGCCTTGGGACCATATCCACGCAGGACTACACAAAGATTTTCTATGGCAAGACTGGCGAGACGCGTTGGCCGGCTTCGGCCTCGAAGATTGCCGTTGGACCCCCTGTTACGACTGTGGGGCCTGCACTGAATACGGGATCGAACACGTGGTTGCGTCCCCGACCCCACCGAACGGTGGAAGTCAAGGGACCGGCCAAGACCTAACGACCGGCCATGTAGTGCCGGTGGACCTCCGCCCTAGGGCGGTTGTAGGAGGAACGTAATGTTACGAACCTTCCTGGGCCAACGTGTAGCTCCCACCTTGACCGGTGGGAGATATCGGTGCGGCTAAGAATTCGCTTTTCCAAAATCGGCAAAGTGCGCTTTGTAGGTCATCGCGACGTCGCACGAATCGTGGAGCGAGCCCTCAGGCGTTGCGGGGTCCCCATCATTTACAGCGAAGGGTTCTCGCCCCGAGTCCGCATGAGTTTCGGGTTAGCGTTGCCTACCTGCTATGAGTCCGATGCCGAATACCTTGACGTCCCATTGAACCCAGACTCCATCACCGATGGACGCATTGTCTGCACCGGATGGGGCCAAGGAAAACTGCACAACGAACAACAAATGCAAACAGCCCTATGTGAAGCTCTACCGACCGGATTCGATGTAGTCGCCCTAACGGTAGAACCCAAAGGCGGAGGCTCCCTACAAGAAACTGTTGTCAGTTGCGGATGGAGATTCGACATACTGGGAGCTATAGCTGAAGAAGTCGAAGAACAAATCGGACGAGCCCTAGCCGGCTCAGAGATAGAGACTGAACGAAAGAAGAAAAACGAACTAGTGCGCGAAAACATTCGCTACGGCGTATACGACCTTCGCCTGGATGGCGAATCAGAACGAGGTCCAGTCGTCGTAGCTGAACTTTCGGCGAAGCCTCGGGTTATCCGACCCAGCGAGCTCGTAGATGTGCTCGCTCCCGGAGCCGAAATGGGCGTCGCTCGCCGCACCCACCAATGGATCGAACAAGACGGCCAACGGACAGAACCGTTGCTGCCATCTACATCACTACAACTCAAGGAATACTAAGAATGAACCAGGATAATCCCGTAGAAGGGCCCCAGGAATCGCAAGACACGACTCCAGTACGCAGACGCCGAACGATCGGAGGCAATGCCCAAACCGAAGACACACCACAGACCTCTCCTGCAGAGCAAGCCCCAGCACGAAATCGAACCCGAACGCTTTCGGGTAGTAGCGGAACTTCAAGCCCCTCAAGGAATGACCGTCCGAAACGAAAAAGAGCACGATCGATCGGATCACGAACCGGGGATAACGAATCAAAACAAAAGCGACCCTCAGCCTCTACAACAGAAACAAAACCCAAAGTTGGAGACACTCGTAGCTCGCGAACCAACTCCGACGAACATTCAGATAGTGAAAAAAAGTTATCTTCGAAACCGGCTCGGAAACGTCGCCGAAGAGGGGACAAAGGCCGTAGCGGAGTTACCCAAGAAAATGACAGGCAACGAACCCGCAAACCTGTTGAGGCGATCCTCGATGACGAGCCGGTAGCACTCGATAGTCAACAACTTGAAAGGCGACGAGGAAGAGAACGAAAAGGGAAACCCGTAGGTCGCTACCAAATGTTGGTTCATGTCCACGAGGGAGTCACCCACATAGCAGTGCTTGAAGGTCGGTCCCTCATCGAACACTACGTGAGTCGCCCATCAGACGACGTAAGCGAAATACACGGAAACATTTACCTCGGAAAGGTCCAGAACGTGCTTCCAGGTATGGAAGCAGCCTTTGTGGACATAGCAACGCCCAAGAATGCTGTTTTGTATCGAGGAGATGTCACCTACGACCGTGAAGACCTTGACGGAGATAAATCACAACCACCGGCACCGAAACCCAAAAAGCCAAGAAGTCGTCCAGGTCGGAGACAAGATGACGCTCGAATCGAAGACCTTCTCAGCGCGCAGCAATCGATACTGTGTCAGGTAACAAAAAATCCGATCGCCCACAAGGGTGCACGACTTTCAACAGAAGTCAGCCTTCCGGGACGATTCGTGGTGCTGGTTCCCAACAGCGACACCTATGGCATCTCCAAGAGGCTCAACGATAAAGAGCGACGGCGACTCAGAAATATCCTCGACAAGGTAAAACCCGCACAACATGGCGTGATCGTGCGAACCGCCGCCCAAGATGTGACTGCAGAGGAAATAGAGCGCGATGTTCGACGGCTTTTAGATCAATGGCAACAGATCAATGACTTAGCCAGCAAAGCAAAGGCACCCAGCCTTCTGTTTCGAGAGCCGGAGCTAGCTGTGAGAGTCATTCGCGAAGAGTTCAGCAGGGATTATCGAGGAGTGATAATTGATGACCCCGTCCTTTTCCAACAGGTCAAGGGTTACATGGAAACAGTAACCCCAGCGCTCGCAGATCGAATTGAGTTCCACGACCCTAAAACAGAAGCTCTTCCACTTTTTGAGCGCTATCACGTAGCCGAACAGCTACGAAAAGCAGTCGATCAAAAGGTATGGCTTCCGTCTGGAGGATCTCTTGTCATTGATCACACAGAGGCATTGACAGTCATCGACGTCAACACCGGCAAGAACGTTGGTAAGTCGAACCTGGAAGAAACCGTATTTCGGAACAACCTTGAAGCAGCTGAAGAGATTGCAAAACAGCTTCGACTTCGAGATATAGGCGGGATCATCGTGATCGACTTCATCGACATGGAAATAAAAAAGAACCGAGATGAAGTGGTCAGCAGGTTTGAAAAGGCACTAGCCAGAGACAAAACAAGAACTCAGGTGTCGGGAATCTCCGACCTAGGGCTCGTCGAAATGACCCGGAGGAGAACAGGGGAAGGGCTCTTGGAGTCAGTGAGCAACGCTTGTGAGCATTGTGCAGGTCGTGGAGTTGAACTCCATGAATCAGTTCTCAAGGTTTGATCATCTCTCTCAACGGTTTGTGAGCAACGAGACAACCGGTAGCATGAAGGATCTTATGTACGCAGTAATCGCCACCGGCGGCAAACAAGAAAAGGTTGAGACCGGACAGGTCCTCAACGTTGAACTTTTACACGCTGACGAAGGCTCAGAGGTCACCTTTAGTCCAATCTTGTTGGTAGACGATGACACGGTCATGTCAACCAATGACGAACTGTCAGGAGCCTCGGTAACTGCCCGTATAGTGGGCGAAATCAAGGGCGAGAAAATTCGCGGCTTCACATACAAGAACAAGACTAATAACCGTCGACGATGGGGACATCGACAGCGGTATACAACCATCGAAATTACCGAAATAGCGAGGGGCTGAAATGTCAAAGACTAAGGGTGGCGGCTCCACAAAGAACGGACGTGACTCCAACGCCCAACGGCTCGGAGTAAAGGTCTTCGCCGGCCAAGTGATTCACGCTGGAGGCATCATCGTTCGCCAACGCGGCACGAAATTTCACCCGGGACGCAACGTCGGAATCGGCAAGGATGACACTCTTTTCGCCACCAGTGACGGAGTTGTTAAGTTCGGATATCGCAGAGGAAGACGACTAGTTGACGTCGTAACCGACTAACCAATTAGCGCCTTTTCGGTTAATCCTCCAGCAATATTCCTGCGTCTAGTTTTATTTCCGTTTCAGTCAACACCCTTTACCCCCGTATCCTCGGACCCTATGGCGGGTTTCGTTGATGAATGCAATCTCCACGCAAAAGGTGGAGACGGAGGAGCTGGATGTGTTTCGTTCCGGCGCGAAGCCCACGTTTCGCGTGGGGGACCCGATGGGGGTGATGGAGGCACAGGCGGCGATGTCTGGTTGGTGGCTGACCGGAACGTATCTTCCCTCTTAGCGTTCAAGGATTTCCCGTTCCGGCGAGGCGATGACGGTTCGCACGGACAAGGCAAAAAAAAGCATGGCAAGAATGGGGAAGACATCATCGTCAGCGTCCCAGAAGGGACCGTAATCAGAGACTTCGATGGAGAAATTCTCGCGGATTTGGTAGGTGCTGGAGACCGGTGGTTAGCCGCAGAAGGAGGTAGGGGAGGCCGCGGCAACGCACGATTCCTGTCAAACAAACGGAGAGCGCCCGCGTTCGCTGAACAGGCGGAGGTCGGTGCAGAACGATGGTTACGTCTAGAACTGAAACTAATGGCCGACGTTGCACTCGTTGGATTTCCCAATGCCGGGAAGAGCACGCTTATCTCTAGAATTTCTGCGGCCAAACCCAAAGTAGCTTCGTACCCGTTCACGACCCTGTCGCCTCACCTAGGAGTTGTACGAACTGATGATGACTTCGAAATGGTCGTTGCAGATATACCCGGCCTAATTGAAGGGGCCGCCACTGGGCGAGGATTGGGACACCAGTTCCTCCGGCACGTAGAACGAGCCAGAGTCCTTCTAATGCTTGTTGACCTAGCGGAAGTTGAAGGTAAACCCCCCGACGTCCAGGAAAAAATACTGACCCGAGAACTTGGCGAATATGACCCACGATTATTAGATAGGCCGAGAATAGTCATGGGCACAAAATCAGACGTAGCCAGTCTGACTTGGGCAGGTTCAACTATTTCAGCGGTAACAGGGCAAGGATTAGACGCTCTTATTGGTCAGCTACGTCAGCTAGTCGAAGAAGCGCGCAGCGCTGATGAACAACCAAGCCAATATGTTGTGCATAGGCCGACACCTGAAGGTATCCAGGTAGTGCGGCGAGATGACGGGTCCTTCGAAGTGTTGGGGAGGCAGGCGCTTCGAGCGGTGGCTCTTTCTGACCTCACCGATATTGATGCAATGAATCATGCCCAGGAACGGTTAGAACAGCTACGAGTGCCGCGCGCGTTAGCCAGGGCTGGGGCTGCGGCAGGAGATGTAGTAGTCATCGGGTCCTTCCAATTTGAGTACGAACCCGATAACTAGTTTGTGTAAGAGGAACAGGATTTTATTGATGCGTGTCATCGTAAAGATTGGGACATCATCGCTAACAAGCGAAAGTGGCCAGGTGAACGTCGCTGCCTTGTCGAAGCTTGTCGCTGAAGTTGTGACGGCACGCGCCCAAGGCCATGAGCTGGTTGTCGTCACATCGGGCGCTATTACCGCCGGCGTGCAGCGTTTAGGTGTAAGCCGGCCTGAGGAGCCAGAAGTCCTCCAGGCAATCTCGGCGGTAGGGCAGATTGACCTAATGAAAGCATACGGCGACGCATTTGAGTCCCATGGAGTAGCGACTGGTCAAGTGCTCCTGGCCCCTCACGACTTCAGAGACCGGAATCAGTACCTGCACGCTGAGACAACTTTTAAACACTTACTGCGTCTTAATGTCGTCCCAGTAGTTAACGAAAATGACGCTGTTGCCGATGACGCCATTAGATATGGGGATAACGACCGAATAGCAGCGCTTGTCGCCAACCTACTCCGGGCAGATCTGCTGGTATTACTCACCGACACTCCTGGTGTATTGACGGCAGACCCCCGCATCGAGCCAGACGCGACGCTGATTGAAGAAATAGCCGCTATCGACGAATCGATACAAGACGTTGCGGGCACTGCAGGTACTCGAGGTAGTGGAGGGATGGCTTCGAAGCTCGCCGCGGCCCGGATGGCTTCTTGGAGCGGGGTGAGGACGATCATCGCTGCAGCTGATCGAAACGATGTCCTATCAGATGCAATAGCTGGTGTTTCAGGGACAGGTACAGCCGTGCCAGCGAGAGAAACCCACGTGGCGGCCAGAAAACTTTGGATCGGATTCGCCGTCTCCGCGAATGGTCAAATCACAGTCGATGATGGAGCCACCAAAGCCTTGTCACAAGGCGGCGGATCTCTGTTAACTGCTGGGATTGTCGAAGTTAAAGGTACGTTCTCCGTCGGCGATGCCGTAGAAATCTCAAACCTCTCAGGTGAAGTGTTCGCGAAGGGGCTCGTCGCCTTCGACAGCGAAACAGCACAAAGGTGGAAGGGAAGTCGCACAGAAGACCTTTTGCCCGGCACGTCGCCAGTTGCAATCCACCGCGACGATCTTGTCCTTCTTGATGATCCGACGTAGCTAGGACTGTCTGGGAACGGGTTTGAGGGCAGATCGGCGGTAGTCTGCGGAAGTGGCTCGAAGTGACCTAGCAAGTGACAATTCGTCGATGCGGAACCTTGGCGAACGCGCCAAAGCAGCATCTCAGGTCCTCGCAACTACCTCCACAGACGACAAGAACGAAACTCTTCTCACAACAGCAGACTGCCTTGTTGCAGCAACTAAAGAAATTTTGGATGCCAACCTCACAGACATCGCCCGCGCTCAGGCATCAGATACCGCCGAAACAGTTATCGATCGACTACGCCTTGATGATGCTCGAGTCGAAGCGATGGCCGAAGGCCTCCGAAAACTCGTTCAATTACCAGACCCGGTAGGAACAATCACCGAGAGTTGGACGCGACCAAACGGTTTAGAGATCCAAAAAATTCAGGTGCCACTCGGTGTTGTAGCCATCATTTACGAAAACCGACCTAACGTGACTAGCGACGCGTTCGGACTCTGCCTGAAATCCGGTAATGCGGCGCTCCTCAGAGGGTCTTCGGCGGCAATTGATTCGAATATCGCGATAGCGGACGCTCTGCGTGAAGGGATCGCTAAGGTCGGGTTACCTGAAGATATTTTGGTGCTGGTAACTGATACTTCCCACCAAGCAGCGATCGAATTTATGCAACTGCGTGAACAGATTGATTGCCTTATCCCGCGCGGAGGCCCTTCGCTTATCAACTCGATCTTAGAAAATGCCACCGTGCCATATGTGATCGATGGTGATGGTAACTGCCACGTATATGTCGACAGCGCAGCTGATCTTGGATTGGCAACCAGCGTCGTAGTGAATGCGAAAATGCAACGACCATCAGTGTGTAACGCTGCTGAGTCACTCGTTGTCCATTCAGATGTGGCTGAGCGCTTCCTTCCTCAGATAGCTCAAGCACTGGATGGAGTTGAGCTGGTGGGAGATGACCGAGCACAAGCAGTAGTGTCATCGATCGCTCCAGCAACCAAAGATGACTGGTCCGCTGAATACCTTGACCTAAAAATGAGTGTCCGAGTAGTAGAAAACCTCGACGATGCTATTGAACATGTCAATACCCACAGCACTGGTCATAGCGAAGCGATCATCACAGATAACCAAGCCGCGGCACAAGAGTTCATCAACAGAGTGGATGCAGCCGCCGTTTTGGTCAATACATCAACTAGGTTCGTAGATGGCGAAGAATTTGGTTTCGGAGCCGAAATAGGTATTAGTACGCAAAAGCTTCATGCTCGGGGCCCTATGGGTGTCGAGCAGTTAACAACAACTAAGTACATCGTGAACGGGCAGGGTCAAACTCGTGGATGATCCAACGCCTGGCACCTGACAAGGAGACACTAAATGGGCGACACAATGTTCGGCGACCTCGCGTCTGTCCGTGACGGACTGAGAGACGTTGGGTATCTAGCTGACGACGGCATTGCAAGTGTTGTCTTTCTCGCTGAAAAGCTCGGCAAGCCTGTGCTTGTCGAAGGACCAGCTGGAACCGGCAAGACTGAACTAGCAAAATCAGTCGCAGCCATGACCGACGCACGGCTAATCAGGCTTCAATGTTATGAAGGCTTAGACGAAGCCAAAGCTCTCTACGAGTGGAACTACAAAAAACAACTCCTTCGAATCCAAGCTGATCGAGGTTCAGACGCAAATAACGAAGACTGGACGGACCTGCAAGACGACATCTTTAACGATGAATTTTTGCTGACCCGACCTCTCTTAGAAGCTATTAGCGCAGAAGAGAAAGTCGTGTTGCTAATCGATGAAGTTGACCGAGTAGAGGTCGAAACAGAGGCGTTGCTGCTAGAGATTCTCTCTGACTACCAGGTCTCTATTCCTGAGCTTGGCACGATCGAAGCCAAACAAATCCCCATCGTGTTCCTCACTTCCAACAACACTAGGGAGCTGTCTGAGGCTCTAAAACGTCGTTGTCTATTCCTGCACATTGACTACCCGCAGTTAGAACGAGAAAAAGAAATCGTCCTGACCAAGGTCGATGGGATAAGCGACAACCTAGCTGAGCAGGTTGCTCGCATAGTTCGGTCAATTAGGCAGATCGAGTTGAAGAAAAGCCCATCAGTTTCCGAAACACTCGATTGGGCGCGGACTTTGGTTCTGCTGGGAGTACAAAGCATCGACGTCGAACAAGCCAAAGAGTCGTTACACATCCTTCTCAAGTACCAGTCAGATATCGAGAAGACAGCCAAGGAACTCACAGTCGAAGGGTAAATCGATGCTGGATCTAATGAGCGGCTTCGTCGTCGAATTGAGAAATGCTGGACTCCCCGTCTCGCTGACGGAAAATCTCGACGCGATGGAAGCTGTCAAACACATCCCCATCGAAGATCGGGATGCCTTCAAATACGCGCTTGCCGCGACATTGGTGAAGAACGAACAGCATTGGAAGGCATTCGAGACAGTCTTCGAAGTGTATTTCTCTCTTAGGGGCCCCGAGTACAACGTTCTTGATGAAGAGGGAGAGATTGACGAAGACTCCCTAGAGGAGTGGATGTCTCAACAAATGCGGGGCATGGGTGGCCAAGGCTCTGCAGAAGATATGAGTCCAGAAGAAATAGCAGAAATGTTATTTCGTGCGTTGATGAACGCGGACGAAGCCATGATGGCAGCAATGGCTAGGGCTGCCGTCACACAGTTCGCAGGAATGGAACCTGGCCGACCTGTGGGAGGTACCTATTACCTGTACCGAACTCTCCGCAACCTTGATCTAGACGGCATGTTGGATCGCCTGATGGAACAGGCCCAAGAACGCTCCGACGGTGACATGACATCGCTTCAGGAACGACTTGAAAAGGAAGAGTTCGAAAATCGGATTGAAGATCTTAAAAGAGAAATCGAAGCAGAGATTCGACGCAGGCTCGTAGCCGACCGAGGCGTCGAAGCTATGGCAAAAACACTTCGTAAACCGCTGCCCGAAGATGTCGACTTCATGCATGCATCACGCGAAGAAATGGCAAATATTCGTAAGGCGATACAACCTTTAACGAGAAAGCTCGCAGCGCGCCTCGCTCGGAAACGTAAGCACAAGCGGAAAGGCCCGTTAGATTTTCGAGCTACCGTCCGCCAGTCGTTGAGCTACGGGGGAGTACCCGCCGAGCCACGATTCAAGAACCCCCGTCCCAACAAACCAGAACTTGTAGTTGTAGCTGACATCTCGGGTTCGGTCGCTGCATTTGCCCGATTTACGTTGCACCTCGTCTATGCATTACAGAACCAGTTCAGCAAAGTCCGTTCGTTCGTTTTCATTGACGGACTTGACGAAGTGACGCACATGTTCCAAGACGAAGAAGACATTACGAACGCAGTCCATAGGGTCAACACCGAAGCAGATGTTGTGTGGGTTGACGGTCACTCTGATTACGGACATGCGTTTGGGGTTTTCTGGGAGAACTACGGCTCAGAAATCAATTCCAAATCGACTGTGATGTTCCTGGGTGATGCCAGAAATAACTACCACGCGACCAACGCATGGGTGGTCAAAGAAACAGCGAAAAAGGCTAGGTCCGTCTTTTGGCTTAACCCGGAACCTAAATCGTATTGGGATACGGGTGACTCGGTGATCACCGAATATGCGACACATGCTGACGGGGTATTTGAATGTCGCAACCTACGACAACTCGAAGGTTTCGTCGACCATCTCGCCTAACTCAATCTTTCCGGCAGCCCGTTAGCGAAACTCAGATAGAAGTTCTGCTACGTGAAAGGCCAGATCCAGAGACTGCCGACCGTTCAGCCGAGGGTCACACATCGTCTCGTAACGGTCGCCTAGGTGTTCTGCTGCTAGCGCATCGCCACCACCAACGCATTCTGTTACTGCATCGCCGGTGAGTTCGCAGTGAACCCCACCCGGCCAGGTCCCTTCGGCTTTGTGTACGTCAAAATATTGACGGACCTCATTCATAATCACGTCAAAGTCTCTGGTTTTCACGCCATCATCGGTTTCATAAGTGTTTCCGTGCATAGGGTCACATTCCCAAACGATGGGATGACCAGCGTCGGTGACCTTACGCAAGATGGCAGGTAAGACATCTCCCACTTTTTCTGCACCCATACGACTAATAAAGGTTAGACGTCCTGAGATTTTCTCGGGATTGAGTGCTTTACAAAGGGCTAAAACGTCATCAGGGGAAGTACTCGGCCCAATTTTGCACCCGATCGGGTTGTGGACACCTCTAAGAAATTCGACATGAGCCCCATCGAGTTCACGGGTCCGCTCACCGATCCACAGCATGTGGGCTGAACAGTCATACCAAGCACCGGTAATGCTGTCCTGGCGGGTTAAAGCTTGCTCATAGCCCAACAGCAACGCCTCATGGCTCGTGTACAGCTCCACTTGACGCATAGCGGCATCGTCCGTGTCGAAACCACATGCAGTCATGAATTGTAAAGCTCGTTCAATACCTTCAGCGAGACGTTCATAACGTTCACCTACGGGGCTTGAAGCCACAAATTCTTGATTCCAGTTGTGTACTTGTCGCAGGTCTGCGTAGCCACCCCTTGTAAAGGCCCGTAAGAGGTTCAGTGTCGCAGCCGAAGTGTTATAGGCCTCGAGTAAGCGGTTTGGGTCTGGGGTGCGTGAATCAGAGTCAAATGAGATGTCGTTCACGATGTGGCCACGGAAACTGGGCAGTGTCGCGCCATCTCGGGTTTCTGTCCCTGATGAACGTGGCTTTGCGAATTGACCGGCTATGCGACCGACTTTGACTACAGGTAACCCAGCTGAATACTGGAGAACTACAGCCATTTGGAGAATGACCTTTAGCTTGTCGCGGATTGCGTCGGCACTACTCAAGTCGAAAGACTCTGCGCAGTCTCCTGCTTGCAGCACGACGGCCTGTCCGTTCGCCACTCTGGCTAATTGATCGGTGAGGCGGCGTGCCTCTCCAGCGAATACAAGTGGGGGTCGAGTACCGAGTTCATGAAGTGCTTCGTCCAACGCGCCAAGTTCAGGCCACTCGGGTTGTTGGCCAGCAGGACAGTCAGTCCAAGAGTTTGGGTGCCAGGTGGTGTTCACGGTATTAAGTGTGCAGGTTCTGAGACCGATATGCCAAGAAGATTTCTATCTATCTATAGAAATGGCGCTATGCCACGATGACGAGAGCATCTTCACGTAACTCGTCTACGGCTCTTTTGACGAGTCGCCGTGCGGCTTCCGCTGTCACTCCGAGTTCTTCACCAACTTCGCGATAGCTGTGACTTTCGCCATCGATCAGTCCGAAGCGTCGAGCCACTGCGAGCTGAGCTCGGGGATCAAGGCGGTCAAGAAGGCCTCGAATCATTTCTTTTCGATCATTTTCCAAAGCATGATCTTCCGGACTTGGCGCGTCGTCTCCGATCAGATCGACCAGAGTGCTATCACCTTCGTCTCCGATGTTCTTATCGAGCGAAGTAGGAGTACTGATTCTTTGAAGCCAGGCGTTTTCGTCGTCGAGGCCGTCGCTATCTCCACCGCTGTGTCGCAGAGCTGCGCGGAGGCTGGCCGAGCGGTCGCTAGGGAGACGAATGAGACTTGCCTTTTGGTCGAGTGCTCGGCCTATTGATTGGCGAATCCAGAACGTCGCGTAGGTTGAAAACTTGAATCCTCTGCGCCAATCGAATTTCTCGACTGCGTGTTCAAGGCCAAGGTTTCCTTCCTGGATGAGGTCTAGGAGTTCCATAGCGGGTGGTAGTGGGTAACGACGAGCGATCGACACGACGAGGCGCAGGTTCGCTCTGATAAAGCGGTCTCGAGCAGCTTCGGCTTCTCGCACGGCCGTTCGTAAGGAACGACGTTCGGCTGTGGTGACCTTTTCTTCACCTTCAAGGACAATTCGGGCGTCGCGCCCTTTTTCTATTGCTTTCGACAACATCTTTTCGTCATCAGCGGTCAACAACGCCACCGCTCCAATTTCGTTTAGATATTGTCCTACTGAATCACTCATTATTCTTTGTCTCCACCGGCGGGGGACCGGATCTTTCTAGCTTGGGGGGATCTCGGAGTTCTTGGACATCTGCACTAGAAGTGCTTGTCGTTTGGCTACCCATTTCCGAGTTATGGGCGCCTGTCAGGTTGTCTTTCGTATGCTCTTTCTCAAATTTCTCGTGCGGGCAGCGCCGTGCTGGCACATGCCATGAAACTAATTGCAGATTGATTCTGTGATGTCGATACAGCAACCGGACGTCGGTCAGGGGCCCGGCTGAATCACAGACCAAACAACAATAGTAGACGGGAAAGGGAAATGCTAGTCGATGTCCACCTAAACTGGGTGCATGGGCCAGCGAATTGGTTTGTTCGGTGGCACATTTGATCCCCCTCATATGGGACATTTAGCTGCTGCGGTCACAGCGAAAGAAGTACTAGGTCTCGATGAGGTCTTACTTGTCGTGGCTAATGACCCGTGGCAGAAGTCAGGTCAGCGACCCATAACAGAAGCTCAGCACCGGTTGGCGATGACCAAATTATTGGTAGAAGGCGTAGATGGGATAGAAGCTAGCGACGCTGAAATTCTTCGAGGGGGTGAGAGTTATATGATCGACACAGTCCATGACATGCGTGGCCGGGGATATGAGATAACGCTGATTGTGGGAGCAGATGTAGCAAATGGACTTGAAACGTGGGAGCGCACCGATGAACTTCGAAAACTTGTGCGTCTCGCAGTCCTTGACCGTCCTGGGTATGACTTGCCACCGTTAGATGGTTGGATAACGGAACGCGTCGCGGTCGAACCTAAAGATATTTCGAGTTCAGGAGTTAGAGATCAGATCGGTGAAGGCGCATCAATCTATGACAGTCTTTCGGCATCGGTCCGCAGCTATATCGATGACCACCACTTGGTATGGGAATCACACAAAAATTAGACCGTTATTAACAATCCTCGCTCTGAGCGACGGAAGGTGCGAGGATTCTCGGAAATGAACAGCCGTGTGAGTTCAAACAATTTGCCCCCATTGGTGTTAGCAGCAGCGCAGGGAGCAGCTGACCTGCAATCAACTGACCTTGTTGCGCTTGACGTGGGTGACGTCCTTGGAATCACTGACTGGTTTTTGGTGACGAGTTCTTCGAATACTCGACAGGTGCGTCGCGTCGCGGAAGAAGTGGAAGCAGCGGTAAAACAGGCAGGAGGCGACGGGCCGTTACGAATTGAGGGAATGGAAGACGCGACCTGGATATTGCTGGACTTTGGCATTTTCGTAGTCCACGTTTTCCACGAAGAAACGCGTTCGTTCTATGACATCGAGCGACTTTGGTCGGACGTGTCGAAAGTCGAATTCGATGCAGACGGGAAACCAACTCCATAGCATCGAAATAGAAGACTGTGCGAAGGTGCAAAACTACTGAAATGTCATTTCCATCCGTTACCTCCAAATATCACTCAAAGGAGATAATTTCGGCTGAAGCCGTGATTAGAGACTGGGAAGACAGTGGTCTGTTCGACCGGGCTTCATGGAAGGCAGAATCAGCGATATTGGTATACGACCGCCGTCTGTACACACAACTGTTAGAGACCTTCGACCCTGAAGAAGTCGGATTCGAAAATGTTCGATTCGGTGGGCCCGGTTCGTATCACGCGCTACCAGATACGGATGGTCGAGTGATCCTAGTGGGGAACTTCGGTATAGGAGCACCAGTCGCAGCAGTTGTAGCTGAAACTTTAATTGCGTGTGGCGTTAGAGAAATCATTTCACTCGGCACCGCCGGAGGACTCCAAGCTGAGCTGTCTCCTGGAGAAATAATCTCCGTGCACGGCGCAGTCCGAGACGACGGCACTTCCCAGCACTACTTGAAACCGGACGTGTCCGTAGCTCCACACGATGCTCTGACGAGCAGGCTTGAGGCGGCGTTGGGAAACGCCTTAAGTACACAGGGGTCAGTCTGGACAACCGATGCCCCATTTCGAGAAACCATCATTGAGTTGGAAACCCACCGAGATGCAGGCATTCTGGCTGTCGAAATGGAAGCCGCAGCGCTTATGGCAGTTTGCGAAGTTCGAGGAGCAGCGTTCGCGACTTCAGTTTGCATATCAGACATATTGAGTGAGGAAGGCTGGAAGGCACTGTTCTCAGAAACAGAAGTACGAGAGGCTCTTATGACAATGTTCAAAGCGGCGATGGCCACACTGGTGCAGACGAAATGAAAATTCGGTTTGGGTTCACTTGTCGAGGGTCAAACGACCTTCCGATTGAAGATTTCTCTCAACTCTGTATAGACCTTGAACGACTTAACTTCGATTCCATATGGCTTCCCGAGACAATGCTGACCGGTTCGTTTGACCCACTCGTTGCTCTAACGCATGCTGCAGCGTGTACTGAAAAGCTCAAGATTGGAAGCCATTTGATTTTGCCGGGTAGAGCACCGGTCCGGTTAGCGCGTGAGCTTGCGCAGTTGGACAGACTCTCGAACGGCCGGCTTCTCCTCATCGCTGTCATAGGTTTGCCCGATATTGGAGAGGTAGTAGCCCAAGGGGTGACCCGGTCCGAGAGGGGAACAATGATGGATGAAATGGTCCCCCTATTGAGGCGGCTGTGGGATGGCGAAACCGTCGACTACTCAGGGAGCTTCTACGAATTGTCGGAGGCTTCGATTATGCCCCTGCCGATACAAAAACCATTGGAACTGTGGTTTGGTGGCACACTCCCTAGCGCGCTACGTCGTGTCGGGCGCATAGGGGATGGCTACATTCCAGGGTTATCGACTCCCGAAGAGGGGGCAGAGAAAAAATTGCAGGTTGAGGCAGCGGCAAGTGAATTCAACCGAACGGTAGATCCCGAACATTTCGGCGTGAACTTGACTTACAGCCGCGGTCCGCTCTCTTCCAAAGCGCGTGAAGCCTTAATTCACCGGAGACCGGAAATCGATCCGGAACGACTTGTGCCGACCTCCCCAGCAGCCCTCCAGGAAACAATCGATGCTTGGATCGGCGCGGGGTACTCCAAGTTCCTACTCCGCCCAGCTGAGCCCCCTGCTGATTGGACCGAAGAACTAGAGGAACTTGCTTCAGAGGTTCTAGGCCGCCAATCATGAGTTCGGTTGCTCGCCAAATGTGGGAAGTAACTGAGCGTTACCACCAGCTTTGCTATTGGGCACCCGAAGTTCGAGAAGAAGGAACGAGCGCTGGCCTAAAGGGATTTTGGATGAACTACTTCGCGACCCGCGTTGCCCCGCTTGGACCAGTGAACCCAGAAGTCGTGGAATCACTGTTTTTCTACTACGCGCCAGAACGAATCCAAAGAGCTATCCCGGACGCATGGAGTTACGCGACTCCGCAAGCCATACTCGAAGCTCGCTACGCCGGAATGGACCAGGCGCTCAAACGCGAACTTGGTCCCCTAGCCACCTCAGATGAAGTCTCGCGAGCTGCCGAAATAGTTAGAGCGGCGGTCGAAAACGTCGATGGGACAGGGAGAGCACTATTCACAGGATGGAATTCCCTCCCATGGCCCGATGAACCCCATTTAGTGCTGTGGCATGGATGCACGGTGTTGCGAGAACACAGAAGCGGTTGTCACCTCATAGCCCTCGCCATTGAAGAATTAGATGGCCCACAGTCGGTCATAACCCAAGTTGCAGTGGACGAAGCACCATCGGAGTGGATACAGCATGAAGCTGGATGGTCAGATGACGCTGTCGCGGAAGCGACAGTGAAACTGCAAGATAAGGGTTGGCTTGATGAACAGGGTCGCGCGACAGCAGGTTGCTACGAGGGAAGAAACCGAATCGAGGAGCTGACTGACCAACTCAATGCCCACCACTGGGCGCGAATAGGCACAGAGAAGAGCGAGGAGTTGGTGGCGCTGTTGGGCGCTATCAACAACCACTTACCCAAAGACGACCAGCTTGATTGGCGCGAAATCTATCAAAGCAACGATACGAAGAACTGATCGCTACCTATCCCTGATCGGGGTCAGTTTCCTGATCAGTCTCAGCGATCGATGCAGTACCAGAACGCGGCAAAGCAATCCAGGTACGGCCAGGAGTTAGCTTGATGGTCGCACCATCTGCATCGCGAAACTCAGTTACATCGAGAGAAGTCTGCCGATTCCAAGTTCCTTCAATTAGGTGCCCATTGGTTAGAACCCATGCATCTCCGCGACCAATCACCTTCACCTCAGGTGACCCGGCATAGGCGACGCTTTGTCCGTATTTGACGAATTGGATGATGACATTCTCAGGGGCGATTTGTACCCCGTCGTAGTCAACGTGTTCAGTCTCTTGCTGAGTTCGCGCCCACCCTTGGAAAACATCGTCCCAGCGGTACGCCACCTGGTAACCGCCATAATCGATGTCTATAGCGGTTATCGGTTGGGCGGATAACGGTAAGCTCTCACCGTCTTTTCGGTAGGAGAACATTTGTGGTGGAGTTCCACCGCGACCATCAGCTGCTGCGTAAATTTCACCTGTGCCCGTCAAGAGGTTGTGTGGCGCCTTCCGTTCATCATTGCGCCTGTAAGCCGCTCGTCCCACGTTGGTGTCGCCCACCAACACCATGTCGACGTCGTTGAGGAGTCGCATGACTGTGGGGTTTCCACCTGAGTTGCCAAATAGTGGCGTGTTGAGATTTGAGAGCAACTCGAAATCACCAGTTCGTGCTGAGCGCACCGGTCCGATATCGGTCACGTTGCGGCTATGGAATATGGCCGCGAATCGTGTGATATTACCTTCAACTAGTTCTTCGAAAACTACGTCGGCTTGGTTGATACCCCATTGCGGTCGCGCTAGCTGATGGTTGTCGATTTTCACTAAAAACGCTGGGCGCGACATGGGGGCTGCTAGTTCTTCGCCGGTGAACTGCGCGAGCGGAGATGACGGGGCCTCGGTTGTTGTCGGCGGTGGTGGGGGCGTGGTCGTTGTAGGAGGTGGGGCAATTGTGGTGGTTGTCGTCGGCGGCGCTGTTGTCGTAGACGAAGTAGGCGAACGAGATAGGAGACTGGTCCCGGCGCCACTACACGCCGTAATGGCTAATACCAGGACGCATACAGGGGCGATGAGGCGGGCTCGATAGGAAGACAAAAGATCTCTCAATACGGATGGGTTTCCAACTGCTGAGAGTAACCCTTTCGGCTGGTTCACATGTGTACCCCTAGGCGGAGGAAAGTGCTGGGTGTAGCGTCTTTGAGGTGCGCAGCCGCTTTGTCCACGAGATCTTTGAAGAGATCCTCAAGCAAGGACAGATGAAACTCTCCGATGAATTACTCGTTGTAGCAGGGGGGAGGGCAGAACGAGACCTATTGAAGGACTATGGCTTCGACAACGTCACCATCACGAACCTCGATTCGGTTGAAGCTTCTTCACACGTAGAGCCGTACCAATGGGCTCATGAGGATGCCCAAAATCTCAGCTACCCAACTAAATCGTTTCAGTGGGTGATTGTCGTCGACGGTTTACATCACTGCACCTCACCGCATCGCGCACTGACTGAAATGTACAGAGTTTGTGTTAGAGGAGTCATCGCAATTGAAGCCCGAGACTCGCTGTTGATGAGAGCAGCTGTGCGATTGGGTCTTAGCTCAAAATACGAACTTGAGGCCGTGGTCGCACAAGGTGGCCGTTCGGGAGGACTTGAGAACGGACCTATCCCGAATCACATCTACCGATGGACCGAACGTGAATTCAAAAAAACAGTTCGATCCTGTGATCCCACTGGGGACCATGGCTTCAACTTCTATTACGGATTGAATATGCCTTATGAAACAGCTGATCTGCGTGGATGGCACATTAGAAAAATTCTCTTGAAACCGGCTGAACTGTTTCTGCGTGTGGTTACTTCAATTCTGCCGAAACAGAGGAACTCCATCGCAATGATTGCCACGAGACCGACCAATGTTCACCCTTGGATTGACGCGGGACCACACACTGGTGATTCCGCTGTTTAGGACAACGAGACTTGCCCTTTAGGGGTGTCCAAAATAATTTGTAGTGAAGCCGGACCTTCGGAAACTTTGGTAACAAGACCGAGCGATCGATGTAGGTCTGAAATCTCGTCTACTTGAGGATCGTTGCCCTCCACCGATACCAGTGAGCATCCTGCTGGTGTGATTGTTGCTGGGTTCGGGGTATTGCCCCAGTCGATCACGAAAGGGACTAAACCAGTCCTGTTTGAGCGAGTGAGCCGCCAACTTATTTCTTCTCCATCGGGTTTACGTCGACTCATCGACGACACTGGACCTGGGTCGCTTCCATGGTTCTTGATGGTTTCGGCGACAGATTCAATGGATTCGCCTGGGTCAGGGTGAATAGCAAATGCAGCTAAGCGAGGACCAGCATGATCATCTATTCCGAACGGTCGAGGCCCCGTTGGTTGAGCTTGGTTCGGGTCTATAGCGATGATTTCCAGGTACACATCGGCCCCGAGTGAAAGCAAAGCGTTGTGGGTTCCGACGCCTGGGTGAGGTCCACCAGGGGCTGCTCGGACGCCTGTCAGCGACTCCACAAAAGCAACTCCTTCGGTGAGGTCTTGACATGCGAGTGCGAAGTGGTCGAATCCTGCCATATCAATCAAATAGCTCCTTCGGTAAATCCTTTGATGGGTCCATCGCCCAGTTTGGAGGGCGCTTTTCTAAAAACGCGGTAACGCCCTCAACAGAATCGGGTTGTTGAGCAACCCAATCGAATACGGGTGTTTCCATTCGATGCATCTCTTCCCAACTTAGAGATAGACCTTTCCAGAGCAACTGTTTTGTTGCTGCCACGGAAACTGGAGCAGCCGAACAAAGTTGAGTAGCCAGTTCAATTGCTTGATCGAGAAGTTGATCGTCAGGGTGAACAGAGGAAACTAAACCCATCGAAAGAGCGGTCTTGGCATCAATAATTTCTCCACCCATCAACAACTGTGCTGCATTCGAAAACCCTACGATTCGTGGAAGTAAGGAGTGAGAGCCAAGTTCAGGCAACATTCCAATGCGGTTGAAGACGAAACCGAGTCGAGCGCTTTCGGAAGCAATTCGAATGTCGCACATCAACGGGTAAGTTGCGCCCACACCTACAGCAGGACCATTGATAGCAGCAATAACCGGTTTCGGTACCTGATGTGGCAGAAACTGAGGTGTCCTCGCTTCACTCGTATCGTCCTGATCGCGGTCTCTGTGGGAGTCGAAGGTGTCGCCACCGCCTGAAAGGTCTGCGCCGGCACAAAATGCTCGACCTGTGCCGGTGATAATTACAGCGCGGACTTCTGAGCTATTGGAAACTTGTCGTAGCGCAGCGTCCAGCCCTGAAGAGATTTTGTTGTTCCACGCGTTGAGTTGTTCGGGCCGATTTAGTCGAATTAGCGCGATCTGATCGACGTAGTCGATGGTTATTTCAGAGTCTTGGCTCACGCACTTAGTCTTTCAGAATTCGATGCTGGTAGGCCATACGGATGCAAAGCCTTGGGTAGGTCTTTCTTCGGCTAGGTTTAAGTTTGATTACCGTGCAAATCATTACACCTCTACTCGTCGGCTTTGCCGTAACACAGGTTTCCACCCTCACTACCTCAGCGTATCTACATAGATCACTCGCTCATAAAGCGGTGCAGTTCCGACCCGGGTTTGCCCTTTTCCTGCGGTTTTTTCTATGGCTCACTACCGGAGTAAAAGCGCGCGAGTGGGCTGCTGTTCACCGTAAACATCACGCCTTTACTGACGAAGAAAGTGACCCTCACTCCCCAGCACAGCTTGGATGGGTACGGGTGCAGCTAACAAACTTTTGGCTGTATCGGCGTGCTGCCAATGACCCAACAACCGTCGAAAAGTGGGGACGTGATCTGGCCCCCGATAAATGGGACAGGGTGATGTTCGACCGAGGCCCTCTCGGCTTACTCATTTCCACAGTCCTTCTGTCCTTATGGCTGGGCTGGTGGCAAGGACCGTTAGCTTTTGGTTTCCACGTCGTTATATACGTGCTGCTGTCAGGAGCAATTAATGCGGTTGGCCACACGTTTGGACGTCGACCCTTCTCCAATAGCGCGACCAACCTTCATTGGCTTGCAGCACTCACCTCAGGCGAGGGGTACCACAACAATCATCACGGTCTTCCGACATCGGCACGATTTGGAGCCAAATGGTTTGACTTCGATGCAGCATGGTGGCTTATCAAAGTTGCCGAACGATGTGGACTGGCAGAGATACGAAGACTTAACACCAAGACAAGCCTGGTCTAACAACAAGTACTCAGTGCCTGGAGTGCAAAGAAATGATTGTGCGCGTTAACCGTTTGCTATTGCGACGCATCGGTTAACCCACAACTGAGCTTCGAGTGGAGCTAAGGGGAATTGAACCCCTGACCCCTTCCATGCCATGGAAGTGCTCTACCAACTGAGCTATAGCCCCGAAGAGAAACCCAAGTTACCAGCGCGCCCGAGTGATGCAACTCAGGGTTCTATCTGACTAGATAGACGCGTAAGCTTTGGCCATGAGCATTCCAGTCGAACCCAGCCAACTTGAAGCTGAGCTTGAACGGTTCGGTTATTCAGCTTTCCTGCTTACGGTGAGCGATGACGAAACATCCCATGTTGCCCACATGACATTTCGCTTTGAAAACGACAGCATCTATTGCCCTATAAGCAAGACTGCGGCCCGCAACGTCGAAAACCGACCGAAAGGTGTGGTCTTGTGGCCACCCTATGAAATAGATGGCTACTCAATGATTGTTGACGCCTTGTGCATAGTTGAGGGAGAGGAACTGAGGGTTACTCCAACCTCAGGAGTTTTGCACCGTCCGGCCGCGCCTGAAGCGCCCAACGATATTGACTGTGGCAGCGATTGTGCACCACTTGGCACTTGATGTGAGTGGTCCCCTTTCTGGTATTCGGGTTCTAGAACTTGGAAGTTTCATTGCTGGTCCATTCGCGGGGCAGCTCCTCGGCGACTACGGCGCCGAGGTCATCAAAGTTGAACCGCCAGAAGTGGGTGACCCGATGCGCAAATGGGGTCACTGCGATGCTGAAGGACACAGTTTCTGGTGGCCGGCTATCGCTCGAAACAAACAATCAATAGCCGTCAACCTTAGAGCCGCTGAAGGGCGGGCTGTAGTGCGAGAGTTGGCATTGCAAAGCGACGTGGTCCTAGAAAATTTTACCCCCGGTCGACTAGCCGAATGGCAACTCGGATATGAGCACCTAGCAGCAAACAATCCGGGTTTGATCATGACTCACGTCTCTGGGTTCGGACAGACGGGACCTCGTGCAACTGACCCCGGCTTCGGATCGATTGGTGAGGCCATGGGAGGAATCCGTCACACCACAGGCTGGCCTGACCGCCAATCAACTCGAGCAGGAATCAGTCTTGGTGATGCCATAGCTTCTTTATTCGCCGTGATTGGCACGATGGCTGCGCTTAACGAACGACAGCACAGCGGCAAAGGCCAAGAAGTTGACGTCGCAATTTACGAAGCAGTATTCGCCTTAATGGAGTCCACTATCGCTGATTTCGAATTGGGCGGTCACATTCGAGGGCGTACAGGCTCAGTACTGCCAAGAGTCGCACCATCAAACGTATATCCGACCGCTGATGGCGCCGACGTTCTAATCGCGGGTAACGCCGACGCGATCTTCGGTCGTATCTGCCAAGCAATGAACCGAAATGATTTAGCCGACGACCCGCGCTACAAGGACCACGAAAACAGGGGACTAAACCAAAAAGAACTCGACGACCTCATAGCGGCATGGACCTCAGAGCTGTCGGTAGAAGAACTTGAGGCTGTACTTGACGCTCACGCCATTCCTTATGGTCGAATATTCACGGCACCAGACATGCTCACTGACCCCCAATTTGCTGCTCGTCAACTCATCGAACGTTACGAAGACGAAGTTCTGGGCAAAGACGTGCCAATGGCTGCTCCCGTCCCACAATTCTCACGAACCCCGGGCAGAATTGCCTCCATCGGACCTCAACTGGGTCAACACACGAACAAGGTCCTGAGTGAAGTCGTCAGCTACAGCGACGAACAGATTCAGCGACTCCGCGCAGAACGAATCATCGCCTAACTTCGGACTTAGGCATCAACGGTTCTGGTGCGCGGCCCCGAACGAAGCACTTGAGCTGGAAGTTGACGGCCGACCAACTGTTCAGCCAATTGACCACAACCAATAAGACTCTCTAAGTCGATGCCAGTCGTGGCCCCGAGGTCCTCAACCATGTGAACGACGTCCTCAGTGGCAACATTGCCGGTCGCTCCAGGTGAGTATGGGCAGCCACCCAATCCTCCGATAGCGGCATCAAAACGTGACACTCCGCGTTGCATCGCAACCATGATGTTCGCAAGACCGGTGTTTCGTGTGTTGTGAAAATGTAAGCCGATCCGCGAGGTATCTATCCCCACATCTTCAAGGGCATCTAACAATTCCATCACAACCCTGGGAGTTGCCATGCCACTAGTGTCACCGAACGACAACCCATCGACTCCGGCCTCGTCGAGAACGCGACGGGCATACTGAGCGACTTTCACCGGAGAAATGTCGCCTTCGTAGGCGCAGCCAAAAGCGGTCGACAAAATAGCTTCAACTGGGGTGTGCTCTTGGTGAGCTAGAGCGGTTAGTTCGATGATTTGTTGGACAGACTCATCGGGAGCCATATTTATGTTCTTACGGTTGTGCGTCTCAGAAATAGACATCACAACCTCAAGTTCGTCGGCGTCGCATGCCAAGGCGTCCAGCGCTCCGCGTTCGTTCGGAACCAGTGCGCGGTAACGGACACCGGGGACTCGAGTGATGCCCTTCATTACCTCGGCCGACCCCGCCATTGGTGGAATTGCCTTTGGGTGAACAAACGAAGCTGCCTCAATAGCGGTCAACCCAGTTGCGGAAAGGGCATCGATTAGAGCGATACGTTCCGCGACAGGAATAGTTGATTCGTTTTGAAGCCCATCTCGAGGGCCAACTTCGCGGATCTCGACCGAGTTAGGTAGATCCGTAATCATTTATGAAGCTTTTAGATCAGCGAAGACTTTGCGCCACCGCTCAGCATCAGACCGGTATGGGGCATAGAAACTGAGACGTTGAACTATGTCGCCGAAACGGGTTTTCAGTTCGTTGGCGATCTGTTCCGGTTCACCCACCACTGCGAAGGCATCGAGGACTTCGTCGTCAACGAGACTGCCCATCTCAACCCACTTACCTTCTTTAGAGAGGGCATTGAGCTCAGTTTGCATGTCACCCCACCCATGACATTCCAGGACGCCTCTATAGGCAGGCGTTGAACCATAAAAAGCTATTTGTTGACGAGTTCCTTGTTTCGCTTTTTCGAGTTCATCCTCGTTGTTGCCTGTGACCACGAAAAGAGGACCTGAGATCTCCACGTCAGCGAGGGTTCGTCCAGCGCGTTCAGCGCCTCGCTCAAGTGCTGGGATCGTTTCTTCGCGTAAATATTTTTCGGTAGTAAAGCCGTGTGCCAAAAACACGTCACACGTTTCTCCAGCAACCTCGGTCATGAGTGGACCTACACCGGCTAGGGCCATGCGAGGTGCGCCATAAGGATTTTCACCGGGATGGAAAAACGGGGTCATCAAAGTGTGCTGATAAAAGTCGCCTCGAAAGTCGAGCTTTTCTCCGGTGTTCCAACTATTCCAAATAGCCTTCGTCGCCAAGATCATCTCGCGCATTCGCGCAGCTGGTTTTGACCATTCCATCGAAAAACGTTTCGTTATATGCGCCTTTATTTGGCTGCCGAGACCCAACGTGAAACGGCCTTTCGAGATCAACTGGATGTCGTTAGCGCTATAGGCCAAATCCATTGGATTCCTTGCAAAACCAACAACGATGCTGGTGCCTAGCTCTACGTTTTCGGTCGCTTCGGCCATTAAAGGAAGCATCGTGAAAGGGTCATGGCTTGTCTCGGGAACCCACAGACCGTCATACCCAATTTCTTCTTGTTCGCGGGCTTTATCCATGATCCCGTCAAAACCACTATCGACACCTAATCCGCCATCAATCTTCATAAGTACGAACTTAGTTCAGGTCCAGCGAGATGTCGCAGCCGGCGTTATCTACACGGCAAGTATTTCGGCGGCCCGCTCAGCTAGGTGAACAACGCTGTGCGGAAAAATTTCAACCTCGTCGGGAATTTCGAGATTCGCTCCACCGACATATCGAGCGTGGACCCCTTCCAGAATGCAAGCCAAACGCCAACTGGCGAATGCATAAAAGTAGTTCATGTCTTTGGTGTCTCGGCCAGTAATACGCCCATATTCGGTTACAAGTTCTTGCCGGCTTGCGAACCCTTCCTGGATAGTTGCAGCATCCCCGAGAGGCAAAAATTTGTCATCTGGTTCGCTCCAGTAAGCCAACAAGATTCCTAAATCCGCTAACGGGTCGCCAAGGGTAGAAATTTCCCAATCGAGGACAGCTGCCACTCCGCCCTCCCTTGTGACCAGACAGTTATCTAAGCGAAAATCCCCGTGGATGAGTGTCGCTTCTCGCTGTTCGGGGATGTTGGCGACCAAAGCATCGTGCACTCGTTCGATAATCGGCAAATCTCTAGATGTCATGGCGTTGAATTGGCGAAGCCATGTCCGTAGTTGGCGCGCTACGTAATCCTCGCGTTTACCAAGGTCTGCCAGGTTGGTTGATTCCAAATCAACTGAATGGATAGCAGCTAACGCTGCGACCAGTTCACGTCCCACAGTCGGCCGCTGAGCGGTAGGAACCTCGGCTGCAGAGTCTTGGTCTCTCAACACGTGACCTTCAACAAAGTCGGTCACGTAAAAGTCTGCGCCGTTGATGGCAGCGTCAGTGCACAGACCTACGACCGACGGAACCGGTACCTCGCTGGTGGCGAGAGATGACAGAAGCCTGTGTTCTCGCACCATGTCGTGCGCCCCAGCCAAAACGTGACCTAGAGGGGGGCGACGTAGAACCCATTTTCGACCGTCACCGTCAGCGACTCTATAGGTGAGGTTCGAATGGCCGCCTGTGATGAGTTCGAACTCGAGTGGGGTGCTCAAATTGTGAACTCGATCAGACAACCATGCCGTCACAGGTTTTTCCTCAATACCCTTAACCACAACACTCCTCAACTCGATATCACTCTGAAACTACATCTTGTCCGAGTCAAGCCCATCTCAAAGAACTGAAAGGAACGACATGATCGACGTCAGCGACCAGGACTTCGAACAACAGGTCATCGAAAAGAGCCACGAAATTCCCGTGGTCGTCGACTTATGGGCTCCCTGGTGTGAACCATGTAAAACACTTGGTCCGCTCCTTGAACAAGTTGTAGATGCACAGGGAGGCAAAGTGCTCGGCGTGAAAATCAACGTAGACGAGAACCCCGGCGTGTCGCAGGCCTTCCAAGTTCAGTCGATACCTATGGTCGTAGCGTTCAAGGATGGTCAAGCTGTCGACGGGTTTATGGGTGCCCAAGGTGAACCCATGCTTCAAGATTTCGTCAGCCGTCTGTTACCCACAGAAGAAGAGAGCCATATCGATGCACTCATTGAGGCTGGAGATGAGC
>Ga0066850_10000308_pt1 | contig 27356 bp, 27 predicted proteins | sample ETNtaG_4_FD_67282 | JGI IMG/M metagenome (GOLD analysis project Ga0066850, IMG submission 67282) | Marine microbial and viral communities from oxygen minimum zone, Eastern Pacific Ocean - ETNP201406SV67 | ecosystem: Environmental > Aquatic > Marine > Oceanic | place: Pacific Ocean: Eastern... | reverse complement strand
GCCGGGGCCACAGCGAGGTCATTTGTGGGCTGATTCTAGCGCTCCGAGCCCGCGTTTCCAGATTATGGGCCTCTTTCTTGGGATAGTTACGCTATGTGCCGTCGCGCGCTGATGTTGATTACCAGACCAATGAGGCCGAATGCTACGACCGTGGAGGATCCACCATGACTCAGGAACGGAAGCGGAATTCCTGTGATTGGCATGATGCCCATAGTCATTCCAACGTTTTGAAAGATTTGGAATGTGAACATTGATAAGGCTCCGACACAAGCGAAGGTTCCGAAGAGATCATTTGAGGACCTTGTAATGAACCAGATTCGGGCAAGCATGTACGCGTATAGGAGCAGTAAGACACTGACTCCTATGAATCCAAATTCTTCTCCTAATGCAGTGAAAATAAAGTCGGTTTCTTGTTCAGGTACAAGATTGAGGTTGGTTTGAGTTCCCTGCAACCAGCCCTGTCCCCTGATGCCTCCGGCGCCTATGGCGATTTGCGATTGGTTAATGTTGTAGGAAGCTCCCTGGATGTCAAAGTCCGGGTCAAGGAAGGCTGTGAGCCTTTGTTCTTGGGTCTGGCGTAATAGGGCAGGACCTCCGAGATTGTCACTGTTGAACACCCCGATAACCACGATGACCCCAATCAGGCTGGTCACAACAATGTGTTTGAGCTGGGCTCCAGAAACCAAAAGCACCCCCATCCCAATTGCCACGAAAACCAACATGGTGCCAAGGTCCGGCTGCAAGTAAATGAGTCCTAGGGGGACAGCCAACATCAGATAAGCGTTAGAAAGAGTGACTAGTCGAAGATGTCCATCGTGATTAGCAACAAATGCTGCGAGTGCAACAACGACCGCTACCTTTGCAAACTCGGCTGGTTGTATTTGAAAGGTGAGACCTGGGAGTTCATACCAAGCTCGAGCTCCGTTTCGTTCAACTCCAAAGAAGAGGACTCCTACGAGAGCCAACATCACTAGTAGGTATGCCTGGTTCGCAAAGTCGCGGTACAGCCTGTAGTCCAGAAATGTGGCGGCGATCATCACTGCGATTCCTAGAACGACGAAAAGGATTTGTCGTTTAGCGTAGGTGAGTGGGTCTTGTCCGTTGAACTCGAGCACTCGCCAGGTAGAGGAATAGTTCAATGCGATGCCAATTGCTGATAACAAAATCGCTACTAAGCCGAGCGAGTAGTCCGCATAGCGAAGCGGGGACCGCAACTCTTTCCGGAGCGGTAAGTTCATTGATCGCGCTCCTCTAGGTCAGGTATGCCGTCACCGTCTACGTCTTCAGGGCTGTTAGCGCGAGGCACCTGTATCCCCCAAGGGCAACCTTCCGGGACGTAGCTGGTGAAGGCCTCATACCCTCGCAACGCTTCTGGGATTTCGGGGCACTCCGGCTGCGGGGCTATGAAAGCAACCTGCGGGTCTGGCCACCGTTGTTCATAGGCACGTAAAGCTTCGAAGATTCTACGCGCTACAGGCGCAGCCGCTTCACCACCAAATCCGGCTTCTTCCATGACGACTGCGACGACGTATCGCGGATCGTGCCGTGGTGCCCATGCGACGAATACTGCGGAGTCCTCTTTCTTTCGTTGCAGGACCGGGTTTCTGCCTTCCGCCTGCGCTGTTCCTGTCTTGCCTGCTATCGCGTATCCTCCGCTGTCATACCCTTCGAACGCTCGCCAGGCGGTGCCACGTCGGGCCTTACTAGACACTCCGTGTAAGCCTTCTCGGACAACACCTGAACCTTCTGGGAATTCAGCTAACCGTTGTATACGAGGCTCAAAGTCAATGACTGACGAGCCAAATTGCGTTTCTGTCCGAGATACGACGCTTTCGACGATATTCGGACTGAACAAAGTTCCACCATTGGCAAAGGTCGCGTAGGCGTTTGCAAGTTGTATTGGGGTAACCGAAACGAACCCTTGACCGATGCCTGTGTTGATGTTGTCACCGGGCAGCCATTGGACTGATTCACCATATGGGTTGTAGGCCTCTGGATTGGCTTCGAACAAGGCTTGTTTGATCTCTCCGTCGCCCACTCGACCACTTTTCTCAAACGGCAGTTGGACTCCTGTTTGGCTTCCGAATCCGAGGAGTTGTGCCATGTCTTGGATTGCCCATTGTTCTTCACCTCGGATCCAATACAGATCGTGTGCCACTTTGTAGAAGTACGCGTCACTGGAGCGCGTTATGGCTGATGAGAGATCGACAACTCCTAACGGTGCTTTGTCCGCGTTGTAAAAAGTGCATCGGCCCGTGCACCCGTACTTCTCTGGGATTTGGAAGTACCCAATGTCGTAATACGCCGCTCTGGGAGAGATCAGTCTGGCTTCGAGACCAGCTAAAGCGGTGACTAACTTAAAAACTGAACCTGGTGAGTAGAGACCTTGAACTGCTCTGTTATTTAAGGCCCCCGGGGCATACGGGTTTTCAAAGACTGACTGATACTCAAGTGTGGTTATACCGCCGACGAGCCAGTTGGGGTCATATGTGGGGTGGGAAGCCATGGCCAAGACATCGCCGTTACGTAGATCCATTACTACTGCGGCTCCACCTATAGCCGGGTAGAAGAATCCACTATCTTCGCTGACTGTTTTCCGTGCTGCGATTAGCCCTTGCCTCAAGTACGACTCGGTTGCTGCTTGAAGGTCTGCATCGATGGTCAAGTAAATATCCGACCCGGGTTCCGGAGTCGTTTGGCTCACGATCCGGTGGACTCTTCCTGTGCTATCTACCTCTAATTCAGTTCGTCCCGGGTGGCCATGAAGGTCTGTTTCGAAGATCTGTTCGATCCCTGACTTTCCAACTCTTTCAGACGGTAGATACCCCTCCTTAAGGAGCCGGTCTTCCTGTCCTTGTGACATGGCCCCCACGTAGCCAATCACATGCGCCCCAATCTCGTTTTGAGGGTAAACGCGACTCATCACCCATTTCGCTTCCACCCCTGGCAGTGACTGTTCCGCCACCCGCAAAAGGCCGTATTCGTCGAGTCCACTCGCTACGACTTTCGCCGCCAGCGGGTGGGTTTGTTGATCTTTTAGGCGTGAACCTAGGACCGCCACTGGGATGTCAATCAGGTCAGAAAGTTGCCCTAACACATAGTCGACTTGGCCTGGCGCGTATCGGGACTGATTCACCGTTATAACGCCGGTCCTTTTGTTATCCGCCATGACCACGCCGTGCCGGTCGAGGATTCGACCACGAGTCGGCTGAGTGACCACGATTTCGACGTGGTTTAAAAAGGCTTTCTCAGCCAGCTCCTCGTTTGTCAGTACCTGTAAGTACCAGGCCCGTGTGAATAGTGCAGCAAATAGACCGACAATGAGCACTCCGAGAAATGCCAGTCGTCGACTTAACTGGTCATTCATTGATCTGAATTGTTTCAGGAGGAAACACCCAGCGAACAAGAGGAGCCACCAGTACAGTCAACGGCACTGCTGAACCCGCTGTGACGAGGGCTATTGCGCCCAGTTCCCGTCGCATCACATATTCAAGACCAATGAGCGCACCTATGCAGGCAAACAGTGATGTTGCTGAGGCAGCAAGCAATGCAACCGCCAACGACCGAGTCAATATGTTTCGTTCGGTTAATTGAGCAGCGACTGAACCTGTTCCATACCCAGCTATCGCAAAGGTCAGCGCGGTCATCCCAAATGGAGTGTGCAAAACAAGATCCACAGCAAAACCAACTACGAATCCGACTAGCGCCCCATTTGGCGGATTCAGGTGCAAGCTCACAAGTACAACCACTATCAGTGGTAGATCAATTATGTAGCCCGCTATTCTGAAGTGCGGTACGACCGCTATCTGAATCAGAAGTACTGTCGAGAAAATCGCTACGAGTCGAGAGATCTCTCGGCTGGCCAACGTCATGGTGCGGGCTCTTCGGTCAGGAGATCCGGCACTTCGTCGGTGGGCACCCGGTCAACGATGACGGGCTCAGGTGCCTCCGGGTAAAACAATAGAACTTGAACCCATCTGAGCCTGTCCAAGTCGGCCGCTGGGTGGACCGTGATCCGTTGTGTGCCTTGTACTGCGTTTGGCACAACATCTACAACCGTACCGATAAGCAGTCCTTCCGGGAATGTGCTGCCCTGAAAGCCGCTGGTGACCACTGTCTCACCCGGTATGACCACGGTGTCTAGTTCTATGAAACTGACCTCGAGTTCTCGGTTTTGGCCTTGGCCTGACGCGATTCCGTCGTCTCCGGACCGGACCATTCGAATCCCGACATCGAAATTGGGATCGGTCAGCAGTTCAACCTGGGAGCGAGTCACCGAGACAGCCGAAACTCTCCCTATAACCCCTGCTCCAGTTTCTACTGGCATTCCTACAACAAGCCCGTCTCGTGACCCTTTGTCCAGCTCCAAAGTGCGTTGATAATTCGATATTGGTGCGTCGATGACTCGGGCTGTTCGACGACCGACTTGCGCCACTCGATCACGGGCCCCGAGCAGAGAAAGCAAAGCTTTTCTTTCTCGTTCAATTTCTCCGACTTCCAGCACGGAGTTTTGTAATTCGGCAATCTTGGCCCTCAATAGGGCGTTGCGAGCTTCTAAGTCGTCATAGTTGCTGACCGCCTCCCAAGCGCCTCCAATCGGTTCAAAGATTCGTGTTGAGGTTGATCGCAGCGGTCCGAGGGCATCAAGGACTACGCCCCGTGCAGTGTCAATTGCGCCTCCCTCGGAGCGAAGGTCGATGGTTATTAGGATTAAGGATGTCAAGACAAGCAGCGCTAACCGAAAGCGTGAACTCCGAGTTCTCCTCATGTTTGAACGACGCGCCACAATTGATTCCGTTTAGTACTGATTGCCCGATGAGAAGAGCACACCTCTGAGGACTTCGAATTCTTCTAGGGCTTGTCCGGATCCTCGCGCCACCGCGTACAGCGGATCGTTTGCGGTGCGAATGGGCATGCCTGTTTCATTTGCTAAGCGTTGGTCTAGCCCCCTCAACAGTGCTCCGCCACCTGCCATCACAATGCCTTGATCCATGATGTCTGCCGCCAATTCTGGTGGCGTGCGATCAAGTGTGTATTTGACGGCGTCGATGATTGAGTTGATGCCTTCTTCAAGGGCTTCTCTCATTTCAACGCTGCTGACCGTGACGGTCTTGGGTAGTCCAGTAACCAGGTCTCTACCTCTGATTTCTGCGTACATTTCGTCGGGAAGCGGCCATGCCGACCCTAGGGCTACCTTGACTTCTTCTGCGGTGCTTTCGCCTAGGGCAACGCTGTATTCCTTTTTCACATATTGGGTAATTGCATCATCAAGGGTGTCTCCTCCAACACGAGCTGATTGGTTTGCAACCAGGCCTCCTAGAGAGATCACTGCAACTTCAGTGGTTCCTCCTCCGATGTCGACGATCATGCTGCCATGTGGCGATTGGATTGGGAGACCGGCTCCTATTGCTGCTGCCATAGGCTCTTCGATAATGAAAGCGGGTTTTCGGGCTCCCGCGTATTCAGCTGCTTCTTGGACAGCTCGTTGTTCGACCCCGGTGATGCCAGACGGCACGCATATGACCATGCGTGGTTTGGTCCATCGACTCCCTGAGATCTGGTCAATGAAGTAGCGCAGCATCTTTTCGCATACGTCGAAATCAGCGATTACTCCGTCTTTGAGGGGACGCACCACTTCAATGTGTGCTGGAGTTCTTCCAGCCATCCGTTTTGCTTCATGACCAACCGCTATTGGCGTGCCATTAGTCACGTCGATCGCGACTACTGAGGGTTCATCGAGGACGATTCCTCTACCACGCACGTATACAAGCGTGTTCGCTGTGCCTAGGTCAACTGCGATATCTCTTCCGCCGAGGCTCCTGATGCCTGCACGACCTCTCATGGTCGGTACCCATCTCGCGCAGCGAAGAAATCTACCCCGTCGTCAAACGAGGACTTGCTTCGAGTTGCATCTTGATGGGTCATGGATGTCCCAATCAGAGTCCTGGGAAGAAAATATTTATTTCACGTTCGGCTGATTCGTTGGAATCGGAGCCATGAACGAGATTTTCAGTCACGACTAAGCCGTAATCTCCGCGGATAGTTCCTGGTGCAGCGGTTGCGGGGTTGGTGCTGCCCATTAGGTTGCGAACTACTGCAAATATTTCGTCTCCGGCGTCGGAGGGGCCTTCCACCACCATGAGCATGGCGGGCGAGCGCGTGATGAAGTTGATGAGGTCTTCGAAGAATGGTTTACCTGCGTGTTCTTCGTAGTGAACTTCTGCTGTAGCTCGGTCGATAGTTCGGAGTTCGGCCCGGCTGAGTTGCAGACCCTTACGTTCAAGGCGGTCGATGATCTCACCTACAAGACCGCGCTCGACAGCGTCGGGCTTGCAAATAACAAAGGTACGTGGCACTCGATCTCCTTGAACACGTCGAACTCAATGGTGGTAAGGCTACCGCGAGGTATCAACGAGTTGACTTCGGGCTTCAGAAGCTACGTACAGCGAACCCGTGATGAGGACGAGGCCAGTCTCTCCAGCAATTTCGATGGCTCGATTTACGGCATCCGACACTTGAGGAACTACTTCGATAGCGCCACCATTGCCCCCTATTGCAGCGGCGAGCTCATTTGCTGGCACTGCTCGAGGCCAGTTTGCAGCTGTCGCGATGATTCTTGAAAATTCGGTGCCGTTGAGGGCTTCTAGTAGTTGTTGAGGATCGCGCGGCCTGTTGGCTCCGATCACCAAAACGGGGCGTTCTTCGGTTGCGAAGTCTTCGAAGAGCGTTTCGGCGACCACTGAAGCTGCCGGTGGGTTATGGGCTCCATCGATGATGACTGTGGGGTGTCGTTGCACGATTTCAAATCGTGCCGGCAACGTGAGTTGAGCGAATGCTTCGGAAACCACGTCGTGGTCTAGCTGTCGACCAAAAAAAGCTTCGGCTGCTGCTACTGCGGTTGACGCATTCAGCGATTGGTGGGCGCCGTTGACCGGTAGAAATATCTCATTGTGGTGACCATGGGGAGTTGAAAGGTTTACCAAACGGCCGCCTACCGCAAGGCGGTCTTCTTCAACATCAAAGTCAAGGTGACGCTGCCACATTTCTCGGTGGTGACTAGCGGCGATAACTTCAATGAGAGCGGGGGATGTCTCGCCACAAATTACGTGTGCGTCGTTGGAAATGATGCCTGCTTTTTCTCGGGCGACGTCAGTAACTGTGGGTCCGATGATTTCCAGATGGTCTGAACCAATGTTGGTAATCACTGCAACTTGGGCGTCGACGACGTTTGTGGCATCCCATCTACCTCCCATTCCGACTTCGATAACGTTGACGTCTACTGCTGTAGCGGCGAACCAGTTGTAGGCGGCGGCGCATAAAACTTCGAAATAGCTTGGAGGTTGACCTGTCGCCTTGACCACCCATGGTTCAACTTGAGCGATCTCTGATAGGGCTAGGGTCATCGATTCGTCGTCAAGCGGTTCGTTAGCAATCATGATGCGGTCGTTGACACGGTCGATATGGGGGGAGGTGTAGCTTCCAACGTCAAGTCCGGTTGCTCCAATGAGTTCCACGAGCATCCGCGTTGTACTGCCTTTTCCGTTGGTTCCAGTGACGTGGATGGCTGGAATGTCGCGGTGCGGGTTCCCTAAGAGTTCCATCAACAGATGCATTCGCTCTAAGGAAGGTGGTGTTGTTTCGTCTCTTCCGAGGTGTTGTTCAAGGTTGTAATGCCCCTGGAGCCATTGCAAAGCCTCGTCGTATGTGTGTAGCGACGTTGAGGTGTTATCGGTTGGGCTGTGGCGGTTTCTTTTCCGCTTAGGAAGCTTGGCGCTCGCCACCGCTGTCATCCCTGCGTGGCACCAGGGTCGGGTTCACCTTGTCGAGGACGACATCTCTGTCGATGATGCATCGAGCGATGTCTTCCCTACCGGGAACCTCGTACATGACACCTAGTAGAACCTCTTCAAGGATTGCGCGCAGCCCACGGGCTCCCGTATTGCGGAGCAGGGCCTGGTCAACCACTGATGTAATCGCTTCGTCGGTGAATTCGAGTTCGACGCCGTCAAGTTCAAACATGCGTTGGTACTGCTTTATCAGCGCATTGCGGGGTTCTAGAAGAATGGCGGTTAGCGCTGAGTGGTCGAGTTCATCTACTACCCCTACCACTGGGAGTCGGCCGATGAATTCGGGGATAAGTCCGTATTTTTGCAGGTCTTCGGGGAGGACTTCGGGTAGCAAGTCAAGATTTGCTCTTTCATTGACCGATTTGACGTCCGCGCCGAATCCGACCGCTCGATGTCCTATCCGGTCTGCGATGACTCGTTCTAAGCCGTCGAAAGCACCGCCGCAGATGAATAGAACGTTGCTGGTGTCTATTTGGAGGAACTCTTGGTGGGGGTGTTTCCGTCCACCTTGTGGGGGTACTGAAGCTTGGGTTCCTTCAAGGATTTTTAAGAGTGCTTGTTGAACGCCTTCACCTGACACGTCACGGGTTATCGAAGGGTTTTCTGCTTTGCGTGCGACTTTGTCGATCTCGTCAATGTAGATAATGCCGGTTTCGGCTCTCTTTACGTCGTAATCGGCGGCTTGGATGAGTTTGAGTAAAATATTTTCGACATCTTCGCCCACATATCCCGCTTCGGTAAGCGCTGTGGCATCAGCTATTGCGAACGGGACGTTGAGCATACGAGCCAGTGTTTGGGCCATCATCGTTTTCCCACAGCCTGTGGGACCAATGAGCATGATGTTGGATTTGGCGATTTCGACGTCCGATTCAAGACTTTGGCCGAACTGGACCCGCTTGTAGTGGTTGTAGACAGCTACGGAAAGGATCTTCTTGGTTCGTTCTTGTCCGATTATGTATTCATTGAGAAAGCTGAAAATCTCTGAGGGTTTGGGGACTTCGTCGAAGCTGACCTCGGTGTTGTCAGCCAACTCTTCTTCGATGATTTCGTTACATAGGTCGATGCACTCGTCACAGATGTATACGCCTGGACCAGCAATAAGCTTTTTGACTTGCTTCTGAGATTTTCCGCAGAAGGAGCACTTGAGTAGCTCCCCGCCCTCTCCGAATTTCGCCACGTTCCCTATACCTCATTCTGGTTATCCGACCCGGCCTGGGTCGATAGCCGTTTGCTAAGGATGGCACAGCCGGGTCGGAACGGGGGGACGTTCCGAGGTAAACGCTGTGCTACCCGGTGCATTGTCGATTGTTTTGGGGTATGAAATGAGAGTACCGAGTGATTTTGCTTCTGAACAGCAGAATTCTCAGGCAGCTCGGATTGGGCCGTCTTCTGCCACTTCACGGCTATCAATCACATCATCAATAATTCCGTACTCTTTAGCGGCTTCGGCATCCATGATGAAGTCTCTGTCTGTGTCTGTGTGAATGCGATCCAGGTCTTGCCCGGTGTGACTGGCCAAGATTCCTTCCAACAGGCCTCTCATCCGATCAATTTCTCGGGCGGCGAGTTCGATATCGGTGGCTTGTCCCATGGCTTGACCGTATGGCTGGTGGAGTAGAACTCTGGCGTGTGGAAGTGCCATTCGTTTTCCTGGGGTGCCTGCTGCCAGAAGTACAGCTGCAGCGGAGGCAGCTTGGCCAAGACAGATGGTTGTGATGTCGTTTCGTATGTACTGGCTGGTGTCATATATGGCAAACAAGGCATTGATATCGCCGCCAGGTGAGTTGATGTAAATGTTGATGTCTCGATCGGGATTTTCTGATTCGAGGTGAATCATTTGAGCGCACACCAGGTTGGCAATTGTGTCGTCGATGGGAGTTCCCAAGAAGATGATGTTTTCTTTGAGGAGGCGGGAATAAAGGTCGTAGGCGCGTTCTCCTCGGTTGGTCTGTTCTACGACCGTGGGGACTAGGTAGTTCTGTGGGTCAATGCTCACTGTTCCTCATCCTGTTCTGAATCGTCTTCGTGTTGTGGTTCGCCTGTATCAACCGTAGCGCTGTCGTCTCCTTGATCTGGATCGGATTCGGTCAAGTCAGGGAGTTCCATATCTGCGCGCTCAATGGTGTTGCCATCTTCATCGATCAGTTTGACTTCAGCCACTAGCCATTCCAAGGCTTTTCTTTTCCCAATTTCTGCTTCGATTGGGCCGAGTCCGTCGCCGTGGTCTTGGATTTGGTGTCTGAGGTCACCGACGGAGGTCTGAAACTGTTCGGCCATTCTTTCGAGTTCTTCTTCTAGGTCGTCTTCGTCTACTTCGATGGCTTCTTTGGTGGCAATAGCTCGCAGCGCAAGGTCGACCTTTGCTGACCTCTCAGCAGCTTCACGTAATTCTTCTGTGAATGTCTCAGGGTTCTGTCCGGTCATTTGCATCCAGGTTTCAAGGTTCATTCCTTGCCCTTGGAGTCGCATCGCCAGTTGTTGTAATTGTTCGGACATTTCGCCGTTGACCATCGAATCTGGAACTGACTCTTCGACAAGTTCGGCAAGTGCTGTAGCTGTGTTTTCCCGCATAGCGGCGTTCGCTTGGAAGATCCTCATCATTTTCATTCGCTGGATGGTTTCGGATCTGAGTTCTTCGACAGAGTCATGTTCGGTGTTTTCTTCGACCCATTCGTCGTTCAGCTCGGGGAGGACTTCTTCTTTGACAGCTTGGACTTTGATTTTGAAATCGATTGTGACGTCGTCTTGCACAGGGTGGTTGGCACTGAAGTCGAGTTCATCCCCTGCTTGTGCTCCTTCTAGCTGTTCGTCTACCTCTTCGACTATTCCGCCGCTGCCTACCGAGTACAGGTAATCGTCGGCTGTAAGTCCTGGCAGGGCTTCACCGTCGACCGTGCCTTGAATGTCGATGGACACTTGGTCACCTGACGATGCGGGTCGTTCTACGTCAATCAATTCTGCAGATTGGCGTCGTTGTACATCGAGTTGTTCTTGTACTTCTTCATCGCTAGGAGTCGGTTTCGGTACTTCGACTTCAAGGTCGGCGTAGTTGTTCACTGAAATGATGGGGCGGGTTTCGACGACAGCTTCGAAAGATACCGGTCCATCCTCTTCTCCACTGGTGAGAGATAAGTCTGGTGCTGCTATGACGTCGACTGCTTCAGATCTGACTGCGTCAGCGTAATAGCCGGGAATCGCGTCTTCGAGGGCTTGGGCCCTTGCGTATTCAGTGCCTATGTGGGATTCGAGGACAGGGCGCGGGGCCTTGCCTTTTCTGAATCCAGGAACTCGGACTTCTTGAGCGATTTTCCGGAAGGCTTGCTCGATGGCTTCGTCGAATGTTTCCTGGTCGACTTCGACGGTCAGCTTGACTCTGGGACCGAAGATGCGTTCCTGGGTTTCGTTAGCTCCATCGGAAGTATCTTCGTCTGAGTTTTCGGCGACTTCGAGATCTGCGGGATCAACTGTTGTAACGGTGGTCTTCACAAGAGCGGAATTCTATCGGGGTGGTGCTCGGTGTCCCCTATTGGGTGGTTGGGTTCTGGTTGGAGCGGGCGACGAGAATCGAACTCGCATCATCAGCTTGGAAGGCTGGGGTTCTAGCCATTGAACTACGCCCGCGAGTGTGGTCAGGTTAGCGGGAGAACAGCCCGACTACAGGTCGAAGGGTAAGTCTGTGACTGTCGCTGGACGCCAACCGTCAGTGGTTTCCACTTGCAACTTGGTGCCGGGAAGATTGTGTGGGACTTCGATGATGGCTAATCCGAGGTTTTGTTTGTACCGAGGTGAATAGGCGACGACTCGGGTTTGGCCGGCATGGGTGCCGTTGGGATTTTGTAATCGAACCGGTTGAGGGTTCGAATCGAGTGGCTCTCCGTCGATGATCAAGCCTTTCAGTTCCCTGGTTGCACCTTGTTCTCGTTTGGCTAGTAATGCTTTTTTTCCGATGAAGTCGTGTTCAACTCCAAGGTCGACATAGTTCCCTATGGCTGCTTCGAAGGGATCGCTATCTGAGTCGGTGTCAGAGCCCCACGAGAGTAGAAAATTTTCGATGCGTTCGGCGTAATTGGGTGCTCCTACACGGATCCCGTGTGATTCTCCTGCAGACCAGATCATGTCCCACAGTTGTTCGCCTTTGTTCTCGTCTTCTAAGAACAGTTCGAATCCACCTTGTTTACTCCAACCAGACCGGCACACGACCAGCGGGATTCCTTCATGGCTGATTCGTTTAAAGTGGAAAAATTTTAGTTCACGTACCCATTCTCCAAATACTTCGGCAACGGTGTCGGTCGCTCGGGGGCCTTGAACAGCTAGTGGTGAAACATCCGGTTCGATTATTTCAACGTTGTCTCCTCGTTCGCCGCTAATTGCTCGGACCCACAAGAGGATGTCTGAGTCGGCAATGGAGAACCAGATGGTGTTCTCGTCCACTCTCAGCGCGACGGGATCGTTGATGAGGCGCCCTTGGTGATCGCAGAGCGGAGCGTATTTTGCTACTCCAATTTTGAGTTGCGATAAATCTCGAGCACTGAGGTATTGACAAAGTTTGAGAGCATCCGGTCCTTGCAGTTGGACCTGTCGTTGACAACCAACGTCCCATAACGCGACGCGTTGAGTTAAGGCTTGATAATCCGCGGCAGGGTCCTCGGTAGCAACTGGGAGGACCATGCGGTTGTACACAGTTGCTGTTTGAATTCCGGCGGCTTCCGATTTTCGATAGAACGGCGAGAATCGAACTCTGGGTCCTTGGGCGAGTTGCATATTCCGCAACTTACCGGCTCGCTTTACTCGGGTTTAACGTCGGTCGAAAAAGTTGAGGTGGCCGCGGTCGACTATGCGTTGTAGAAATTCAGGTTTGTAAGCTGATTCAGGGTCTTCGCGGACTAGTTCATCGATCACGACGGCATCATCTCCTACCAGGATTCGCCAACGGTTTCCCTTGACTGCGTTGAGGATTATCTCGGATGCCTGTTCAGCGCTTGTGGGGGCTTCGTCTCTGAAACGTTCACCGCGTGACGTGACCAAGTTAGTTAGGTCCTCGTCAGTCATCTGGTCAACCTCGGCACCTCGTTCCGCGAGGTTTTTCCGGATTCGTTCTAAATCTGGTCCGCCATGAGCTGCTGTGCTGTTCAGGCCTATTTCTGTTCCTATGTGGCCGGGCATCACAACGTGTGCGGTTACGTGTGGTGCATGAAGTTGTAAGTCAACGTTGAGCGCTTCGGTGAAGCCTTTAACTGCGAATTTCGCAGCGGAATAGGCGGTGTGGGGTACGTCTGGCCCGACGGTCGCCCAAAATCCGTTGATGCTGCTTGTATTGACTAAATGGCCTTCCTCGCTACGAACGAGCAGGGGTAAGAAGGCGCGGCTTCCGTAATACACGCCATACCAGCAGACATCGAAAGTTTTTTCCCAAGCCATCCGGTCTTCATCGGTTACGAAACTGCCCCCACCACCGATTCCTGCGTTGTTAAAGGCCAGGTCTAGGTGTTCTACTTCGTGTCGAGTTAGGAGTTGTTCGCGAAAGGCCAACACGTCTGCTTCGTCGGCTACGTCACACACATGGGAGGTGAGACGGACAGGGCGTGTGGTCTCAGAGAGTGCTAGTTCTTCGGTTTCAGCCATGTTGTCCGGATTTAAGTCACACATGGCGACGTGACAACCGCTCGCTGTTAACTGGCGAACAAGTTCGCGTCCCATCCCAGTTCCGCCACCTGTAACAACTGCCATTTTCCCATCGAAATGTTCCATGAAACCCCCTACGACTGTTCCATCGTTTCAGTTGGTCCGCGAATGCGCCACTTGATAGTTGAGTTAGTTCGTAGCTTTTGGGTTGGTTGGCTTCAGGTTCTTGGCTTGCGGGGTTTGACACAGCACAATGTGACTATGACTTGGTCCTCATTTCGGAGGTTTACGTGGGTGTCGGTACTTGTGCTGATTACGGCGTGCTCATCCAACGACCCAGCTTTGTCTTCGCCTGCAACTACCAGCGAAGCCTCAAGTTCTACTGTGACCGTCGCGTCCGCCACGACTGCGATATCTGCGACGAGTACAACCGTTAGCAATGTCGCTGTTTTGTTTGACTCTGATGACCCGACATTGGCGTTGGACCACACTGAGAATGCTCCAGCGTTGGACGCGTTCGCTCCTTCGGTGATGCCTGACGCTCCGATGGGTCGAGTTGGGTACACGAGGTACGTGTTTACTCAGAGTGGAGATCAGATTATTCCTGCTTTGATTGAGGGACCCAAGGGAAACCAAACACGTTGCCAGACTGTCGAATTGCCATGTTCATTTCAGGATCTAAAGGATCTCTTCGAGTCAGGAGGAGCTATTCCTGAAGATCTCAACATGACCTCCGTGGAGCTTGGGCTTTTGGTGGAACAGCTTGACGAAGTCGAGAGCACGGTTCGGCGGTTTGTTGATGTGAATGACGCATGTGCCGCCGGGTATAGACCCGATGGCACTCAAACGCCCAATATGGGTTCGCATTTCACCAACTTTGGTTTGGTCATCGACGGCAAGTTCAATCCATCCGCTCCTGAAATCTTGCTGTTCGTAGCAGCCGACGATGCCGCTCCCCCATTTGGTGCATTGGGTCGCTGCAAGGATGGAGTTTGGAAAGGCGTCGATGTTGAAATTGCTGGCGCTGCGTTTTACCAACCGTTCGCTGCTGTTGGAGACAATCATTTTGAGGGGTTCAGCGGGCCGCTCGACAACTGGCATATCCATTACAACTTGTGTCGACTTGCCGGTCAGGACGTGACAGTGCTCCCGTCGGTATGTTCCGGACAGGTTGATGGTCCGTTAGATAGACCTCAAGGCGACGCCAGCGAGGGTTGGATGATTCATGCATGGGCCGACAGGGGACACGACAACCAACTTGGTGCCTTCTCAATGTGGAATCCTTCCATTTGGCCTTTAGCAGATCCGCAGGCTGCTCTTGGTTCTCAAACCGCGAGCAACACCAATCTGATTGCCGACTTTGACTATCAGACTGTTGAGGCTGCAGTGCCCGGCAGAATCAGCTTTTTCAACGCCGATCCTGAAGCTCATAGCGTGACGGCAGGTACTCCTGAAAATCCAACCGGCGAGTTCGACAGTGGAGTCGTTGGCGGCGGAACGGCAGCGATCATTGAGATCTCCCAGCCAGGCACTTACGAATTTTTTTGTTCACTCCACACTGGCATGCGCGGCACCATCACCGTTGGTGGCGGTTGACCATCATTTAGTGAGTGGTCGATGAGCGAATCATCTTCCAGCTCAGCAAAAACAAGCAACATGAGGTCTAAGTCCCCGAAAAGGCGGCGGGAAGCGCTGTCAGATAGAAGAGCAAAATCAGGTTGGATGATGCGCTCAGTGACCAGCCGCGTTGCGCCTGAAATTTGAGCATGTAAAGCCCCAACCCGCAAAAACAGAGGCCCCACGCGAAGGTGGCGACAACAATGAGGGCAGCAACAACGGCAGGTCCTCGGTCTCGTTAGGGATGTGTGCGGATCACGGCGGGGATCCTAAGGCCGCCGTTGTCTTACACAGATAGGCAGACGTAAAAATTCTCGTCTGAAGCTGGTGAACTCGAAGGTCATTGAACCCAACCCACCTTCGATGCTGCGCAATGTGTGATGGGCTCGAGACGATTACAGAATCGAGAAGAAGATCATGAGCATCCCCACCCAGCTTGCAGCGAAGGCAAGAGTGCGGACATAAGAAATGCCCAAAATGTGTACGACCGCGTGCACTACTCGTGCCCAGAAGAACAGTGCTGCCCCAGCTGCGGCGTCGACACCGGTGAGGTGGGCGATGATTACGAGAGATGCGAAAGCTGGGAGATTTTCGATCAGGTTGAGATGTGCTCGCTGGGCTCGTTGAGCCCATGCAGCAGGGGCTGGTGGATTTTCTGGATAGGTGAGAACATTTCCGAGACCTTGACTTTGAACCCGCTCAAGCACGTACGGGAGCCACAGCACTATGCAGAGAAAGGCGCTCCAAGCTAGGTAAGTCAGTTGAGTGTCCACGAGATCTCCATTCGCCGGTGAGTATCCGCCAAGTTAGACGCGCTCGTGTGCTTCTCGGTTTTAATTGGCCTTTTTATTCCAGGTCAACTTCCGGACATGTTCGTCGTCCCCCTGATGGATTATGAATCCGTGCCCGCTCAAGAAGCGGGCTGCCGCTTTGGTCAGTGGTGAGGAATGTTTTGATCGCTACAGCTATAGGTTGAGCGACTAGTTGAACGTATCCGTCTTCCGCCATGAAGGCGCCCTCCGATGGGCTGGCAAGGTATGCGACCTCTAAAAGTGCGTTCGTTGTTTCGGGTTTACGAACGAGGCTGTACGCATCCCCGCCGTCGGAGTTCACAACGCGTAAAGCTCCTGCATCCCATCTTGATGTCCATTGAATGTCGTCGAGCTTGTCCAGTGTCTCAAAGACTTCTTGATGGAGTAGCCCCGCAAGTCGCGCTGATTCTGTGTCTCCGGTTTGGGCGAAGACCTCGGTGCCTGGTTTGTTTGATTTCGCCGCTGTTGGCGCATTGTGGTGAATTGACACCATTGCTGTGGCGTTCGCAGCGTCGCTAAGGGCAATTCTTTCGTCAAGTTCGATGTAATAGTCCCCTGTCCGAGTCAGCAATGGCCGAAAGCCTTGTTCTTGTAACAGTTGCGCGACAGCGACCGCAACTTCGAGGTTGAGTTCGCTTTCTTTTAACCCCGTTGGTCCGCGCGTTCCCGGGTCTTTCCCTCCATGACCTGGGTCAAGAACGACTTGGATTTCCCGGACTGGAAAGATTTTTGAAATCGTCTGAGAGGTACCGCACGGATCGAACACTTTCCAGCCTTCCTCCGTTGGTTCCGACACTCTGACTGGGATGCCATATCTGGTTATACCCAGCGTGGGAGTGGGGAGTGTCGTGGTCGTAGCGATTGTTGTCGCGACGATTTTGACTGTCGTAGTCGGTTGAGTCGATGTCGTGGGCGCGACGCCGGTCGTCGTGACTGGGATAGTCGAAGGCGCAGAAGTGGCGCCTAAAAATCCGTCGTTCGTCGTGTTTGCTGGTCGCGGTGGGCTCGTGACGTCGCCGGCGGTGCCAGATGAGGGGTTGGGTGCACACGCAATAGTTGATACCGCCACTGCGATACATAGAACATGCCAGAGGTGGTGTTTGGAACCGAGCACGGTGCTGGAAGTTATCGCCCTTGGTCGACCTTCATTAGTCAATCGGGTCAATTTGGTCTGCCATATCAGCGACCATCTGTGGAAAATCCGTTGAGGCAGCTCGACCTACTGCGTGGCGGGCGAGTTCTTTGATTGGTCGCTCCCAGGAGACGATAAGGAATGCTGTTTGGGAATCACGGTACTGATCGATGATCGTTGCGAGTTGCGTCACGTCTTCGGGCAGTTTCGTTTGAGGGATATCTTCGGGTGACTGGATCGGAATTGATGCTTGAGCTGGGGGTGGTGACAAGATGACCCCTTGGGAGGGCAATCCACTTAACAGCGTCGCTATTGTTGCTTTAGATGTTGAGGTTCCTCGGAAGATGACCATGGTTCGACGTTGGGTGATTTGGTCTAAGACCGAGATCTCTTCAGCCAGTGTTGTTGGGTGAACGTCGTTGCCGTCGACGTCGACGACGATAGTGACGTGGTGAGTGGTCGTTGCTATTGCGCTGGCCTCAACACATTCTCCGCCTTGTGGTCCGGTGACTACTACGCCCCAAATACCGTTCTCGTCGGCTTCACGGGCTAGGCGTTCCCGCTCGGCAGGTTCGCTTATGCGTCGCAGGTCTAGTAGGAGTCTCACCACTGCACCCCTAAGTCTTGAACAAGTGGGGTTAGTTCTCGTCCGATGCGTTCGATCACTTCGGTTAAGGCAGTTCGGGGTGGCTGGTCGTATCCGATTCGGCAAACAACTAGGTCAACGTCGTAGCCGTCTAGTTCTGTGGCTATCTCTTCGGCTGATCCGACCGTGGCTGATTTTTCGACTTCGTCCATCGACGTTTCTATCTGGCTTACAAAGTCGACGCCTGTGTTATCTGCACCCCAGCCAAGTCCTGCGTACACCAGATAGCTGGATCGGACCCAATCTAAGGCTTGGCGGCGTTCTGCTTCTGTGTCGACGATCCACAAATTGCGGAGAAGGCCTACTGGTGGCGGAGTGTCTCCGCTGGGGTTTGACTGAGCCCAGGCGGTTCTATGAGCTTGAATCAGTGTGTTGACTACATCTTTGGAGAATGCTCCAGAGATAAAAAGGCCGAGTCCGCGGCGCCCTGCTCGTTCCGCTGCTTTCTCGCTGCTGATGCCCACCCAGGTAGGGGTTTGTGTTGTCGTGCGCAGTACATCAAGGCCAGCGTTCATTAGTTTCAATCGTTGACTCATATCTCGTTCTTTGATTTCAAACTCCACGGGTCGGTATCCCATGCCGACGCCGAGCTGGAACCTGCCTGAAGATTGTTCGTTAAGAAGGTTCGCTGCGTTGGCCACTCGATGTGGCTCATGCAATGGAAGCAACAAAACGCCGGTGCCAATTTGGATACTTTCAGTCGCTGCAAGGGCTGCTCCGGCTGCTGGCATCAAAGCTGGACAGTATCCGTCGTAATAGCCGTGATGTTCAGACAACCAAAGGCTGTGGATGCCGTTGTCTTCAGCCAATCGAGCATCTTCGGCTAGTTCTTGATATGCCTGCCCGAACGAGCGGGGGCTTGTTGCTGTTGACTGCAGACACCAAAGGCCTATTCCCATGTCCATGCAACAGTGTGGCCCGTGGGACGGTGGTCGCGCTTGAGTAACGAGATTTGAGTGTTGTCAGCAACTATCGAATTTTTGTCGGGCTTGCTCTCGTTGGTTCGGTTCGGCGGCGACGGCTATGTCATTGGCTGCGAACAAGAGACACGTTTTGGAGGCTCCTAGTTTTATTTTGTCTTCGATTTCTGCCGCTAAGGGCGTACACAGGTCTTGCTTTTCGTATCCGGCTTCTCTTCGGCATGCGCGCAGAAAGTTGGTTTTGTGGGATTCGTCCCAGTCAGGGTTGGTGCCGCACGATGAGGCAAGAATGATCAGGGTGAAGAGGAGAGCCCGAAGACGCATGAACCAATTGTTGCAGCCTTGGCCTTGGCTACCAAGCCAGCGACGTCTCTGTGGTCACCTAACAGGGTCAGGTGTGTTCTGTGAGGAAGGCTAGGTCTGCGTCCAAGGCTTGTTGGAATAGGTGTGAGTCTTCGTAGAGAAGTCCGAAATGCCCACCTTCGATATCTTCCCAAACTGTGGTGCCTGTGATGGTGTCGAAGCACTGTCGGGCTACTGCTGGTGATGCGCCGGCAACTTCGTCATCAGAGGCGACGACATACAGGGTTGGGACAGAGATTTGGGCGGCGACCACTGCCACTGAAAGTTCTGGCGCTTTTCTGACAACGATGGTGACATCATTTGACCAGAGCGAGCCGGTCCGTTGACCATATGTTTTCGCGTATTCCGATGCGGCATCAAAGTTCAACATGACTGGTGCGTCTGAGGTTGGCAGATCGGCGAAGCGGACCTGTACTAGAGCTGCGGGTTCCTCGCTGAGATCTCCTTGAGTCGCATAAGCAGTCAACGCATGGAAGTCAGCTAAGTCTTCTGCTGGTTCGGCGTATGTCTCTCCACATCCGGGGGTGTGGGCGATCACAGCGGTGACTCGTTGGTCGAAGGCAGCTACGTACTGAACATTGGCGCCTCCCATGCTTTCACCCCAAACAACAATCTGATCTGTTTCCACTCCCGGGAGGTTCAAGCTGTGAGTGATGGCGTCGCTGTAGCCACGAACCTGCGTCCATTGGTCGAAACCGAACCGTGGTTCGCCGTCACTTGTTCCAAAATTTCGATGGTCGTATGCAATCACGTGGTAGCCGGCTTCGGCGATACCTGCTGCGTAGGCATTGACTGACATGTGAGCGGTAGCTGAAAATCCGTGGGCCAGCACGACGAGTGGTGCTTCTGGGCGGGTCGCTCTGTGAAGTCTGCCCCGCAGCGTCGCTCCTTCTGATTGAAAGTCGATGTCTTCGTACTGTTCGCTCATAGTCATTTCTCTTTTCTTGATGTGGTCAGGTTTTGGGCCCTATAAAGCACTGTTTACATAGCTCAAATGCATTTTGGTGACAGGTGATTCGAAGCCAGCGAACGCTGCGGCTCGTTCTGGCGATTCGTTGTAGCTAGCCAGCGCTATCTCGAACGCGTCGACGTCTCCTGGGTAACTGACGATCCATACGAATTGGCTGTTCTCTTCATCGGCGTAGGCTGCTTCGATTGTGAATCCGTATTGATCTCGGACATCTGCGATGGTTGGGAACCACTCCACTAGGCGTTCCATTCCACCTTCTTGAACCTCGTAACGTCTCAATTGCACAGTCATATTTCTCCTATCGCTTCGAAGAATCATTCCACAGAACAACATCGCAAGATCTATCGATGATTGCGGGCTAGTTTCGTTTTATGTCAGACAGTTCGCCACACAATGTTTTGGGGCTGCAATCCGCTCGTGATTTACTTGAAATGCTTGCCTCTAGGGAAGTTTCGAGCGTTGAACTTCTCGAACATTTTGTAGAACGTAATTCGGTATTGCATGACCAAATCAATGCGATAGTGACGCTGGACCTTGATCGAGCCATGGAACTGGCAGCTGCATCAGACAACCGAAGAGCCAACGGCGAAGCCGTAGGAATCCTCGAGGGTCTACCGATGACCATCAAGGATGCTATTGCCGTTGAAGGGCTCCGCTCCACGGGCGGGGCTGTTGAATTGGCTGATCACGTGCCGACTAAAGACGCTGAGGCAGTGGCCAAAATCAAGAATGCCGGTGGAATTATTTTTGGAAAAACGAATCTGCCCCGCTGGTCAGGCGACATACAAGCTTTCAACGACATTTTTGGTACAACCAATAATCCATGGAATCTTGAATGTGGCCCTGGCGGCTCCTCCGGTGGAGCTTCCGCTGCTGTCGCGGCTGGGCTTACTCCGTGGGAGGTCGGAACCGACATCGGCGGGTCGGTTCGGTTGCCTGCACATTTTGCAGGGGTGTGCGGCCACAAACCGAGTTACGGCATCGTCCCTCAGCTTGGCTACATCGATCATGTCTCCTATGGGCTGACTGACGCGGATGTCAACGTCTTTGGTCCGTTGGCGAAAACCGTTGACGATTTAGAATTGCTTTTTGATGTGGTGAGCGGTGCTCGTCGCGACACCGAAAGTGCTTGGCGTCTCGATCTTCCTCCGGCTCGAGGGCTGCCAGGGGACCTACGCGTAGCTTCTTGGTTGGATGATCCTGACTGTCCCGTGAGTGAAGCTGTCTCCACTGTTTTAGAAACGGCCGTCGGAACTATTGAGATGGACGGTGTATCAGTAAACCGTTCCGCGCGTCCTGACATTGCGTTTAGTGATGTGCGTACTATCGGTCAGCCATTAATCTCGGCGGCTACCTCTCCCGGTCGCACCGAGGATGAACTCGCAGTGTTGCGAGAGATCGTCAGTGATCCTTCTTCTGATGAGTGGCTGCGCATGCGCGCTGCGTCATCAACAATGACGCACCGGGATTGGCTGTTACTCACAGAAAAACGCGACAGGAATCGTGGACTGTGGTCAGACTTCTTTAACGATTTTGATGTGTTGTTGGCACCGGTCGCTTTCATTGGTGCGTTCGAACATCAGCATGAAGGCACTCTGTACACCCGATCCCTCACAGTGGACGGCCAAACACGCCCCTACTCAGATCTCATTATTTGGACATCTCAATTCGGGTACGTGTATTTACCATCGACTGTTGTTCCGGTCGGCTTGACACACGATGGACTACCGGTGGGGATTCAGGTTGTGGGTCCTTATCTCGGTGATCGCACAACTTTTGAGTTCGCTCGATACCTCGAACGTTTACTGGGCGGATATCAAGTCCCACCAATCGCCAAAATCTAAGAGATCCGGAGCCTCTATCTGCACGTCATAAAGCGCTGTTTAGCTATAGGTTGACGATCCCCATGTCTCCGAGAAAACAATCTCATCCAGACCCATCCGGTCGAGCTTTGTTGGAAATGCTTTGGTTCTGTGACCAACCGCTATGTGTGCAACTGTTGCTGCGTCTTCGGGCATTTCTAATAGTTCTTTAACCTGAGGTTCAAATAGGCACAGCAAGGTAGTCAGCGATGCTCCTAGTTGTGCTTCGCGGCATCCCAGAATGAAGTTCTGGACCGCTGGATAGATGGATGCGCCGCCTACTACTGATAGTCGTCCTAGTTCTGTGTCGGTTGGGTGGGTGTCTTCTAGGTGGGCGCACGCGACAACCATGACTGGAACTTCTTCGAGGTGGTCGGCGAAATGGTCGGCGTTTTTGAGGAGTCGCGCTGCCTTATCTGAACCTATGCTGATATCTCCGGTTTGCGCGTCAGCTAGATAGGCCTTCCACGGAATTCGATACCATTCTGCAAGTTGGTTACGTTTTTCTTGATCTTTGACGACGATGAAGCGGACAGGTTGACGGTTACCACCTTGGGGGGCGAACCGCGCATAGTTGAACGCTGTTTGAAGTTGTTCATCCGTGACTGGTTCGTCGCTGAAGTACCTTGTCGTGACTGCGCTATAGATGGCGTCCCCGAGTTCCATGTTTTCTCCCTTGTGTGACTCACTATTTGAGATACACGCTGTTTGTTGCTCGGCGTCAACTTAGACCACCGACGAGTTCGACATGACAGATCTTGTCAACTGACCGTCACGGGAATGTTCAGTCTGTGTCCAACAAAGTTTTTCCGAATTTGTCGTAGGCAACGTTAGAAGCAACATGGTGGAGCGCTGAGCCATGTGCATCTCTGAAACAGCGCTGCAACACATTGTCGCTAAATAATGCTCCAGCACCAGCGAAGCGGTAGAGGCGGCTTACGGCGTCGACCGCGCTTTCTGTGGAGAACGCCAGCATCGCTACGACTCTGTTTTCTTCAGACTCACTTAAGCCACTGTTTTTCGTGCATTGGTGATCTGCTTCGTTCAAAGTTGCAAGACCAAATGATCTTGCGGCATCTACTTCGAGTTGTGATTTTCCTAATTCGTATTGGAATGCGCCTCGGTCTGCTAGCCGGCCGTCAAAACCGCGCGATTTAGTGGCGGCATATGTGACCATTTCGTCCAATAGTCGTTGGCAGACACCTAGCGTAAAGCCAAGATTTTCACCTGCCACGTACGCCTGGTAGCCGACTTCGTACATTGCTCCGCCCCGTTCCGGGGGAACAAACGGGTCAGCTAATAGGTGAGCGGGGACAAAAACTGAATCCAGTGTCGCGTCAACACTGCCCGTGCCTTTGAGTGCCATTACATCCCAGTCGTCTCCGAGTGTGACGTCTTGGGCCGCTACACAGGCAAGGCGGACTGATGGTTTTTCGGTGGATTCGATGCCGGTGAGCAAGAACCATTCGGCGTGGGTTGCTCCACTCGCATACCGATAGCTACCGCTGAGCTCGATTCCACCTTCAACTGAAATGAATTGACCAGAGGGTGCCGCCACAGCTGCGAAGAATGGGATAGCTCCGGATCCGAACACGGTGTCAATACCTAAGTCGTTTAGTCTCGCCCCAGCCATACCAGCCGCCCCGGCATGATTGAATCCGGTCCACCCTGCAGTTGGGTTGGAATAACTGAGTGCTTCGAAATAGCTGAGCTGGTCGTTCATTGACAACTGGTCGCCACCGACCTCTGATGGCACCTTGACTAGGGGAACTTTCAGGTCTCTCATGATCTGGACAAGCAAATCCGGCGCTTTACCTAATGTTTCGGCTTCTTGGGAGTGTGTATCGAGGTCGTCGTGTCTGGCTTTGATGTCGTTTATGAGTTCTTGGATGCTTCTCATAGTGGTCAGTCAGTTCTTATGTGATGGCGAAGTCACTTAGGTAGACCGTCAGCTTCGCGTCCTGCAGCGATCGTCGCGATGTCGGTGGGGTTGAAAAACACTTCGGGTTCTTTAGGCCCCCACACCGAAAAGCCGGCGGGGCCATCTGAGCCTTCCCAGTCTCTACGTCCGAAATCTCGGTCCCATGCCTCGTCATCAATGATTTGGTCAATATCGGAGAAAAGCTCGAACATGTTTCCTTGGGGGTCGAGCATGTACCAAAACATGTTTGACCCGAGCACGTGTCGGCCAACTCCAACGACACTTGCATCTTCGCGTTCAGCTAACACCGCCATGCCTGCCTTGCCGATGGCGTCTACGTCGTCCATTTCCATCGCGTAGTGGTTGAGGTAGGAGGTAGAACCAGGGTGGATCAAAAGATTGTGGTGATCTTGTTCGATCCGCATGAAGGTTGCGACTCCCTTCAAGATCTGATCAGAAATCTTGAAACCTAAACCCTCAACAAAGAACTTGGTGGCTTCTTTGAAGTTCGGTGTTCCTAACACGAAATGACCAAGCCTTCGCGGAGGGCGAGGAGCTTCTTCAACTACTGCTTCAGCTCGCAGGTTCACACGGTTCTGTTCACCGGGCGGATTGTGGGCCCGGGACTGCGTAGAAGTGAGAGGGTGAGCAGCGGTGACGTCGATGACAACTCGATGGTGAAAGATCGGATCTATGCAAGTAAGACGGGTTCCGGCTGTTTCTGAGTCGACACCCAGATCAGCGAGCCGTTGGGAGATATCTGCGAGATCTTTTTCGGCTTCGCAGCCCAAATGAAGTTCTGACATGTGCCGATAGGTGCCTTCGACGGTGCGTATTTGCACGTCGCGGTCTTCGGTGCCGAGGACACCTTCGGCAGTTTCGAGCATCCCCCGACGTAGCCAAAAATCAGTCAAAGAACTCGGGTCGGGCACCGTGAGTTCAATATCTAGCAAACTGTTCAGCGCCATACCCCACTCCCCCAGTACACGGGCCTTAAACCGCTTCCTACGACGAGGTTAGTGGTTAGGTAAATAAATACGGAGACGAGGCCAGTTAACACACTGGGTGATCAGGGCTCTCTCCCATCCATGAACTGTTGTTCAGCCCATCCCTTCTCATACGGTGAGAAGAACGCAACGTCGATACTCAAGTGGCTGATAAGCCAACATCCATCAACCTTTTGGTACTGGTCGTTGTAGGTAGCGGCGAGCCACACCGCCCCGCCACTGCTGGCATCTGTGCAGGGTTGAAACAAAAGCCAGTGCCCAGTCGCTGATTGTTCGTTGATTTCGATTATTGGGTTCATCACCTGATGTCGGGCAATAGAAATTCTGCTACCTGCACCCTCAAAATGTTGTCGTATCCCAGCTCGGCCCTCAGCTATGCCAAACGTGCGACCTCCGTCCCAAACTCCGTCTTCGGTGAACAACCCGGCAATTCCGTCTGGGTCGTAGCCCTCGTCACAAAAGCGGCAGTACTTCGCCTTCAATTGTTTGATTTCTTCTATACCTTCCAACCGTTCAAGTCGACTCTCAATGTTCATTAAGGAGTGACTCCCTTCTTGAGGACCAACTAGTTTCGAGGTGAATCCTCAAGCTGATCGCAACATTCACAATTACAGCACGATCTGAAGGAGTTCCGTTCATGAAGATCGGCCTCTACGCCAACACCCACGGCATCGGGTATCGAGACGATGTCAACAATTACACCCGCAGTGTCCCTGGCCAACTACTCCAACCAGTTGAGGTTGCCCAAACTGCTGAACGAAGCGGTTTTCATTCGATGTGGTTTCCCGATCACGTGTGTATGCCGTCAGAAACCGCCAGCGCTCATATCGCCAACCAGACAGGTGCACGGACCTACTCTTCTCGACACGAAATGCTCGACGCCGCTGTAGTCATGGGAGCGGTCGCGGCAGCTACATCTGAATTGCGAATCGGCACCAGTGTCCTGGTCGCTCCGTACCGTCACCCTTTGAGCGATGCTAGGCAGTTCGCGACCATCGATGTATTGAGCGCAGGTCGCCTCCTATTCGGCGTGGGCGCAGGTTGGATGGCAGAAGAGTTCGAAGCACTCGGTGTCAACTTTGGTGAACGGGGTAAAAGAACGGTCGAATGTATCGAAATTTATAAACGAAGCTGGGGCGAAGGTTTCGTCTCCTTCGACGGCGACTATTACGCATTCGATGACATCTCGATGGATCCAAAACCACTACAAAAACCTCACCCGCCAATAATCTACGGAGGGGTATCTCCCTTGGGTGCCCGACGCGCAGCTACTTATTGCGATGGCTTTTACCCGGTCTTTTTAGATCCTTTTGCTGACCCTCACCGGCACTCAGATTTGCAGGACATCATCGTCGAAGAATTACACGCACAAGATAGGGAAACCTCGGAATTCATAATGATGGCGGCGACAACGATGCGTGTGACAGATAGCCAAGACTCGTTATCGACACATACGCCACGAAAGATCTGTTCCGGTTCAGCTGAGCAAGTGATCGAAGATCTGAATGAATTCGCGCTTGCGGGCTATTCGCTGGTCGTCGCCAAGATGGACTGCCCGTCAGGCGATGTACGCGAAGTCAAAGAACAAATAGAACGCGTTGGATCCGAGGTAATTCCCCATTGTGACTCTTTGCTACCGAGTGGTGATTGGAAGATTCAATTCTGACTTCCGGCAGTTGCGCCCACAATCGATTCGCACTGCAGTCAGGATTCAGTCATTTCGTACGGCATCATGGCACCGTCCTTGCTGCGCGTAGTCGACTTTGATCGCACACTTTATTTTCAGCTGGACAAGCAATAAGTGAATACGATCTGGTTGGGGTGTATTAAAGATTCGTTCGTTGGACGTTCGGGGGTACAAGTGATTCAGACTTGGGAAATCGGTGAAGCAAAGATAACCAAGGTGACTGAGATGGAGCAGATATGGCCGGGGTTCGCGGTCATTCCTAAGGCGACGCCTGAAGCAATGCTCGAACATGAATGGACGTTAGGTCCGTTTGCGGATCCTGCTACTGGACGAATCCGGTTGTCGTTTCACGCGTTTTGTATCGAAATTGGTGACGAGAAGATTGTTGTTGATACCTGTGCGGGTAACGACAAGCACCGTCCCAACTTTGAGGCCCTTGGTGGTCTTGACACCGATTTCATGGACAGGATGATTGATGCGGGTTTCGGGCCTGATGACGTGACTGCGGTGGTGTGTACACATCTTCATGTTGATCATGTTGGTTGGAACACTCATTTGGTTGGTGATGAGTGGGTGCCTTCATTTCCTAAGGCGCGCTACTTGTTCGGTGAAAAAGAGTGGGCGCATTGGAGGGTCGAACCTCAGGTTTACGGTGACGTGGTAGGCGACAGTATTCAGCCCTGTATCGATGCCGGGTTAGCGGAGCTCGTCCAAAGCGACATGCGGCTTAATGACGCTGTGTGGCTTGAGCCGACACCGGGTCACACTCCCGGTCATCACAGCGTCCGAATCTCATCGGATGGCGCGGACGCTGTCATCACGGGTGATCTTTGTCATCATCCGATTCAATTTCAGCTACCGGAGTGGTCAAGTGAGCCCGATGTTGACAAACCGGCTGCCACCGCAACCCGCCGACAGTTCGCTGAGCGTTACTGCGATGACCACACGTT
>Ga0066850_10000306_pt1 | contig 27467 bp, 32 predicted proteins | sample ETNtaG_4_FD_67282 | JGI IMG/M metagenome (GOLD analysis project Ga0066850, IMG submission 67282) | Marine microbial and viral communities from oxygen minimum zone, Eastern Pacific Ocean - ETNP201406SV67 | ecosystem: Environmental > Aquatic > Marine > Oceanic | place: Pacific Ocean: Eastern... | reverse complement strand
ATCGCAACGGTGGAGTCATGGAAGCACGCTAATTGGCTCTAACTGTGAGTGCCTGAACGCAGAAGTTCCACTGCCAATTTGTTGGCAGGTGAGCCTAGTTACCCAGGGCTGCTGTCGGTTTTGTACCGCCTGCCACCGCAAACTCCTTGACGCTAAGGTTCCACCTATAGCTTCAAGCGGGGGGTAGGACATGACTAATATCACCGTTTTCTTGGCGCGTCGGGTGCGCACTATGGAGGCATCGATGCCCACGGCTGAGGCAGTAGCCGTTCGCGACGGCCATATCGTTGAGGTAGGGACTTTGGCGACTATGGCGCCATGGCTTGATAACTACGCCCATCAGGTTGACGACACTTTCATCGACCACGTCATCATGCCCGGCTTTATCGACCCCCATCTCCATCCATCTATGGCCGCGGTACTCCTGCCCATGGAGTTCACCACTGTTGTGGAATGGGACCTCCCGTGGAGCGAAATCGGCGCCGTCAGTGGCAGGGTCGAACTGCTCGATCGTCTTATGGAACTTGATGCGGACCTTGAGCCGGAAGCACCGCTGTTTGCATGGGGCCATCACCCCATCTGGCATGGTGAAGTTGACCGTGAGGCACTCAACGAGATCTCTGCTACACGGCCGATCATCGTTTGGCATCGCGGGTACCACTCGCTGATTGTTAATGACGCCTGCTACCGATGGATGAATATCGACCTCGACGCAGCGCGACGACACCCCCAGGTCGATGTCGAGAAAGGAGCGTTCTTCGAGACGGGTTTGGGATTCGCATACCGTTATATGAACAGTTTCTTGCTCGGAACCGAGCGGTTCCGAGCCGGGCTCGACCGCATGCGTCAAGTGATCCACCACGGTGGTCAAACAACCATTGGCGACGCAGCTATGGGCATGTACGGGTTTGAAGAAGAATGGGAACACCTTAAGGCGGTGATGGAACGACCAGATACGCCCTTTCGCATCCAGCTGATGCCTTTCGAGATGGGTTTAGGAGGTGAAGGTGAGTCTGATGAAGCGATGATTGAACGGGTCCTTTCTTATCCTCAACGCAACACTCATCGGCTGCGATTCAGCGATCACGTCAAGATGTTCGCCGACGGTGGGTTTTTTGCGGAGCTACTAATGCTTAAGTCGCCAGGGCACTTGGATGGACGACACGGCGAGTGGATGACCCCGCCTGAACGTTTTGAACAGGTGGCGCGCTCATTTTGGAATGCTGGTCTCAAGATCCACGTCCATTGCAGCGGTGACCTTGGTGTTGAGATGACGTTATCGACACTAGAAAAACTGCAATGGGAACGCCCACGTTTCGATCATCGCTTTACCTTCGAACATTTCGGGATCTCAAGCGCCCAACAGGTTGCACGTATGGCCGAGGTCGGAGCCCTGGCATCGGTCAACGCTTACTACGTCTATGAGTTATCTAGAGCTTTTGCTGATCACACCTTGGGTTATGAGAGGGCGTCACAAATGTCTCGGCTTGGCTCGCTGGAACGGGCCGGTGTTCGATTCGCTGTGCATTCAGATTTCACCATGGCTCCTGCTAAGCCGTTGAATAATGCGTGGGTAGCCGCCAATCGTTTGAACGAGGCAGGTGAAGTAATGTGCCCGAACGAGCGAGCATCTCTTGACGCAGCTCTCAAGGCCATCACCTGCAACGCTGCGTACGTGCTTGGTCTAGAAGACGAGATCGGATCTCTCCGCTGGGGGAAACGTGCGGACTTCACGATTCTTGAAGCTGACCCATACGACGTTGGCGCTGAAGCTCTTCGAGACATCCCGATCTGGGGCACAGTGTTCGAGGGTGAGAAGTTCCCAATCTAAGGGGCAGGCACCGAACTATGACTTCACCCGACGGACTTGTACCAGTCACGGTCCTGGGAGGCTATCTCGGGGCTGGCAAAACAACCCTGGTCAATAACCTGCTTACCAATGACCACGGTCGGCGTCTTGCTGTTCTAGTTAACGATTTTGGAGCGGTAAACATTGATGTAGATCTCATCGTTTCCCATGACGGCGAGACCATTAGCTTGGAAAATGGCTGTGTGTGTTGTTCCATCTCAGATGCACTGGGTGACAGCCTTGACCGAGTCCTTGCTCTAGACCCCCAACCCGATCAGATTGTCATCGAAGCGAGTGGGGTAGCCGACCCAACAAAGATTGCTTCCTACGGGTATGGGTGGCCTGGTTGTCGGTTAGATGCAGTAATCGTGCTTGCAGACGTCGAGACAATCCAGGACAGGGCGAAGGACCAATTTGTGGGCGAGCTCATCATTCGCCAACTTCGAGGCGCGGACCTTGTATTGGCCACCAAAAGTGATCTAGTTGGCGAAGACGCCCTTAATTCTGTGATCTGTTGGGCTGCAGAGATCGCAGCGGTACCTGTAACACCCATTAGTCATGGTGCCATTGACCCCAAGATCGTGCTGGACTTATCTAGCTGCGACCGTGACGCCAGTTGGGACCCTCAAACATCACACGACGCGAATTCTTTAAAGGCCGCCGAAGACATGTTTGAAACTGCAACGCTGGCATTGTCGAGACCCTTAGATCGGTCGCGGCTAGAGGAAGCTTTGACTCTGTGGCCGCAAGATGTGATGCGGGCGAAAGGCATAGTGCGGTTCTCTGAGGCTTGTGATTGTGGAGCCGAACTCCATGTCGTGCAGCGAGTAGGCCTCAGATGGTCAATCGAGCCCACCCTTCCTGAAATCAACCTGGAAGATTCTGGTGGTCAACTCATGGTTGTAGCGCGACGCGGAGCAGTTGACGCTGCATCTTTGATTAGTGACCTGGTCGATGGCTAGAAAACTAGGTCTGTTCGAGTGAGTCGGGCTTGACGAGGATCTTGATCTTGCGGTGCGTTAGGCAGTCGAGTCACTAGTCAGGCAACTCGTTCGTAGGTTCTCATTGGCGGCTGATGACGCTTACGCCTTGGCGTCCCTCGCCGCTGACGTAGAAGTCACACAGGCAGTTAACCAGGTCAAGGGCGCCCACGCACGACTCCCATGGGTCGCAATTGGCGTTACCTATCCACGGCGTTGAGTTCCAACCTCGAGCACAAGCGAACAATGACCAATATCGGCCAGAATGGAACAATGTCACTCCATCCCGAGATCCAGGCAATCACTGCAGCTATGCCCAGTCGCAGCTTCGCTGACATGGGCGTTGATGAGGCGCGACGGGCCCATGCTGCCGGCGCAGCGGCCCGTCCCAAGGGTCCAGAAATGGCTGATGTCACGGAGGTCGTTGTCGGTGGCTGTGAGGTGACGCGTCTTCGACCAAAGAACGCGGATGGTTCGGCTGTCGTATTCTTCCATGGTGGCGGCTGGGTGCTTGGAAGCAGGGAGACGCACGATGGTCCGTGCCGTCATTTAGCGGAAAAGTCAGCTGCCACCGTATTTAACGTGGAGTACCGACTAGCTCCCGAGAACCCCTTTCCCGCCGCTTATGAAGACGCGGTCGAAGTAATTAGGTCATTGCTGGCAGGCTCGGATAGCTCCATCGACGCGTCGCGTGTTGCGGTGGCTGGCGATTCCGCTGGCGGAAATCTTGCGGTGGCGGCCGCGCTGACACTGCGCGACGATGCTGTTGTGCCTGCCGCAGTCCTGTTGATTTACCCAGCCCTCGACGCCACTATGAGTACCCCTAGCTACCTCGAGTTCGCAGACGGGCCCTTCCTTACAGCTAGTGAGATGGTCTGGTTCTATGGCGCTTATGGTCAAGGGACGGACCCTAAGGACCCACGACTCTCTCCAGCGTGGGCGGCAAAGCTGGATGGGTTACCGTCGACGCTAGTCATTACGGCCTCGCACGACGTTTTGCGCGACGAGGGCGAGGAGTTCGCACGGGCGATGGCGCTCGCAGGCTGCGAGGTCAGTGCCTCGCGACATGTTGGGACGACTCACGGATTCTTCGGTTGGACCCACGCCGCTGCACCTAGTCGTACCGCCATGACGCTCGCTGCTGGTTGGCTCTCGGAGACCCTCGGTTAACGCCAAAATGCGCATGAAGAGTCTCCATCGATGAATCGCAAACGTTTGAGTGAGGTTTGTCTCGCTCAACCTGAAGCGGTGGAGGAATATCCGTTCGGGCCTGACTTAACAGTGTTTAAAGTGGCGCAGAAGGTGTTTGCGATCGTTACATCTCAGGGCGACCTCAGTATGAATGTGAAATGTGATCCTGAGGTGGCTGAAACGCTGCGCGGCACATATAACTGTGTGCGGGCGATGAGCGTGTGGCCCAAACACTGGAATTGGGTTGATATCGATGCTGGAGAGGTCGCGGACCGCGAACTTGAACACTGGGTGGAGGATTCCTACGACCTTGTGGTTGACAAGCTTCCGAGAGTTCACAAATTGCGCTTACAGGGAGAAATCCTAGGTAGTGACCTAGACTCCACGGCCTGAACAGCTTCGCGGACTGGCTCTCTCAGCTTTGTGTTTTAGGACAAGACATCGAGGAACTATCTCACCAGCCGCGACGGTAATAGTTGGAGCTACTAACTCAATGGCGAAGAATGTTTTAGGCACTGACCTCGAGGAATGCAGCAGGAACCCATTAACCGGTTATTACAGAGATGGGTGTTGTAATACCGGACCCGGCGATATGGGAGTACACACAGTATGCGCCGTTGTTACCGATGACTTTTTGGAATTCTCAAAGAACGCCGCCAATGACTTGACTACACCTCATCCCGAAGCGGGTTTCGATGGCCTCAAAGACGGAGATTCATGGTGTTTGTGTGCCCCCCGGTGGCAGGAAGCTCTCGAAGCAGGAGCTGCTCCGAAAGTCCGATTGGCAGCTACCCACATCGCCACCCTTGAATGGGCGACATTGTCAGACCTCCAGGCTCATGCCATAAGCGGTGATCTAGGCTCTGAATGATGTCTTCTGCCACCGTCCCAATCACCGTTTGGTCCGACTACCTCTGACCGTGGTGTTGGGTTGGGGCGGTACGTCTTGACGAATTAGCTGAGCAAGAGGGCGAAGCCATTGAAATCGAATGGAAGTCGTTCTTGTTGCGACCTCAACCTGAACAAAGAAGCCTCGCAGAGTTCATTGAGTACACGAAAAGTTGGGAACGACCAGCGGGACTCGAACCCAAGGCTGAGTTCAACAGCCCGTGGTCTGGTAGCAGTGCGCCACCCTCACACTCTCTACCAGCGGCGATAGCCGGCAAAACGGCTGCAACGTTCGGCCAAGAGGCCTGGCGCCGATACCACAACAAACTGTTGCGGGCCTACTTCATCGAAAACCGTGACGTTTCAAGTTCGGGTGTACTGCTGGAAGTCGCCAACGAAACAGACATTGATGCCGACGCATTCGAAGAAATTGGAATGGCTAACAAAGAAGACTTTGAGAAGCAGGTTTTCGCGGAATACAACGAAGCTGTAAGCAGTGGCATCAACGGTGTGCCAGCGGTTGTCATCGATAACAGATTCCTAATCTCAGGCGCAGTTGAGGTGGAGCAGTACCAAAAAGCTTTAGCTCACTATCGAGAAATTCGAGACAAAGAAAACAACAACTAGCTGTTCGCCGCCGGTCGTAGCCCTCGAGGTCTGACTCTATGGAGAAAGTCGACATAGACTTCACAGGGAGTAAAGGACCATATGGACATAACCCCTGATACTTGGCGTTGGATCTGGTTGGTCATCGCTGCCGTACTTATTACAGGCGAAATGTTCGTCGCGGGAACGTTTATTCTGATTCCGTTCGGTCTTAGCGCGGCCGTCGCCATGGTCTTAGCTTTCTTCGGAGCTCCCCTCATCGTCGACTGGATCGTTTTCGTAGGCCTCGGAGGCGTACTGTTCTCGGTATTTTGGCGAAGAAGCAGAATCTCTATGGCAGCTATGAAGTCCCCCCCGGGAGCTGGGCATGACCGGTTAATCGGCGCTCTTGGACGGACGGTAGAAAGCATTTCCGAAGACCCAGCAACCTCGGGTCTAGTCAAAGTCGGTGGCGAAGAATGGAGAGCCATCTCCGACCTCGGACCAATCGATTCTGGCTCCACGGTAGAGATCATCGAAATACGAGGTACCCGAGTCGTTGTTCGTAAGACTCCCGAGCAAGGATCAAAATAATGTTTGTATTCGTACTTTTAGCTGTTATCGCCCTAGTGGTTGTTCTCTTCCTAATCGCAGGCGTGAAGATAGTACGACCCTATGAACGCGGAATTGTTGAACGCCTCGGCAAGTACAAAGAGACCAAAGAATCAGGGCTTCAGATCATCGTCCCCTTCATCGACACCATCCAACGCGTTGATATGCGAGAACAAGTCGTAGACGTTCCACCCCAAGAAGTCATCACCTCCGACAACGTTGTCGTCTCAGTAGATGCTGTGGTGTTTTACGAACCTACCGACCCTCAGCGCCTCGTCTACAACATCGCGAACTTTGTCCTCGCCATTACCAAGCTGGCCCAGACCAACTTGCGAAACCTCGTAGGAGATCTACAACTCGACGGAGCGCTGACCTCCCGGGACCGCATCAACGCAGCGCTGCGAGAAATACTTGATGAAGCAACAGACAAATGGGGAGTGCGCGTAGTTCGCGTCGAGATCCAACGCATCGACCCGCCGCCAGACGTAATGGCTGCCATGCACGAACAGATGAAGGCAGAACGTACAAGACGCGCAACAGTTACCGAAGCAGAAGGGTTCCGAGAGTCAGAAATCACTCGAGCCGAAGGCGAGAAACAATCACGAATTCTTGAAGCAGAAGGCCAAAGACAAAGCGCGATTCTCGCCGCCGAAGGTGAAGCACAGGCGGTACGAACCGTCGCCGAAGCCGAAAGTTACCGGCTACAAACTGTTGCCGCAGGAGAAGCAGAAGCTACCCGGCAAGTCTTCCAGGCCATTCACGACGGAGACCCAACAAGTGACGTTCTAGCGGTTCGTTACATTGAAGCGTTAACTCAGATAGCGGATGGTAGAGCCACCAAGATCGTCGTTCCAACAGAGTTCAGCGGCGTGTTAGGAGCGGTGACCGGGATCGCAGAGGCCATGCGTCCGATAGATGAAACTCAAGCTGAATCGGAAGCTGAGTCTGTGGACGAGCCGAACGACATCGATAACGAATAACGGGTTTTTCTCCAACTCAAGTTCAACAAACCCTAAGAGCGCTCGCACATTAAATTGCCGTCTATGAATATGACTGATGAGCGGCGAGAAGAACTAGAAGCAGAAATCGATGCCTTCATGGGGCGTTATAACGAAGCTTTTGTTAGCGGTACCCGTGATGACCTGCAAGCGTTGGTTCACTTGCCGGTGATCTATGTCTCTGAGACCGAAGCACAAGTACGTGAGCGGTACCCGTTCGACCCGGAACGCATGCGAGAGACCACCGGGTTTCATCATCCGGAAACCCAAACCAAGATTGTCCACCTCGAAGAACACCGTGCCCATCTAACAATTGAAGGAACCCGTCACCGCGAAGACGACTCAGTTATCGAGTCAATCGACAGTTTCTATATCCTCCACAAATGCGACGGTCAGTGGGGAGTTTCGGTGTTCTCAGGCATCAGGGGTGCTCGTTAGGCGGAGATTTCGGTACCCGACCTAGGCTGAAGCCGCTATGTCAGACGATGAACCGGTGGATCATGTAAAGAGAAATCGTGATCTTTGGGACGCGTGGGCTCCCGAGTGGCTTGAGAGAGGAGAACGTGCCTGGACAATGAAAGAAGCTTGCTGGGGCGTTCATCAGATTCCGGAATCTGCGGCCGGGTTGTTAGCTAGCTTTTCTGGGGGAAAGGTCATCGAACTTGGGTGTGGAACCGGTTATGTATCAGCTTGGTTGGCGCGCTTAGGAGGCACCCCAGTTGGAGTGGATAATTCTCTGGCGCAGTTGACCAGCGCCCACCAATTACAGAATCGCTTTGATCTTCATTTCCCTCTGGTACACGCGGATGCTGAACATCTGCCCTTTACCGACGAGTCATTTGATTTTGCTGTCTCAGAGTACGGAGCTGCAATTTGGTGTGACCCGTACCAATGGATACCCGAAGCGGCGAGGGTACTGCGACCTGGTGGGCGTCTGGTTTTTCTCGGAAATTCGACACAGATCATGCTTTCACTACCCGACGACGACGGTCCAGCGACCACGTCGCTGCAACGTCCCCAATTCGGTATGCACCGTATGGAATGGGACGACGACCCTGGAGTGGAATTTCACCTGTCACACGGTGACAGAATTAGGCTTCTCCGCCGAAGTGGCTTTGAGGTCGAAGAGTTGATTGAGCTTTACCCGTCGGATGCTTCGGTAGAGAGTCGGTACCCCTACGTGACTTTGGAATGGGCGAAGAGATGGCCAAGTGAGGAAGCGTGGGTGGCCCGCAAGGTATGAACATGTTCTAGAGCGACACCAACGTGGCGCGTATAGAGACTGATATTCGATTTTGAGCTGTTAACACCTTTGCGTAGGGGAGAGGTGGTTGTCGATTCGGTTCATCTCCATGAGAATGAAGAGGTGCTTGTACCCATAGACGATGCAACAGACCCTCGCATTGACGTGTTCCAAGGTTTACGAGACAAGGCACTGCGACAACGGCTCGAGTCACTGAACGGCGAGATGGCAGGCCTATTCATTGCCGAAGGTGACATCGTGATCAACAGGGCAATAGCGGCTGGATACACACTGCATTCAGTTCTCGTAGATGCAAAAAGAACTCAACCTCTGCCGAAGGACTTCGATGACGTTGATGTGTTCGCAGCAGCAGAACAAGTCCTAGAACACATAGCCGGATACCACTCATATCGCGGAGCCCTCGGATGTTTCTATCGCAAAGACATTCACACCCTCGACGACCTACTAAGCAACGAGTCACTGAAATCGTTGGTCATCGTGGAAGGCATAAATAACCCCACAAATTTAGGGACAATCATGCGGTGCGCCGCGGGACTCGACATCGATGGCTTACTTCTCAGCCCCGACTCAATCGACCCTTTATCGCGTAGATGTTGCCGTGTGTCCATGGGAGAAGGTTTCGCTATTCCGTATGCGTGGCTGACAGACATTGTCGATGGTGTCGTCGCAGCCAAACAAGCTGGCATTGAAGTTTTGGCTATGACCCCCAGCAGCGACGCAACCAATATTGATGCATTGAAATATACGAGCGACGACCGAGTTGCAGTAATGCTTGGAGCCGAAGGGCCGGGGCTCACCAAATCAGCCATGTCGATGGCAACACGCCAGGTAAGAATTCCCATGTCAGGCAGTTCTGACTCGCTCAACGTGGGAAACGCAGCAGCGATCGCTTTCTATGCTCTACGTCAAGCACGAACACTTTGAGGCACCCCGTCTATAGGGCCAGACTCGAACAAGAGCGAACTAAGATCTGAATGTGGATCAGATCTGCGACGATATAGCTGCTGAAACAGAGGCATTATCTGTCGTTGTTCAAGATTTGACTGAAGATCAGTGGCGTGCGCCGACGGTTGCTGAAGGATGGGATACCCATGAGACGATCCTTCATCTAGCCGCAGCAGATTGGGCATGTCACCTAACGCTGACCAACTCAGAAGCGTTCGTGATCACTCGCGCTCATCTATCAGAGGGCGAAATTTCATTGAATAATTTGGTTGGTGCCGAAGTTTTAGCAATGTCAGGTCATGAATTGTGGCAATGGTTTCTCAAATACCGTGCCGAGATGATCAATGCGTTTCGAAAAACCGACCCAAGGGCCCGTATCACTTGGCTTGGCCCAGATATCGGCGCTCGCTCCTTAGCCACAAGCCGATTGCTGGAAACGTGGACTCACTCTCTCGATTTAGCTGACACCTTTGGTCGTCAATATCCGCGAACGAATCGCCTTCGCCATATCGCTCATATTGGTGTCGTTACCCGAGAATTTAGTTATACCAATCGTGGTTTAGACCCACCCAGTCAACCGGTAAGGGTTGAACTCACCAGCCCTAGCGGAGAACAGTGGAACTGGGGACCCGAGGACGCCACAAATAAGGTCACCTCAACTGCCTATGAATTTTGCAAGGTCATAACGAGGCGGACACCGTTCATAGATTCCACGGTTCAGACCCTAGGTGCATCAGCGACAGAGTGGATGGAGATCGCCCAACCATGGATCGAACCACCTCGGATCAGCGACCAAGCCTAAAAGCTCGGCAGGGTCGACCAAGATCAAGCAACGATTCTTTAATCGAAACGGCTTGTTCTCTACCGGTGTAGGTTTGGATTTTGATAGTTGAGGGGATCCAATGAGTGCACAAATCGCTAACTCTCAAGTTGCGGGTTACGAAAGTGAAGGGTGGTGTGCTCCCATCGAGGTCCTTACCCCTGATGAGGTGGCTCACTGTAGGGACGGACTCGAACGGTATGAAAATTCAGTCGGCCACCCGATCGAATTCCCTGAAAAATCCAAGTCATACTTGCTGTTCGAATGGGCTGACTACTTGGTTCATCACCCCAAAGTTCTTGATGCTGTCGAAGCGGTGATCGGCCCCGACATTCTTGTTTACCATTCGACAACTTGGATCAAGGAGGCGCACACACCCGCGTTTGTGCATTGGCATCAAGATGGAACATATTTCTTTCTCGAACCTCACCTCCACGTCACAGCATGGGTGGCACTTTCGGAATGTCCACCAGAAGCAGGTTGCGTGCGAGTCATTCCAGGAAGCCACAAACTTGGACAATTCGATCATCAGGACGATCCGGGTCAATGGAACATGATCAAAAGAGGTCAGGGGATCTTTGATCAATTTGATGACGAAAGCGGCATCTTGATGCCTCTCCGAGCAGGAGAAATGTCACTCCACCACACTGATGTTGTCCACTCATCCGCAGGCAACGACACCGAAGACCGTCGTATTGGTATCGGAATTAGCTATGTCCCTACACGCGTCCGCCCTACTGGAGAACCGATACCGAGCGCGCTACTTGTGCGGGGCGAGGACCGATACGGACACTTCATTCAGGAGGAACGTCTCGAAGTTGAGCAGTCCGCTGAGGCATTAGCGGCACATGATGAAGCCAACACCCGATTTAGGGCCCGACAAGACCTAGGGTCTGATCTTAATTCTTGATCTAGAGGTGCCGCATTTAGCTCAACCAACGACACCTCAGTTGTGAAGTGGGTAACGGCAGGTTTTATTTTGGTCAAGTTTGGCATCAACCCGGGGTACTGTCAGACTTAGAACTCAATTCGGTTGAATCTGATTTGAAGGGGGAAAGCATGGAGGTGCTCACCGGAGCGGAACGCCTTCAGTACGAACGGGATCGCATTGAACCGTACGTCGGAGCTATCGGCTGGAGAAGTATTTTTAACTTCTTGTGGCATTTGGGAGGATGGTCTGCCACTGCCGTGCTTGTAATGACCGACGTATTATCAATATGGCTGGGTATACCGCTGGCCGTGTTCTTTCTTCAAGCTGGGTATATGCCCATGCACGAAGCCGTTCACAACACTCTTTCTGCTGGACGCCCCAAGCTGAAGTGGATTGATCGATGCGTCGGCTCAATAACCGGATGGATCTTGTGTGAATCTTTCACAACTCACCGAATTACGCATCTAAAGCATCACACCCACGCTAACCAAGAAGCAGACCCCGACCTCTTAAATGCCAAAGGCACCCCCACAGATTTGGTTGTACGCGCCTTCTTAGGCTTCTGTTTGTATCCCCTGGGGCCTATCTTCGCACTGGTCCCTCCACTTCAACGCCTATTGCCATCGGCAGTCAGGGCGCGTTTGGCTGAGATGGCCAGACTGCGAGGACCTGAGGCGATGAAGGCAAGTCGGCCAGTTGTGGTGAGCCACCTCGTGGTGTTGGTAGCAGCGTCTGTGTTGGGGTATGCCCAACTGGTGTGGCTTCTTTGGTATGTCCCGACGTGGATTGGGCGCCTGTGGCTGTCTCTTGTTTTTGGTTGGTTGCCACACCACCCGCACGCCGAAACAGGCCGCTATCGAGATACACGCATCTTTACTTTCGTGGGTTCAACCTTTCTGATTCGTGGTCATGACCACCATCTACTCCATCACCTTTTCCCCGTCGTACCCCATTATCACCTGAGGTCATTGTGGAGAAATATGAGTTCTCACCTAGTTGCTCAAGGTGCACGCATTGAAGGTCGAGCAGCCAAAGCTTCGGTGGGTCTGTTGGGTAACAGTCGTTGATGGATGACGAAGAACTAGAAGAACATCGTCGAATAGCCGCTGTTTTAGCTAACCAAGCACGACATATAGAAATCGACCCCGAAGGTTTGCTGGCTGCTGACGAAGACGACAACTTTGACGAAGACTTCGATCCAGACTTTTTCTACTAGTCATTATTTCTCGCATCACAACGGGCGGCTAAAGCTTCAGATATTCAGAGTTTCTTGCCGGCATTGCCATGATTCTGGTGAGAAATGAACTCATAGCCATCATGTCGTTCTTCGATCATCTTCGACTCACCGTTGCCCTTACATTTTGTCCATTGCTGAGAAGTAGTTGGGTGGACCAGCTCACAGATCACACACCTTCCCTGGCGGTCGGTTTGGCTTTTGTCGGGAAGTTTTCGATCCCAGATCCAATGTGTGCGAATCTCACGATCTATCGCGATCAGTTCGTTAACAGAATGTGGATCAGACATGACCTAAGTATTTCTCGAATCGAGAGACAAAGTGGAGCTCACGTCCAAGGGAGGAACTGAAGACCAGATTCGAAGGACGATACGATCAACCCAGCTATTGGAGGATTCATGAAGGACTTCGCTGAAAGAGGCTTACAACCGACGGCGCCGATTGAAGCAACTCAAGCCATAAAGGCCGCTGCTTCAGATGTTTGGGCAGCGATTAGCGCTCCGGGCAACTTGACAAATGTCCACCCATTTTGTTCAAGTAATCCCGTCGAAAAATGGCCTGGCCCAGGAGGTTTGGACCACGTCCACTACTACAGCGGTGTTCACTACCAGCGCGATGTGCTGACATGGACCGAAGGCAGTGGCTACGAGCTATTAGTCGGACCCCCTTCAGGAAAAATCGCAACGGCGCGCTGGTGGATTGGACCAACCTCAAGGACCAGCTGTGATTTCGGTATTGAAGTGATCTCATATGTTCGCTCGGATGTAGATCCCGAACGTCGAGCGACCTACGAAAGAAAAATGATTCGTGAAGCAACGCCTCCGTATCTTCGAGCCGTCGTGAGAGGCGTCGCGTACTTCGCCGAAACAGGAGATCCAGTTAAACAAAACCAGTTCGGGGCTCATGACATTTATTCGCCCCAAGTCAAGACATCTTCATGAGCATTCAACATCACCCAAACGGCGTGCGGACTCGCCCCGCAACAGCATCGGACCAGTCGCGAGTCTTTGAACTGGTGGAAGAGCTAACTGGCGAAAAGGAAACCCCGCGATGGTTGAACGTTTACGAGTCACACCTCCGAGGTGAACGCGGAGCCGTCATCGTTGCTGAAAATGATGAACGAATTCTAGGCATCGCTACTGTGTCTTATAACCTCACGATTCGTTATGGGGGCGAATACTGCGAACTTGAGGAGCTCATTGTTGACGACTCTGCGAGGGGCCTGAATTTAGGGCGAATTCTGGTTCAACGAACCATTGACGACGCAAGAGAACGCGGCTGCCTAGAAATTGGCCTATACCTGGTGCCGTCGACCGAGGGCAACCGCGGCTTCTACCAAAAGCTTGGCTTCGAGGTCATTGGTACTGAAATGCGCCAAACATTTTGAACTAGGGAAGACTGCAGGTCAGTCGGCGATGAACTGATCAAACTGGCGGTTCTGTTGCCACAACTCCGAGTCTTTCCAGGTCTTCTAACTCAGTTGATGACAACCCACCAATTTCTTGTAACACAACATGGTTATTTTCTCCCAATAGCGGAGCGGGTCGTGTAGGTGGTCGCGCCGATGCTGCAGAAAAATGGATGGGCAGGCAAGGTAAAAGGATTGGTCCTACCCGTGGTTGTTCTACCCTCCCGAAAACTGAACGAGCCTGTAAATGTTCATCTGTTAAGACGCCAGGAACATTTAGAACAGGTGCTGCCGCGACGCCTTGCTTTTGAAGAGTCTCAGCCAGGTCTATTTGATCAAACTTGCTAGTCCAAATTTCCAACGCAGCATCAATCCTGTCATGGAGCTTCGAACGTTCTGACTGATTCAACTCAAGCCATTCTTCTGGTAACTCTGCCGCTTGGCAGAGAGCCTCCCAAGCGTGCTGACTTGTCACCGAAATTGACGCCCACAGGTCTGAGCCTTTGCATGGGTAGATGCCTTGGGGGACAAAATCGTGATCACGATTACCCATTAGCGACGGCTCATGATTGTTCATCTGAGCGTCAACGACTACATCACCAATAACCGATATTGTCGCTTCGAATTGTGCCGCTTCAATGGTGACACCGCCCTTAGTTGACCGATCCCACAGAGCAGTAAGGATCGCTGCTGTAGCGTGTAAACCAGCTACTGGATCTGGCCACGCCACACCGCATTTCCAGGGGTGCTCATCCTTGTAGCCGACCAACTGCGAGAGTCCGGCGTGAGAATCCACCGTTGTACCGTACGCAACCCAATTTTCAGCGGGCCCTGATCGACCATAACCAGGCATTGTCATGTAGATCAGGTCCTCATTCAATAGATGAAGGTGGTGTTCGTCTAATCCCAATTGAGGCATCACCCGAGGACTGAAATTTTCTATGAGTACGTCGACGTTGGGTACCAGCCGTTCGAATGTGACCAAACCCTCATCTCTGCTGAGATCTAATACAACCGACTCCTTGTTCAGCCCGTACTTGATTAGATGTCCATTACGGTTCCACTGATCGGGACCCTGAATATTGTCAGGGTGGAATCGTTGGGCGATCACCAGTGATTCGGGGATTTCTCGAGGACCCCTTCCCCATGGAGCTTCAACCTGAATTACTTGAGCCCCAAGCTCCGCCAATATTCGAGCGGCAAGGGGCCCGGCCCACACCTTCGCTAGATCGAGAACTCGAACTCCTGATAGCGGACCTTGACCCTGCACGGGGGCAGGCAGTTCGGCAGGTGTTTCAGATACAAATGAAGTCTGAAACGGTGGACCTGGTATCAGCCATGGTCCGGCTTGTCGCCAGAACTTTCGGTGTTCGAGATGATCATCATCTAAAAGTCCCAAGATGGTATTCGCTGGGGCAGAAGGAATTTGAGCGGCTTGGAATAACTCCACCACATCACGAGTTTCGCGCTCCAGTAACCAAGGAACGAGATGCTCATCTAAGAGCTGAGGATGTTCCTGAAAGTCCATAGACGACTGAATTCGGGGATCTTCTAAGAGTTCGGAAAGGCCGGTAATGGAGAGAAGAGTTTCGAGCTGAACATCAGTTGGAGCGGACAGAGCCAGCCAACCATCCGCACAGCGGTACATGCCGTTGGGCTGGCCTTGGCCAGTCCAACGGTTACCCATTCGACAGAGCACATCCTTACCCAGCTGGTAACGCACAAAGCTCATCTGATGCAGCGCTACCAGAACTTCATGATGCGTCACCTCCACCGAATGAATCTGATCATTGCGCTCTCGGTCAAACAAGGCGCCCATCGCACCGATAAAGGCGAAAAGCCCTGCAGCGTACGGTGGGTGAGTTGGGGGACCCATGAGGGGCTCCCTCTCTGGATCACCCGTCAAGTAGGTGTGACCAGAGTGCGCATACACGGTTGCAGAGGTACCCAGCCAATCTGAGTAAGGGCCGAAAGACCCGTAAGGAGAAATTTCCACAAGGATTGTCCGAGGACTCGGAAGAATGAATGGTTGCTGCAATGAGCTATAGGGAGCACTTCGAATAATCACATCGGCGTGCCGCATACGGTCCCTATCTTCAGCTACTCCAGCCACTTTTCCTGTATTGAGGTATAAGGCTTGGCTTGGCTTCAGATGTGACTCTCCGAGAGTCATCACTTGAGCCCCATTATCGGCAAAAAGTTTTGCGCAATAAGCCCCGGCAATGGATCCGGCCAGCTCAACAACCTTCAGCTCCGAGAAGGGTTTCAGTGCGGTGACCATTGGTCATAGTCTAGGTTCGACAGTTGTTCTGCAGGAATTGTGGGGTATCTACCTGCGGATTGAGGTGGGTCAACTTGGTATACGAACAAGCACGAAGTTGGTTTCTCGCTAATTGGGACCCATCAATGTCGGTCAAGAACTGGTGGCGGCTATTAGCTGAATCAGGTTGGGGTTATCCGCACTGGCCTGTCGGGCAATTTGGCAAAAATATGAATCACCAAGAGCACATGGAAGTTGAACGCGCTCGGATATCGGTCGGAGCTTTTGGAGTCCCCAATGACGTGAGCGTGACGCTTGTAGCACCAACCCTGATGGAACATGGCAACGAAGTGCTTCTCGGCAGATACCTCGAACCCATTGCGACCGGCCAAGAAATGTGGTGCCAGCTGTTCAGTGAGCCCGACGCTGGGTCTGATTTAGCCGGGTTAAAGACCTCAGCCCAACGAGACGGTGATCGATGGATCATCAATGGTTCCAAGGTGTGGACCACAGGTGGCCACGCCTCCAGAAGAGCCGTTCTCATGGCACGTACCGATCAGGGAGCTGACCGTCACTCAGGAATCTCCTTTTTCATCCTCGATATGAAACAACCAGGAGTCGCTGTATCTGCCCTGAGAGACATGACGGGAGACGAGGAATTCAACCAAGTGTCATTAACTGACGTAGAAGTAGACCACCACGACATCATCGGTGAATTAGGTGAAGGGTGGCGAGTCGCGATGACCATGCTCCAACACGAAAGGGACGCCGACGCGGTTGGCCACGACGGTGGCGGTGACGTAATCAATCAAGTTGACCTCACTGCACCGGTAGGGGAAGTCCAAGATCAACAAAAACAGGGAGGAGCTACGTCAGGGTTCTTTTACGCCACGGGGTCCGTAAAAGATGATGTGACATTCAACCTTCTCAAGAAGCTCGCCTCCAACGAAACCTCGGTTTTACGAGATGCTACGACAATGGCGAAAATTCACCGCAACCTGCTAGACCTCAATGCCAGCCGCGATCTCCACCCCTCAATAGGCAAGTTGCTCAATTCCGCATTGTGTCGCGAGCTTCGAGATCTTGGGTTCGCTGCCGGACCGGCATCACAACTCGCGCATAGAGATGCCATTGACGAAGGACACTTTCTCAAATCAGGGCTTTTCGCGGCAGGAATGTCGATAGCAGGCGGCACTGATGAGATACAAAGAAACATCATCGGAGAACGCGTACTTGGCCTACCCCGAGAGCCTTCTGTGGAAGCAAATACCAACCGTCAACAACCGTAGGGCGACCATCCTCTACAAGGAAAGCAAGATAGGTACTTATGGCGTATTCACTTAACGAAATATCAGATCGGCAAGAGATAGTTGATTTGCTAGCTGCATACTGCAGAGCGATTGATGACAATCGACCAGATGACGTCGTACGGTTATTTTCTGAGGACTGCTATTTGGACTACGGCGGACAACTCCCCATCATTGAAGGTCAGGTTGCTGCAAGAAAATTTTTTTCGATTGGCACCAGCCGCCTTTACGCAAAATCAGCCCATTTCGTGTCAAACGTAGAGGTGTCTTTCCCAGACAAAGACGAAGCAATCGCCAACTCATATGTCAACGCATGGCATGAATTCCAAGGCCATCAGCCCGATGCGTGGATTTTCGGAAGGTATAGCGACGAACTTTCCCGGAGCGGTACAGGTTGGCTGATTAACAAGAGAACTTTTAAGACCATGGGAGATCACAATTGGGTCGGGGAAATGTCCTATATCGACCGTATGGGACCCGACCAATAGTTGACCCCGCCCTTGGTTGACTGCCAACTATTGCCGAACTTTACAAACCTTCGAAGTTACGGCGAGGGACCTGGTCAACCTTTATGTTGAGTCCCCGCGCACCGAACTGTTCGACCTTTCGTGACGAGAAACGCCAAGCGTCGTCTTCAAACTCGAAAAGATCGATGTAACGACCCCAGAACTCAAAGTCAGAGCCATCTAGCTTTCTATGCCAAGCGTAGACATAGGAAGTTGCTGTTGCCCGATCGTCAGACGTCCGGTTGATTCGAATGTTGCTGATGTGGTGAGAGGTAGCAGTGAAAAGTTTCAGAAGCTTAGGTAAGAGTGCTTCGATCTGTGCTCGACCTTGGACGGCGCTTCCCTCGTCGAAAGTGGCGTCTTTACAAAAAAGCTGAGCCCATTTGTCACTCTCCCCGCTATCGACGTGTTCCGCATAGCTCAAGATCGTGTCAGTGATTGCGGCATGCGCATCAGCATCGCTCATGGTTACTGGGTTAGACATATCAAGAGGATATTCGCTCTCGAGCACGCGATTCCTTTAGTCTCTTCTGAAAGTTGTTGGGGGGCTTAATGATTTCGAAGGAATCAACCCTGTCGGGATCTTGTGCCGTCGTGGGTGTCGGTGAAACCCCTCACTTTCGGGGTGATGCTCTAGATGCGACACAACTGATCCTCGAAGCCTCCCTTGAGGCTCTCAATGATGCTGGTTTAAGTGCCAATGACGTGCATGGAATTTTGCCGCCTGAGGGGTATATCAGTAGCGAAGAATTAGCTGCCCAACTGGGGATAAGCGATCTGAGGTATTCCGCCACTGTTCATATGGGTGGGGCCAGCTCGGTGGCTTCGCTTCAATCAGCGGCTATGGCCATTGCGACCGGAGTAGCAGAAACGGTTCTTATTGCCTTTGGGTGGGACGGTTATACGTCTAGGCCTACTGCGCCGCAGCGTCCGCCCCGGCCAAGTCGTCTTCCGCAACGGCCTTTCGCTGACATAATGCGCAGCTATTACGCCCCTTACGGAGCGCGTCTCGCAGTCCAGTGGTATGCCTTTTATATCCAGCGTTACATGGACATGTATGACGTGTCGCCTGAAGCTGCTCTTCAGGTTGCACTTACTTCTAGGTCGCACGCAGCGCTGACCGACGGTGCCTACCTGAAAGACAAATCGTTGTCTCGCGATGACTATTTATCTGCACCGGTGGTCGTAGAACCAATTCGGCGTTATGACTGTTGCTTAGAAACTGATTGTGCTGCCGCTGTAGTCGTCACCTCTTTGGAAAGAGCTCGGGATCTACAACACCACCCTGTTGTGTACCTAGGCGGGGCTGAAGGTCATCCGCACCCCGCCGATGACATCACCAACCGTGCTGACATGATGCAACTCGGCCTTCATACTGCTGCGCCTCGCGCTTTTGGTATGGCGGGCATTGAGATTGCAGACGTCGACTTTATGGAGATCTATGACTGTTATACCCATGTAGTCCTGCTCCAGATGGAGGCTTTAGGACTCTCTGAGCCAGGGGGAGCTGAGCAGTTTATTCTCGACGAAGGGATTGAGATCGGCGGGGCTATGCCGGTGAATACTCACGGTGGTCTTTTAAGTCACGGACATGGCTGGGGGATGAACCATGTAGTTGAAGCAGTGAGACAACTCAGACACGACCGAGGAGCAGCTCAGGTCGCGGATGCAGAAGTGGGTTTGGTAACCGGATACGGGGATTTGGGTGACGGCTCAATAGCGATACTAGGCAGGGACTGACGTTGACGAACCGACCAGCTGAGGTTTACAGACCAAAACCGTACGGCTTAGACAAAGAATTTTACGAGCACGCGACAAGAACAGGGGTTGTGCACGTTCAGCAATGTGCGTCTTGCGGGTCATTTCAACACCCTCCTCGTTTCGTTTGCGCGTCTTGTGCCGCAAGAGAATTGACCTGGCACCCCATCGAAGGAATTGGGACGGTTTACTCCTGGGCTCTCTCACACTTCACCATCGATGCTGCCTGGAGTGAGTCTCTTCCATATGCGACGGTGGTGGCAGCAGCTGTTGAGGGGCCGCGGTTTGTTGGCACATACTCCGGCCCAGAAGATGACCTCAAGATTGGTCTAACCGTCAACATACGTTGCGAGCAGCTCGACGATGATCTTGCCTACATTTGGTTTGATCCAATTCCAGGGACTGAAACACATAATGACTGACGAATCTTTGATTGACACGGCGAAGGGGTTGGCGAAGGTTTTGCGCGCAGAAGCCTCCGAAGGTGAGAAATTACGGCAGCTTTCTCCGACTGCTATTAACGCAATAGAGGACTCAGGTCTGTTCGCAGCTCTTGTCCCTCAACGATTTGGTGGATTAGAGGTTGGTTTTGAAGTCATACCCCAGGTCGTACGCGAACTCGCGAAGGGTGATACTTCGAGCGCTTGGGTAACTGCATTCCTAATTCACCACAACTGGCAATTCGCGCTGTACCCGATTGAAACTCAAGAAGAACTGTGGGCAGATCGCAACTATGCGCTAGCCCCAGCGACCTTGGCGCCTACCGGCCGAGCCCAAAGAGTTGATGGCGGCTGGAAATTAAGTGGACACTGGCAATGGGGAACCGGAGTTATGCACTCGCAATGGGTTCTTGTGACCGCCATAGCGGCATCAAATGGTGAGGAAGAAATGGCGTTGATGTTGCTACCCATAGAAGATGTTGAGGTCGTCGATGTGTGGCACACCGAGGGAATGAGAGCGACCGGAAGTAACGACATGGTTGTAGCTGATGTTTTTGTTCCTGACCGGCGGTCAATTACCTACCGTCACATATCGAAACGAGAAACTCCTGGCCAGCTGGCGTCGACGAATCCCTTGTACCGACTAGACATGCTTGCATTGCTGTCCTTAGATGCAACCGCTACTTCCGTTGGCGCTGCGGAACGTTCTTTGGAGCTGTTTGTCGAACGACTGCATGAAAGAAAGTTGATGTTTGGGGGCTACCAAAAAGAATCAAGTACCTCCCAAGTTCGCCTTGCTCGAGCGGCCGCCACGATGCGGTCAGCACGCTTAATGTTCGATGCAGCCGTACATGATTTGTGTGCGCCACTGCGAGGCGAGCCTTACCCGTCACCAGCGACTCGAGTCCGCATTCGTATGGACTGTGCACATGTTGTCGATTTAGCGAAACAAGTATTAGCGCTCATAGCTGACGGTGCCGGTGCCTCCAGCCATTTCTTGGATTCGCCATTGCAGCGATTTCGTCGCGATGTAGCGACTTTGTCGGGTCACATACTTTTTGATTATGACCGAGCAGCTGAACTGCAAGGCCAAATGATGCTGGGAATTAAACCGCCTTCAGGAACGCTGGTGTGAGGCCGGCTCTTACGGGAATTGAGTTCTAGAGATCACCGACAAAAGATAGCGACTAGATTGCCCCTAGTCGTGTGCAGCTCTGTGTGCGGCGACAAACTAATAATCAGGGGGGGCCTGATGCAAAAATCAAAGGGCGGTATTTACCGTCTCCTCATGGTGCTTTTGGCGATGTTCATGATCGCTTCGGCATGTGGCAGTGGAGACGATTCGTCAGATAGCGGCGACGCTGAGTCGACCGCAGCTGCTAGTGATTCTGGTGAGGAAGAAGTAGCGGAAGAAGAAGAAGAGGAGGGCGGCGGTCTCTCACAAGACGCTGTCGAGAAAGCCGTCTCTGGTGAAGGAGACGAAGAGGAAGAAGATGAAGACGCTCCTTCCTTTGACAGAACGACTCTTGAAGGAATCTGGGAAGAAGCCGCCTACAACCGGCAAAAAATGATTGATTCGCTAACTGAGGGAATCAATTCTGGTGACTGGGGTATAGGGGACGACAACGTCCTACGAGGCCCCGGAGACTTCGAAATTGACCTGAACGAGTGCCCGTCAGACTGGAGCAACGATCAAGGAGTCTCAGATAGCGAACTAAGGCTGGGTCAGACTCTCGTGCAGTCGGGCAACTTGGCTGCCTATGGCAACATCACCGCCGGTATGAAAAATTACTTTGATTGGGTAAATGAAACTGACGGTGGTATTGGTGGCAGAGCGATCAACATGATCGTGTTCGACGATGGTTATGTCGCAGCTCAGACAATCGAATATGTTGATGAATTAATCGAATCTCAGAACGTCTTCGCTATCCAAAATGGCGGCTCTCCCAATGGACTAGCCGTGTACGACAAGATCAACGAAGAATGTATTCCCCACCCGTTCTACATATCAGGCCACCCGGCTTGGGGGGACCCGGTGAACCATCCTTGGACCACCTCTATGCAAATGTCGTACTCAACTGAGGCAATGCTGTGGGGTACGTGGATCAAAAACAATTTGGGTGATCAACTGCCGGTCAAAGTAGCTGGCCTAGTCATGGACAATGACTTCGGTCTTGCCTACGAAATTGGTTTCGAAAATTATGCTGAAGGTAACCCCGATGTTGTAAGTGAATATCTGCCGGTCCGACACGACCCTGCTGCGCCTACCCTCACTAATGAGGTCACGACCATTGCGGCATTCGATCCGGATGTATTCATTTCTATGACAGCGGGCAACCCATGTCTTCTCGCAATTCAGGAAGTGGAGGCAGCTGGCTTACTGGAAACCATGGATGCTGCCTTTACGCCGTCAGTTTGCAAAGCGATCGCTGCGTATCTAGCTCCTGCTGGTATGGCAGCTGATGGCTGGTGGGTAGTCGGTGGTGGACTGAAAGACACGACCGACCCGAAATATGTCGACGAACCGTATATTGCGTTCCTCAACGACAATTTGGTCGCGGCTGGCCTTGATCCTGGAATTTCGTTGCTGGGGACGGGATATGTGTTCGCGTATCCGTATATCGAGTCGCTCCGAGTTGCGAATGAGTTACCGGGCGGCTTGACGAGGACAAACTTCATGTTGGCTCAGCGGCATCTGTCCATCTACCACCCAATGTCAATGGATGGCATTGAGAATGAACTTTACGGAGCGAAGGACGCATATTTCATTGAAGGATCAGACTTCAGTGAGTTCGATGCCGAAGCTCAGACCTGGAATCAGGTTGGAGAAATCGTCGATGCCAATGGCGGAACTCCCAACTGTGCCTGGGATAAAGCAAATGGTGGTTGCCGATAGAAGGATTAGCTAAAGCAACTTTTAATTTCACATTTAGAAATGGTGGGCCGGCAGCAATGCTGACGGCCCACCATTTCGTCGTTTTAACGCTTTTCTAAATGACCTGTTGACGTTCAAATGTTTCGATGTCTTCGAGGCTGTAACCGAGGCTCGCAAGAATTTCAGTGTTGTCGGCTCCGAGTTGAGCTGCTGAGGTACGTACTGAGGTGGGCGTGCGAGAAAACTTTGCTGCCGGTCCAACAATTGGAGCTACCGAGCCATCTTCAAGTTCGACGTCTTGCAACATGTCTCGTTGCACAACGTGCGGTAATTGAGCCGCATCCGCAAACGAATTGACCGGTGACACCGCAACTCCAACCTCGGCTGCGCGGCGAACTGATTCTTCGACTGTATGTTCGGCAAACCACTGAGAGACTGCTTCGTTAATATCATCTCTTCGCGCGACGCGACCCTTATTGGTCGCTAATTTTGGGTCATCAACTAGGTCTGAACGGCCCATAAGATTCGCTAACGCATTCCAATGACTATCCAAAATCAGAGCGATGAAAATGTCGCCGTCAGTGCACTGGTAAGTATTGCAAGGCACTGCGACGGGGACCTCTGACCCCATTCGTGGGAGTGGAGCGTCCATTGCCCCCAAAGTCAGGAAGCCGTTGGACTGGAACAGTAATGAATCGAATAGGGCAACATCAATGTGTTGACCCTGACCCGATAATTCTCGATGATGCAACGCAGCTAAGACAGCGACAGCGCCGTGGAGACCAGCGAAATCATCTGCAAGAAACGTGGGAGCCTTCACTGCCACGCCCTCCGGTTCTCCGTTAAGAGACATCCAGCCGCTTGCGGCTTGCGTCGAGGGGTCATAACCAGGTCGGTCGGAAAATTCACCAAACTGACCCCACCCAGAAATTGAAAGATAAATGCAGTTTGGCCGCACAGTTTTGATGTCGTGGTACCCCAAACCCCAGGATTCAAGCGTCCCAGGCAAAAAATTTTCGATGATCACATCTGCTTCGGCAGCAAGTTTCAAGAAAATGGCTGCACCATCGTCGGTGCGCAAATCCAAAGACAGAGATCTTTTGTTGCGGTTGACAGTTTGGTGAGCGAACGAAAGCTCTGTTCCGGGTAGAAGTGGTGGAGCGAATCGTGTCACATCGCCTGGCGGCAGTTCGACCTTTATCACGTCGGCACCGAGGTCAGCGAGCAGGCAGCCAGCCATTGGGCCTGACCATGTTGTCGTTGCTTCGACCACGACGAGTCCATGGAGTGGCCCACCAGCGGTTGTGTCGGAATCTTCAAAAAATTCTTGTTTGTCCACGACATTCCTTTCGTGAATTGCCTAGCAGTTAGGCATCTGGCTGAACAGAGCCTTTCTTAACCCCTTGACGGGTCCCATCGAGAAAGGCCGTTCTCGCTGCTGACCCTGTGCCTTCCATGTTGAGTTGAAAGATAAACCCTTGTTCGAAGCGCATAGCGTTCTCGATGTCGACCGCCTCGACGGAGTCCATTGAAGACTTCAAAAGGCGCATCAGGTCAGGTTGTTTGTTGGCTATTACTTCGGCGATGTCTTCTGTGCGGCTTGTGAGTTCTGACGAAGGAACCACCTCTGTAAGCGCTCCTCTTGACCATAGATCACGAGCGGTAACTGGCTCCGCGGTAAACATCAGGTAACGCAGCGCCTGAGGCGGAAGCATTCGAAAGCCCTGCGCTGCACCCCCGACAGTGCCGTTGTCTATCTCTGTCCACTGAAACACAGCCTCTTCGTTAGCGATTGCTATGTCAGCGCTTCCGACGATCTCTATGCCCACTCCGAGGCAATAATCGTGTACAGCGACAATGACAGGAATTGGACATTGAGAGATAGCAGTGCAAGCTCGAGCTGACTCCAAACACTGTTGGAGGATCCCGTCGTGGCCCGGTAATTGGTCCATCTCTTTGAGGTCGCCTCCAGCACTAAACCCCTTGCCTTGGGCGGATATAACAACAACCCTGTCGCTGTCTAAAAGAGATGTAAGAACATCAGCGATCGAGCGAAGCTCATCTATGGAAGTTGCGTTGACGGGCGGATTATCTAGTGTCAGACGCACTACCCCGGGCGCATTGTGTGAACGTTCGACTTCTAAAGTCACGGCGTTCATCGTAGTTGTTGGTTGAACCCTACGTTTTGCTCAAAGTTGTTCTGGTTCGATGCTGTCTACGGGTGATTGAGGCCATACCCAAGGGACGGGTCCGATGATTACCTGGAAGGTGTTGGTTTGGTCAGTCGAAATGCAAAGCTAAATTGTCGTTCATGAAGCGCAAAAGTTTCACCCACATGGAATGCCCAATAGCTCAAACCCTTGAAATAGTGGGCGAGTGGTGGACCCCTTTGATCCTGCGAGAAGTGCTGATGCATGACAGAACAAGGTTTGATGAACTTCAACAAGCGCTAGGTATATCCCCAACGGTGTTGATCAGTCGACTAAATACGTTGGTTAGTCACGGACTGTTGGAACGTCGCCAGTACAAGCAGAACCCTGAACGATTCGAGTATGTTCCGACAGCCTCGGCGTGCGACTTCCGCGCGGTTTTGGATGAACTTGCTCGTTGGGGACAAACATGGGCAACTCAGGCCGACAACTGATCTCTTTTCGAGAAGTATCAAAAGGTATTTGTTACTTCTGCGAACTGATGCGTGGCATGCGGGAAGCCTGCGACCGCTTTGATAATCCGACCTGAATGCCCGGAGGTAGCAATTCCCAGATGGGCTGTTGCGATATGGGTGGGATCGGCCATTCCAGGGGGTACAGAACCGTCAAAGACTCTGGTCATTGGAGTAGCCACTCCACCCGGGCAGATCGCGTTGATCATTATGTTTTTCCGACGCAAGGGAGTCGTGGCGGCGCGGACGAGCCCGACGGCCGCCCATTTCGTCATGCTGTAAATAGGGTCAGGCGACCACGGAATCAGTCCGGCGAGGCTAGCCGTAACAGTAATCGAGCCACCTCCCAAACGATCAAAGATTGGCACCAAAGAGTGCAGGCCGAAGGCGACACCGTCGACGTTTACGCCCCTTGCCCGTTCGTATAGATCTAGGTTCCACTCACCCGGATCATCTGGTGTCCGTTCGAAATCAGCAGGGTTTCTGAACTCAACGCCAGCATTCAATATTGCAATATCAAGTTGACCTAGATCCTTGGCAACTCCAGCCCATGACTCAGCAGAGGTCACGTCTAACGAGATGAAGTGTCCACTGACCTCATCAGCGATACCTCGTCCGTTCTCTTCGTCAAGATCGCACACCAAAACGTTGGCGCCATCAGACGCGGCCAAGCGGGCGGTAGCTGCACCAATGCCTGAAGCGCCGCCTGTGATGAGCACCACCTTGTTTTCTAGGTCCCAAGTTTGGACCTCAGGTAGCTCGAGTAATGGTTGATTCGAAGAGCCAGTCATAGGCAGATCTTAAGCGTATTTCCTGTTGAAAGATTCGGATTATGTGGCAGGTCTGAGTGAACGTACTTCGTCACCACTTAACGACTTTTTTTGGTGTAATAAATTTGTTATCAGGTCGAGCCATTCTTGTTGTTTTGTCAGTAGCTGTTGAATTTCGTCTTCCCACAACTCCCTAGCGCGGTGCACGACGCGGCTTAGATCTTCGATTTCTAATCCCAGGTCGATGTCATAAAAGATCTCACTGGTAAGGAGTTCATCAAAGTGAGGGCCCGGTTGACCGAACACATTTCGAGTTATAACGCTGATCATGTTCAAATCAGTTGTCAGCCAGGGGATGTTGGTGAGGCCGGTCACCTGAGCTTCAGCCACGGAACCTCCCAAATACGATTTAGTCCGGCGAATTACCCAATCTTTGATTTCCGTAAATTGCGGGTCGTTGGGCCCGTACGGTTGAAATTGCAGTTGTTCGAACACATTGCCGGGCATTTGGGGCCACCGACACACACCGAGTTCTTGGCTTGTCCAGCGAATCGTCAGGCCCTGACACTCAAAGCCCATTAGCTCACCAGTAACTGCATGGCCTGCAACGTGAGCTGCTGACGCTCGATCTTCGTCCATTTACCGAGCGTAGATGGCTCTATGGAGATCTTTCAGCAACAATGGCCAACTACCTACTAAACGTTTGCTAAGTTAACAGTATGTTGGAGTTCATCACTCCTGATCTTCTTGATCAACCGAGGCAACTCGCTGGTCCACCAAAGGGCAGCAAAGAAGGTTGGTTCGCGCGGTTAGCTCGGCGACTTCTTATTCGTATGGATGTCGGCACGTCGCAACGCCCAGCAACGTTGTACCTATCTTCGGTGGACCTCATGCCAATGGGAACCTGGGTCGTGATAGCAGAGGAAGACCGAGTCGACCTGGAAACTGGTCCCCCTCGGTAAATCAGCCCTCGGCCTAAAGCGTTAGACCCCCGGGACCAGCGAACCGAGCCTCCGGGGACCTAGACATTGGCAGTCGATTAAATAATTAGCTGTTCTTAGGTTTGCGACGCTGTCCGAATTTGGCTTTACGGTCAGCCATCTTGGCGCGAATATCGTCAGCTTCAGCTTGAGTAATTTCACCTGACTCAACCCGGGCCGCTAAGCGCTCCTGCATTTCGGCTT
>Ga0066850_10000305_pt1 | contig 27490 bp, 29 predicted proteins | sample ETNtaG_4_FD_67282 | JGI IMG/M metagenome (GOLD analysis project Ga0066850, IMG submission 67282) | Marine microbial and viral communities from oxygen minimum zone, Eastern Pacific Ocean - ETNP201406SV67 | ecosystem: Environmental > Aquatic > Marine > Oceanic | place: Pacific Ocean: Eastern... | reverse complement strand
CAGGGGGGGCACCAGGGGGAACAGGAGGGGCACCAGGAGGTGCTGGGGGGGCACCAGGAGGTGAAGGAGGAGCTCCGGGAGGAGCAGGAGGGGCACCGGGAGGAGCAGGAGGGGCACCGGGAGGTGAAGGAGGGGCACCGGGAGGAGCAGGTGGAGCACCAGGTGGAGCCGGAGGGGCACCGGGAGGCATGCCAGGCGGAGGGGCTCCCGGAGGAGCCATCGGAGGTGCAGGCGGTTGTGGAGGTCCTTCGTCAGTCATGGTGACACCAAATGTGGTACTGGCTTGACACATGCCTGTATAACGGTTCCCTGTGGGCGGTCCGAACATACTACTCAGGCTTATATCGTTCAACTCTCGGCGGTGGATTCATGTCAATGGGCGAGTCCTCAATGCCGCCAGTCCTCTTCATCGTTGGAACTGCCGGAGCCGGTAAGAGCAGCCTTGTCCGTTCACTGCAGCGCTGGGGCAGGTATGGGTCAATCGATGTTCTAGCTGTTAATCTCGACCCCGGTGCCGAAAGAGTGCACTACGACCCAGAGTTCGATGTACGCGACATCATCGTGTTAGCAGAGGTAATGCACGAGTACGACCTTGGCCCAAATGGCGCCCAGATTCTCGCTGCTGACTTAGTGGCCTCACAGGCGCGTGACATTGCTGAATCACTCGACGGACTCACGGGTGATATGCTCGTCGTGGACACACCTGGCCAAGTCGAACTATTCGCTTTCAGAGAGGCTTCAACACACCTCATCGAAACCATCGGACCTGAGCGTTCTGCAATGTGCTATCTATTCGACCCTATGCTCTCCCAGAGCCCATCAGGATTCGTTTCGCAGATGTTGCTCTCTGCAATCGTCCACTTTCGTCTCGGAATCCCTACGGCGAATTTCCTCTCAAAGGCAGACCTGCTTGACGAAGATACACGGATACGAATTCTTGAATGGTCTGAAAGATTGGACGTTCTCGAGGATGCATTGTATGAGGAATCTGAAAAGTCTGGGTTGCTCGGCCGGACTGGAGGCGCTAGAGTTGAGTTTGCTATCCAGCAACTGCGCCAGCTGATGCAGTCGGACATCTCACCGGGACTCAAGGCACTGTCTTCCGAAGAAGAAGAAGGGCTTGCCGACATGATGGCATTCGTGACCGATGTCTTTGGAGCAGGAGCAGACCCCCAAGATGGTTCAGCAGGGGATCTTGATCATGAGCGAGATGACTGGGACGGGAAGCATCTCTGAGTCAAACCAAGCCTCTATGGGCCTCAGACCGTCCCGCAAGACATGGCAGAGAAGTTCCTACGTGTTGACGATTTGATGGCGGACCTCGATCGCTTGCTTACTTGGGCCAAGAGCCTGAAAGAAGATCCCGAAGCGGGAGATTTTCTGCCACTTGTGGACATGACTGTTGCATCAATCTACGAGAAGCCATCGACTAGAACAAGAATCTCCTTCGAGGTAGGTGTCAGGCAACTCGGCGGGCATCCCATGGCCCTTGGAGCTACCGAAATGCAGCTCGGGCACAAAGAGAGCATCGGCGACACTGCGAATGTATTATCCCGCTATGTCCAGGGAATCACGCACCGAGGATTCTGCCACGGAGATGTGACTGAACTATCAGAAGCATCGTCTGTACCCGTCATCAATGCATTGAGCGATGAACACCACCCTTGCCAAGCCATAGCGGACATGATGACAATCAAAGAGTTCGCCCCCGAAGTCGAGCGCCAGAAGATCGCATGGGTAGGCGACGGCAATAACGTCCTGCATGATCTGATGTTGGCATCAGCTATACTTGGCGATGATCTCGTCTACGCTACACCAGAGGGACACGAACCAATGCCCTCAATCAGAGCTGATGCAGAGGCATTAGCCACACAGAGTGGTGGTTCAATCAGAGAGGCTCACACACCAGAAGATGCTGTTGAAGATGCCACAGTTATCTACACAGATGTGTTCTTGTCCATGGGCCAAGAAGATGATTCGAAGAAACTGCAGGACTTCGAAGGCTATTCGGTCACAGAGGAACTATGCTCAAGAGCAGATGACGACCACATCTTTCTCCACTGCCTGCCTGCAAACAGAGGGATTGAGGTGAGCGATGAAGTGATGGATGGCCCGCATTCAAGAGTCTGGGACCAAGCAGAAAATAGACTACACGCCCAAAAATCTCTCCTCACTCGGCTACTGAATGATGCTGCATGGGATACTTATGGCGAGGTCATGGGCGTCGAAGGTTGGTGAAGCTCAGGCAGACTCAAGCAGGGCAGCTGTGAGAAATCCAAGAAGACCGAGAATAATCGCACCGCGCAGACGCCGTTGAGCACGATGATCGGCCTCATGTGCAAGAAGAGGTTTGAGGGAGAAGAGAAGGAACAATGAGGGCAACATGACGAACAGAGCCCATTGAGGAAAAGTTCCAACACCAAAGGCCACGAGTGTGAGTGTTATTGACGTCATGATAAGAAAATACGCAATCAAACGAGACCTAGGCAGACCAATTCTGCTAGGGAGTGTAAAACGTCCGATGTCGCCAGAGAGGTCCTCACAATCCTTGATGATCTCGCGCGCCAAATTTGCGGCCATCGCTACACCTGCCATGAACCATGCACGAGGATGCCCCGCTTGCCCAACTGCAGTAACTGCATGGATCATCACAAGACCGAGCAGCAATGCGATGACGAGATTACCTTGGAAACCCCTCCGCTTGTAGCAGGGACCAATCTCGTAACTTAACTGCCCGAATAGAGCAAGAACATAGGTGACCAGAGCAAGCCAAGCGCTCTGACCAACATGACTCACCTGCAGCCGCAAACCGACCACTGTAGCGATGAAAGAGGAAATAAACAGCAGTCCAACAGCGATTCTTGCGTTGTCGGGGGAAATCGAACCAGTGACCAGCGGCCTGTTAGGATGATTGAATGCGTCAGAATCAAGATCAATCAGATCATTCAGAACATTGCTACCGCCCATGAACAAAGAAACTCCAAGGCCAATGAGAATCACACCCACGACCATAACATCAGCGCCAGTTCCAAGCGAGGCATAGGTCGTGATCAGGACTGCTGCGAATCCCACAACTGTGTTGCCCCCGCGACACAGCCTCCACCAATCTTGCCAAGCCATACCCACCTCACAGATGGTGTAGGCATCAAGCCAGCGGTCATGCTGTAATGGCCTGTGCGTCTGGATTCATCTCCCAGAGGCACACCTGATAACGGCCAACCCGGAAAGTGCCACGTACATGCCCCACCTTCTTGAATCGCTTGTCTTTGGCTAGGACGTTACCTATCTGGCTCATCGTGGCCCCCCAACGGAATCTCATGTTGATCTCATCGAAGATCTCAACGGTATTCATCCGCTGATTCTTGCTCAACAGGTCACAAACTGCAGAGCGAATCCGACGAGTGCTCATCCGACCACCCCTGTGAGCACAGGCAAGCACCTGCCGGTTCGAGCAGGTGCTACTCGCCATGCCCAGACAAGCTCATTATTAGATTCGGCTGCAGTTTGAGGTTCATTGGATCTCATATCTCCCATCAACTTCCGATACCTGACAGATATCAAGAGAGTAAACACAGGAGAGTGGAAGTGAAAGTGAACCTCCCTTTCCGTCCCATTTATCATCGAAAGGGCAGACGCCCGGTTGCGCTCGCGTGGTGTAGCCAGGTCCATCATGATGGACTCTCGATCCATCGACCCGGGTTCGAATCCCGGCGCGAGCATCGAGCAGCCTTGCGTTCAGAGTCACTCGTCAGCAGTTTCAGTTGAGATATCACTTTCACCGAAGGCGAGCCAAGCGAGGCGCTGGCTCGGTAGGCCAAGGCGTCGCCGCAACGTTCGTGCTGTGCCCGATGTTGATAGCGTCGATATTCCTGCCAATCCAAGAGCTGCCAGAGCATCTCCTAATTGCTCCCGCAGCACCCTGACTAGGAGGACTCCAGCGCCTTCGGCAGTATGTGTTAACTCGAGCACACCGTGATTCAAACCTTGGAGCACTTCGTCCACTGTTTGAGCAGGAGGGGGGTCTGGACCGCAAGCCACCCATCGCCATCGTTTTCTGTGCGCACCCACACCTCCCCATGGGGAGAGTGATATACAATCTCCCGTGTCTATCATCGTGGGCGACCGCGATTCAGAAGGAGATGAGCCTCACGAGACCGACGGAATTGCGCTAGACATTCATGACTCCAACGTGATGACTCTGCGAGATCTTGTTGCAACATTGCTTGCTCGAGATACGATAGCCCATGTCGCACTCGTCGTTTCAGCATCAGTCTTGGTCCATACTCTCACTCGCATCGGAACATTATCACTCGATACCGCGGCAGTGATCTTCATCTCGCTCTCAGCAGCATATTCGCTGACGGCAATAGGCGCGAGACATGAAGGCATCGGCCGCATCATTCGAGCAAGCCCTGCAACAACAGGGGCAAAGGCCCTCACTACTGTTGCAGGTTCTCTTTTGATGCCCCTCATCATATCTGGAATGATCACCGCTGCGATCCTAATCTCCATCTCTGGTGACGGCATCCTCAATGCTGCAGCATCGATGCATGTATTCCCGTGGTTGCTCGCCATCATGTTCTGTGTCTGGTCACTGATGCAGGCTGCTGCTTTCCGTGTCCCTGCTGAAACCTTGACGACGAAACTTGCTCCTCTTGAGATTGGACGCAATGGATTCGATGCCATAGCATTTCGGCGGCGTGTCGTCCTTACCATCCTCATTGCTGCTACCATCCTGCATATCCTGTTCTTTTCTGTCAAGCCATGGCTCGACCCGACAAAAGAATCGCTAACGTGGTTCCAGGCTGCAGTGATGGGACCCGAGGATGCATTCCCCTTCAGCGGTGTTGCATTCGTCCTCACTTGTGGCCTCGTCACGGACCTCGTTCTGCGACGACAAACCAACCGACTCAGCGAGTTGGGATCTTACAACTCAGGTAGGCGCCGGGCCTTCATCTGGTCGATAATCGTTCTTGGATTCGTTGCTTGGCACCTTTTCTCGTTCCATCGGAAATTCATTCTTCGCAGCAGTGATATCATCGAAATCACAGAGGAGGTTATCCTCATGGTCATCACTGTGCTGAGCGCCATCTGGGCACTGTCTAATCGCGCCAAAAGCGGCTTACAGATGTTCACCTCCCAGAACGCAGTCTTCTGGGCCACGGCCTTTGCCTACGGATATGCCGGGAGTATCTCGATCATCAGCAATGGATTGCTCGGAGGGGAGTTGAACCCCACCCAAGCTCTTGGAATCGGCCATCTTGTGACTGCCCTCGGGCTGTGTGCAGTACATGCCTCTGGAATCGACCGATTCCGCATTCAGATGGGTGACCTTTCTCGCTATGAGAGTGATGAGTCGCCAATCAGCTGATCACGCCAACTATTCTCGCCTCAGAGTCTAGTTCACGGTCAAGCCTAGCGCCAAGAATCACAGTTGCATCTGCTGCTAGGAGTCCTGTGAAGCGCTCAGCAATTGCATCAAGTTGTGCTACTGTCAACCAAGCACCCCCTTCGATATGCAGAAGACATGTCGTGCATTCACCTGGTACTAAGGTATCTAAGGGACTCTCAAGGGCTGTGCGCCACAGGCGCTCAACATCAGCTGCATCGCCAGTAGCACAGATCAACGTACTTCGCGGCCCACCCTTCGCAACAATTGTGCGGAGATCAGATAGATCAAGATTTATCAGACCTTGGCGTGCTAGTGTTGCACATAGACCGGAGGCCATATCTGTAATCCAGCCAGCCCCATCTAACCAATCCTGACCACGTTCATAGCCGACCAAGCTCAGCCTGTCCAGTCGAACCTCAACGCAGAGATCCAAAATCTCGCGAAGTTCAGGTAGCGCGGAACGAGCGCGATTCAGGCGTTCAGATTGGTAAGGGAAAGGCAATCCTACAAGACCAACTGTTAGCGTACCCGAACGATTGGCTCGTTGGGCGATGACCGGCATGGCTCCTGTCGCCGCTCCACCCCCAAGAGCACCTGCAAGAATCAGCAGGTCCACGTCGAGCAAGATCTCATCCAGTAACGGAACATGTTCTTCCATGCGCAGCCGACCTAGGTCGGGTACGCCAGCAGTCCCCACACCCTCCAGACTCGGATTTAGCGGAATCCACTGTGCAGGAGCAAGAGGCTCAGTACTCGGGTCCCCATCGATGACCAAAAGATCGACAATTTCGGGAGTAGCGGCCCCTATGGCAGCAGCCCAAGCTGCGCCAACTCCACCAACGCCACAAATGAGAATAGAACCCGGTTGCATCGTCCCGACTCAGTCAGCATCCAGCCATCGTTTGTATTTTCGTCGTTCATCTCGCGCCCACGCGTTGTCGGGCTCAAGGATCAATACCCGGTCGTAGTATTCAACGGCCTTGTCGTATTCACTGAAGTGTCGGCCATGCAGATGGCCGAGGTTAGCCAGCACTGGTACGCAATCAGCATCCACATCAAGCATGGCATGAAAGAGCCTCTCTGCTTCATTCAAACGCCCGGCTTCCATCGCCTCCTCGGCCTCATCCAATGCCAGCAACTGGTCCTGACTCAGAGCATATGTGTTCTTGAACGGCAGGTCGGACATGTCATTCTCCATCCCACGGCCGCTCATATGTGTTCAGGGCCACTCTGACCCCATGAGAGGGATTCACTGTAAACCTTTATTGAGGCTATTTCCGAGGGCTGAACGCTCATCATGGCACATCTGGGCAGGGCGCGGCCTGCACGAATCGGCCTTTTGGCCGTCATGGTACTCCTGCTGCCCGTTTCCATGGCCCGCTCGGCCGGCATTGCCGGTGAGGTTGACTACAACGGAGATGTCAGTGAAGTAACAATGGCCGGGTGTCAATGTCACGCCGAGGACCCAAGTGACGACGTCACCGTCCTGCTCGACGGTGTTCCATACGCATATACGCCTGGAACAACATACTCTTTGACCCTTCAAGTCGTAGGAGGACCCGACCGAGGTTCAGGAGGCACTAGTCAAGCTGCTGGCTTCTCGATGCGCACAACTCTCGGCCTACTCACACCTGCTGATGGCAATACTCAGAACTGGGATGGAGACACAACCCGCCTAACTCACACCTCTGCAGGTTCATCCTACAGTAATGCTGAGCGCATTTGGTCCTTTGACTGGGTCGCGCCCGAGACAGATCAAGGCACAAATCGATTCTACGTCGTTGGAAACAGCGTCAATGGAGATGGAAATCCAACTGACGATCAGTGGAATCGTCTTAACGTTCCGATTCCCACCAGTAGTGAATCGAGTATCGAAGGAACTCGAATGGTATTCGTCGGCACGGGAGATGTCAGCCCGCCTGAAGTCGAGCATGAGACCGACATCCACGAGATGGGAGCAAAACTCAGAGCCCACTGGCTCGGTCTTCTCGGGTTCGCCGCCGTCCTGATCACACTGCTGTTTTGTGGCCTCATGCTCCGCTATGGATTCAGCGCCAGTTACAAGGGCCGCACGAATCTTCTCAGGCTTCGCATCAAGACCATGAAGAGAGGTGACCAATGATGCTGAGCGATGACCACGTGCACAATCTCCTTGAGCAGGTCGCTTCGGGTGATGTCACTGTCGCGGAAGCACGCACGGCCCTTGAGGGCGTCGAGATAGATGAAGAAACATATCTAGCCGCTGTCGACCACGGCGTCTTCAACCAAGCCGAACCCGGGACCATCGTGAAGGCGTCCTTAGCACCTTCTGGTGCCAGTGGACTCGTCATCCTGACCTTCGTATGGGGAATGTTCTGGGTCGTTTTATGGACGGGTACTGCCACCTACGGCACGTTCAAGGGATGGGATCAGCAATACGTCGCATACCAGTTCGGCATGACTTTGGTGACGTTAATCATCATGGGAATAGTCTACATGAGATTCGTCATGCCCGACCTTGTCATAGTCAAACACAGGCGGAACAAGTACGCTCCACCTAAGGACCCAGAATCGTGGCAGGAATACAAAATCTGAGGTGAGAAGTTGGTGGAGGAATATCGCTCAGCACCCGATGCAGGTGCGAAGGAGCAAAACGCCGAGGACGAAGGCGCCGTCCACATCGATCGGCGTCAGTTCATGCGCTATGGCATGACTGCCTCAACTGCCGTCTTTGCTGCCAGCCTCGGCGCCATCGGATATGCCTCCGTCCTCATGCCCGGAGGGGGAGGAAGTGCAGGAGACCTCGCTGTGAAGTACTGGGTCCCGAAGGGCCAAGAGGATTCTGCGTGGTATGCTACAAGTCACAATCAACTGATGAAAGTTAGCGAACTGAAAGCTGAGGCAAGTAAATCCACAACAAAGATGGCAGGGGCAGCAGGTGTATGGAACGGATTACCCGTCATCGTAGTCCACATCCCTGATTCACTCAATGCTGGAACCGCAATGAGCGATAACAAACCACGTACGCAACTCTTGCAAGGAGTCGACGCCACTGGAAAGGTAGTAGGCCATGCTGCCGACCATGAAGATGACCCTGCCATCCCGCACGATGACATAGCGGTCATATTCGGCCGCTGCCCGCACTTATGCTGCATCCCGGGGTGGCAGCTAGTGAGTAACAACTTCACTGCTGACAACTGGACACCAGGTGGTTCAGATTCTGGTGGCTCCAAGTTATTCTGCATCTGTCATTCAAGCCGCTTCGACCCGACTGCCATAGAGATGAATCAAACTTCAAAGGGAATCAAGTATCTTGGAATCCGCAGGTCCGGAGGTCCATCACCCGTAGGCCCTGCATTGATTCCCTTCGATATAGAAGGAGATAGCATCATTGGGCGAACCGATTACTTGGAATGGTATACTTACTGCGATTGAAAGAGGAAGTGAATATATGGAATTTTTATTCGTCATACTCTGGCTCTTCATCTCCGTTGTCGTAGTCGTTGTGGCACTCACACTTCGCAAGGAGAGAGAGGAGATGCCTAGGCGAGACATCCTTCGAGCTGTTGAGGCTTCATCTAAGATGGGACTCCCTGAACGTACATTCCTGTGGGTCTTTTCATGGTTAGATACACGTTTCCGAATCCAAGATTACTGGTCAATGAGCAGGAATACGTACCACAGCATGCATCGACAAATGCCGATGACACATGCTGAGAAGTACAAGTTGCGCATCATCTGGTACTGGTATCCTCTCTATTGCCTCGGTGGAATTTCCTTCTTGGCTTTCATTATCCTCGTAGTCACTGGAACCGTTCTTGGCATCTACTATGTACCAGGAGGCGAAGGTGATCCAAGTCCTGCATACCAGTCAATGCAGTACATCATGACCGAGTTACCATTCGGCTACATCATGCGCTCCCTGCACCATTGGGCAACCCATTTCATGGTCGCTTCAGTCTTTCTTCACATGTGCCGAGTGTACTTTACTGGTGCATACCGCAACCCTCGAGAACTCAACTGGATCATCGGAGTCGTCCTCATGGCCCTCACAATCCTCTTCGGTTACAGCGGTTACATTCTGCCGTGGGATGCCTTGGCCTTTGGTGCTGCTACTATCGGTATCAACATGGCCAAATCAACACCCCTGATTGGCCCGCAGGCAGCTACGCTGCTGTTCGGTGGCACGTCATTATCCGGAGCTACTGTGACCCGACTCTACTTCATCCACGTCTTCATCCTCCCCGTCATCGTCACAGGCCTGATTCTCGTCCATCTCTTCATCGTCTGGGTCCAAGGCATAGCGGAGCCACATTGAGGGGGTAATGAATCGTGGGATTGATCGAGAACTTCGGCCGTGTCGCAGACACCTACATCCGCGAGAAGGAACGTCTGACCTCCGCTGATGCCGAACGAGTGAGACTGCAGACAGGACATCCATTTTGGCCTTCAGAAGTTCTGCGAGACACAATCGTATTCCTAGCAATGCTCGCTGTCCTGTGTTTCTACAGTTGGATTGTTCCACCGCCCTTGCACAACTCGGCTGACCCCTTCGCACAGGCTGGTTTCGTATTCCCAGATTGGTATGTGCTGTTCTCCTATGGCTACCTGCGTTGGGCAGAATACCTCCCACAATTCGACGTACCCTTGGGACCGATAGGCGGATTCTTTGGCCAGCCCGTGTTCCCTTGGAATGCAGCATGGTGGGGTAGCATGCTCACCGGAATTCCCGTTGGGATTCTGATTCTCCCACCCCTGCTCGGAGGCCGAGCCCAGCGAGGTGTCGAAAACCCATGGGCTGCGACACTAGGAATGGTGTACCTCGCTCACATATGGTTCATCTCTGTCTTCTCGATCAACATCTTCCTTGACCTATACAGCAAGAATCGCTCAGATTTCTGCCAACTCGACTCACACAAAGGGCTGGCCTGCGGGACTCGACCACCATGGTTGGTCGAAGTGTTCAACACCATCCCATGGGTCCTGACCGTCGTACTGATATGGATTGTAATCTATTTCTTGGCTAGATGGTTCATGATTCAGACCATCGGCTCGCGAACCACACCTGCTGTGAGCAGAAGAATTTCGGGATCCGGCCTCGCCATAGCAATCATCATCGGGATGCTAACATTCCCTACTTACAACAATGGTTTCTGGGATTACGGCGGCCTTGGAGCCATGGAAGACATGGAGACGTTGGAAGGAGACAGAACCCAGCCGATGGATACGATTGTTGAAGAGACGACTGAATTCGCTGTAAGAGGGGATTTGATTCCCGCAGCTGAATGGCTTTCATGGTCTGCCTTCCAACCAACGAATAGGTACATTTTGGACTATGCGCAGGTCAACGGCGCTCAATCCACCATGGATGAACGAAATGCTGCTTCCAGAACCATTACGTTGCAAGGCATCGCAGCCAATTATAGCATCCGGCCCATAGGAAATCAGATTGCAGTCCAGAGCGGTACTCTCGATTCAGTTGGGCAAGATATTGATATTTCTTCCATCGAAGCCGGCGATTACGAAATGACAATCAACGTATTGGAACCTTCAAGCGGACTTGCTCAACAGACAATCATTCAACCCCTGACCATCGAGGCCCCCACACCTGCACCAACACTCAGTGTAATTCCAGAACGTGCAATGAATGGGACCGCAGATCATCTGGGACCCTCAAACACTTTGAACATCGCGTGGAGCATCACGGACCTTCCACTTGGCATCGAGCACTCTGTCGATTGGCGACTTCTCGACGCCGATGGAAACATCGCCCGAACCTCACTCGCAGACCGAGTTCTCCTCAGCCAGAGTAGTTTCGACATCATGACGACTGAGGCGGGACTCACACAGGGTGTCCTGAATATCTCTTCAGTACCCACCACAGCCGTCACTTTCGCTGCCGATCTCATTCTTGATGGAACCGTCATCCATTCGGACACCACACCAGTCTGGCTCAGAGCACCCAACGAGGCAGTGGTAGTACTGTGGACAACACAGAACAATGACACAGGCAGCATCGAGTTGATGATCGACATCCGGAATCAATCTGGATTCACATCTACAACACAGCAAGTGATCCTATCTCACCAAAGTCCATCTGACACAGAACCGAAGCAACTGACTGCACTAGCTATGAATGGCCCGGATCTACAAAACAGCAGTCTAATCAGTAATCCCGAGGCTGGCCTGCATGACATCACCCTGTCTATTCGCGACGGAGCTGACATCCACAGTGAACAGCACGTGCAGGTCACAGTCGCACAACTCGATTCTGCACCCTCCATCGAGGCTTGGGCTCACAATGCAGCAGTCATGCTCCCCCCCGACAGCCCCTCGATCAATGCATCAAACTTCAACATCCAGGTTGACGCACAACACCTTACTAGCGGACAGAGCTACAACCTTGAGCTTGAGATTTCAGATGTGAAGGGATTCGTTAGAACAGATAGCATCACCTTCACAGCATTGGATACAACTCACTCCACATTGTTTAGCGAATCACAGATAGGCGTTTTGTGGCGGCCCTTCTCCCCAGGGACTTACGATGCAGAAATACGGCTGCTCGATGAAGATGGCCTTAATGTGGCCGCATACAGTCTTGCACTACTGGTCGAAGAGTGGACTGCCGCAGAGCGGCTCCGCGCCAACCTAGTCCTCCCTGAAGGCCCGAGTGTGATAGTTGGTACTCAAGAGGGGGTCACCCTTTCACTGCTCACAGAAACACAACCTGTCGACGTGGATCGCACCATCACGATGTCTGGCCTCCTCCACATCACGGATTCAGAAGTGCTTGAGACGACCTACGTGGATGTCAACTGTAGACTCACCGAAAGCATCCGTGGAGCTGGCACCTATGCAGTATCCATCACCATCTCACTTGGTGGTGAACTGGTTACATCGTTGCAAGGATGTGAGAACAGGGTCATGCAACTTGACGTAGGGCAAAGGTACGAATGGGTTGCTACAATCGATGCAACCATCCTTCCGAACGCAGACACCGATGTATTCATCGATCTCATCGCCTACCAGCCGCTCAGATTGTACACAACTGATGGGCCATTCAAGGGCCAACCTGTGGATCTGAGTAACTCGTCCCAGATGACCGCCATGAGTTGCACTGTTGAAACACTGGATTCTTGCAGTGATATCATCTATAATCCAGACTACCATCACAATCCAAAGAGTCTCGATGCGAAACTGATCTACAGTCTATTCATCCCATGTATCGCTGTAGGTGCGATCATGTGGGTGATCATGCGAGGCATGGCACGTGGTTATGAGTATGAGATGAATAAGTGCTATGGCTGCGACCTGTGCGACAGTGCATGCCCAGTCCGCCTGTTCACCGGAGGTGACAAGCTCAACATCATTTACAATACGTGGAACAACGAGGATGACGGCGTACCCATGTATTCCTGTTTGACATGCGGAGCATGCACCAGTGTCTGCCCGCAACTTGTCGACTACGACTCCTACGTTGACATTCGGCGGAATCTTGTCGTCGGAGGGCCTGCATCGTCTGAAATTCCACATACAGTCCTCCAGGCCGTACTCACCGCTGAAGCGGAAGATGATTCGAGTTTCCTCAGTGTGGATGAATACCCGATCGACTCGAATGTAGGCTATTACCCCGGATGCGTCGATTATATCGACCAAGAGATGGTTTTCAGCCATGTCTCTGAGGGAGAGATGAATCTTGGAGAAAGCACAGATGCTGCGTTCAAAATCTTCGATGCCATGGAACTTGATGTTGCTTATCTCGGCCGAGACCTGCTGAAATGCTGTGGCCATGACCAAAAATGGCAAGGGATGACAGAGGTCTTTGAGAAACTCAAGGCATACAATCAGACAAAGGTGCAGGCAACCGGAATAGATACCCTCGTGACATCCTGCGCCGAATGCTTCCGAACCTTCGCCCGAGATTATGAGCTCGATGACATCAAGGTCATGCATACAACTGAATTCCTTCTAGAATCGGATATCGATCTACAGTTGATGGCTCCTGAAGGAACGACTGTCACCTATCACGATCCGTGCCGAATGGGACGGCAAATGGGAATCTATGACGAACCCAGAGAACTGATTGGTCAAGTAGAGAATGTCGAACTCGTCGAGATGGAGCACACAGGCGAGGATGCCTTGTGCTGCGGAGTATCCTCTATGATGGCCTGCAATGAGAACAGTCGCCTACTGCGTGTGACAAGGTTCGATGAAGTCAAGGCGACAGGAGCCGAAGTTATGCTGACGTCCTGCCCGAAGTGTGTCAGTCACTTCGAGTGCATGAAATTTGAGGGAGATCCTCGCCATGATGTCGAGATTCTTGATGTAGTCAGTTTTCTCGCTCGCCAGATCGACTCAGAGGGAGTCAATGGCGACGCGTGAGCATGTGCGGGAACGACGTTCCAAGCAGTTGGAGCGCATTCGCCTTACACTCGATGAAGCACATGCCAAACGTGCTGAGACCATCGAAGGCGGTGAACACATGGTCGCCTTCGTTATTGAGAAGGCATGCGTGGGCTGTGATCAATGCCTGATAGTCTGCGAGGATGATGCGATAGAGATGTATAAAGCACCACTGGTGACATCGAACCTCACTACAGAAAACAATCGCAAAGCTCGCATTCTTCGCGAGCCATGCACAGGTTGCAGATTATGTGTGCTTGCCTGTCCTACTGATGCGATCAAGATGATCGAGCGCTGACCCATGCGGACCCTTCAGGCAAGAGAATTCAAACGACCAATCGAGATGGACAAAACATGACTGAACCCGAGCATGCACCGGTCAGGTTTGGTGCTGAATTTGGCCCTGCACGAACTCCAGGGACAACTGGTGTATCATTGTCGACATTCAAATCAATGGTTTGGATATCGAACATCGGGGGGTTGCTGCTCGTAGCAATTGCCTTGGAGATGATGGTTCAAGGTCGACTTGGTTGGTCACTAGCTAGCCTTCTTACTGGGATAGTGATTGCCCTTTTCCCTTCAAATTACGAGATCGTCGGCATGGAAGACGGCGAGGAATAGGAAACGCACTCATCAGCCATGGCCAGCATCGAGAGCTCAGCAATGATTCCATGGACCAAGGGGTAGGAGTCCCCGACAACCGGAGTGTATTCCGATGAAGGAGTGTTGAGGTTAGCGTCATCACCATACTTGCGATTGTGACGAATAAATGCACCTCGGGCAACACCATTCACACAGTAGAGTACAGATTCAGCTACTGCATCAGACATCGTCAGGCAGGTTGGAACTCCCTCCTGCAATACGAAATCCTCAACCTCCTGCCCACCACGACCATAGGTGAGTCTGCCAAGCTTTCGCTTGCTCATTCCAAAGAGGTCTGAACCAGCAGTTACTGTCAGGATGCCAAGCCCATAGGTGCCACGGTCATTCTTCACAAACACAGAGGGGGAATTCATCAGACCATAGTGATCATAGCGCTCTTGAACGTCTTCAATAATCTCATCGATGCTCTGGGCCATCATCTCAAGACAGACATCCTGTGCCAAGCACTTCTCTCCAGAGAAGGCCCAGACAGGTGACAGCAGCCATGGGTCAATGCCGAAGTCGGACGCAAAGAGAGCTACATTAGCTTCCAGAAGTTTCTGATGGATGGACTTGCGCCTATTATGCCAGCCCATAACACTAGGAATTGCCTCATACTCAGATGATAAACGAAGCATTTCACCACCTGTAAGGTCACGGTTGAGAATGCACAGATCCACTGGGTCCCCATCGACGAAGGGGTGGCCATGTTCGACAGTGAGAAGACCATAGGTGACCGACCCGTCGACCGCAGAGAACTCCTGACCGGCCAATTCCACTTCAGGAACTGCCAGAAGGACAGAACGTCCAGTACCGGCAAGCAGTGACTGCAGCGTGATCACATTCTGCACATAGGCTGAGTTACGAGTGAGGGATTCGGGCACAAGACAGACCCTCTCGACATCCGGCGCGTATGTCTGCAACCACTCTGCAAGTCCCGCCATGCAACTTTCACCATCATCTGGATGAATATGATGAAATCCTGCAGGAAACGCATTGGCATCAACAGAAGCTACCTTGAACCCAGCATCACGCACATCGACTGAACCGACAATTGGGCGACGTTTATTGGACCATGATTTGGCGAACCAATCCCTGATCTCAGCAACTTTTGAATCACTGAATTGAAGTGTTTCAGACAGAATTCGCTCACGTGTCACGCTCATCTCGAACACCCCTCATAAGCAAGGTCCCAGAAATCACTTTGAGGAGATGCTCCCCGAATGTGAAGGGCATCGAACAAGGCAAGACCTACAGCGGTTTCAGGTTCAAGGGAAAAGAATGGAGCAAGACGAGGGTGCTGTGATTTCATTCCTGCGACGATGTCTTCAGAGCTATCCAGCATCTCCTCAATGAGCATGGGAGTCGTTGCTCTTCCTGCTGGTAACTTTGGACGTTGAACGATGGTTGAAGGAAGGTCGACATGAGATGCCGCTGCACGCAATGCAAGCTTCTCTTCAATTCCGCGCCGACGCATGCCTTCCTCCAGCCCTGCTGCACTAGAGACATGAGATGAGCCAAGAAAGGGGACTCGCACCTCAACTCCATGAGCCATCGAATGGCGGTCGACGAGTCTGAGCTGGAAGTTGCTAAGCTGACCGTGATTCATATCGAAGGACTGGAGACTGTCGAGATCACTACACACATGGGTAGGAGGGTGTCTGCGCGCAGACTCTGGAACGTTGAGAATGTCGAGGCGAGCTGATACGGATGCACCATGTTCAATCGGGCTTGAATATCGAGAATAGCCGCCATGCAGTTCATCTGATCCCTGGCCACAGAGAGCGACTTTGTGGGATTGAGACACTTCATGAAACAGGGGATGGAAGAAGGCCACAGTGACATCGAGGTCCTCACCATGATGAATTAGATCCACGATGGCAGAATCAAGTCCAGTATCACCGATCACGAAAGTCTGGTGCTCAAGGTCAAGATGTTGAGCTACCTCAACTGCGGCGACATGGTCAGGATTATCCTCAGATTCCGAAACCGTCCAGGCAGTCATGCGTTCGCTATCTTGAGACCCTTCGACTGCAAGAGTTGCGATGAGGCTTGAATCCAAACCTCCTGACAGGACCACACCTACGTCCACATCAGCCATAAGTCGATCCTGGACACTCGAGCGCAAAGATGCGATAAGATCCACTGATGACTGACCATTCCAAGGCAAGGGATCGAAAGAGAATGGAGGTGGAATATCAACAGATGACAATACTGCCTCACCAGCATCTGAGATCTCCCAGACCTCTATGCCCCCGAGAGGAACCTGTTCCACATCCAAAAAGAGGGTTGAATCATCAAGGCAATACTCCCAAGCGAGTCTCTCAAGGAGTGCATGCGCATTTAGTCGAAGAGAAAAATCAGGGATCGCTCGGAAGGCTTTGGCCTCAGAAGCAACCCAGAGGCAAGAAGAGTGTTCAACTCGCAGAAGAGGTTTGATGCCCCAGCGGTCACGAGCTAGAATCATCTGTCTGTGACGTGGATCCCATAGGGAGAAGGCGTACATCCCATCTAGACGGCCCACCCAGTCCCGGTGCTGCTGAGCGGTAGGTGGCGTCTGAGACCCAGACGTGTGATGTTCATGCAGTGCAAGAATGGCCTCTGCATCTGAATCTGTGAGCCAACTGCGTTGTGAAAGATCCTGACGAATGACCTTGTGATTGTAGATCTCACAGTTCGCCGTCAGAGCCGCACCAAGGTGGCCGGACATGGGTTGGCCCCCGTTCTCCAAACCAATGATAGAGAGACGTGCATGGGCCATTGAGCAGGATTCATCTGCCCAATCCGAAACTGCATCAGGTCCGCGGTGCGATAAATGTTGCACGAGATCCCTAGCATCGAGAGGGACGTGTGCCCCGAGGACTGCAGCGATGCCGCACATGGCATGGACCCCTTGCAACTCCTTATTCACCTTGCGCCAACAAACTCAGGGCAACCAAGGACGAGTCATTAGTACCACCACTAGAGGAACTATCATCATCGAGCCATTATCATCCAGCTTACTGATACGTAGTTGCTCGGACCAAGCAGTCAAGAAGGCCATAGGTAAGCAGAACAACCAAGGTGTCCCAACAGACCAAGCACATAACATCCAGACAACAAGTGAAACGATGAAGCAACCCATTGTTGCGTTCTTCGAACTCACCCCTGCTCGACGCAACTCTCCTGCCACAGGATCGGCAAAAGTCACTGCAAAACAGATCGGAAGCCCAAATTCAGGAGCGTCATGGAGAACAAGGAGAACCGAACCCATGCTCAAAGCCCCCCAAACCAGAGCACTTGGTTGATCATTCTCGTATGGACGCTGGCCGATCACGGTGATATTCATCCTCATCCTAATGATCTCTGCCACAAGGATCACGAACATCACAAGGCTTGTGAGTTGGAATGCAGTGATGTGAGTCGTGCTCAGAACTGCATCTCTACCATAGTAAAACAAGAGAGGTGGGCCGCACATCGAAACGTGAGTCAGTCGACGGAAGTAATGCCCTGCACGCCCACCAACTGTAGTATGGGCATGGTCGATCACAGACGATGCCACATCACCTTCATTCACTGAATCCTCCACCATGTGCTCACAACCAGTTCTGGGCCACATCCTCAACGGTCCGCTCACCTTGGATGATTGTATCCAACAACCCATCCAATTGAGGAGAGGAAAGGAGCCGGTGTTCGACAAGGGCACACAGCGCTTCGCGAGCACGCAGCCTCAGACGGTTACCAGAGGGTTGAATCGAGAGAATGGCATCCAGAAGGGGGTCCACGCCCCCTCCAGTCAGAGCATCTGTAAGCATTACTGGCACACCTCCCCCTGAAATCTCAAGTGAATGAACAATATCGTCACGAACCATTTCAGCACCACCTAGATCTGCCTTGTTGACAACAACGATGTCTGCAACCTCAAGCACACCTGCTTTTTCGGCCTGAATCGAGTCACCACGCCCAGGACTCTCAACAAGGACCAGTGCATCTGCTACAGAGAGAGCTGCAAGGTCTGACTGCCCAGAACCGACAGTCTCAACGATGACGTGATCAGCTCCAAGTGCAAAGGCTGCATGCACCATGCTCCGTACCGAAGCCACTACACCACTCCGCCCACCACGAGTCGAGACCGAACGAACAATCACATTATCATGCTCAGTGGCTCGATGCATGCGGATTCGGTCACCAAGAAGGGCGCCCCCAGTGAGGGCTGATGAAGGATCAACTGCAAGCACCACTATGTGGACATCTGAGGAGAGGGCCCACAGGTCCACAAGTGCATCCAAGAGAGTGGATTTTCCAACACCAGGGGGGCCAGTCACTCCGAGAACCGACCACGAACCTGCACTGGGAGGAATTACTGGAGGAATCCACTCACCCACCTCTGCCAGACTGAACAGTCTTGCCTGAGCCCTCCTTTCACCAGTGGCTGCCGCCGCTAGCAGGTCGCCGATATCAGCCATCATCCTCGCTCACCTCAGGGGCCTCCCAGACCCAGCCGGAATCCACACCAATACTGGCCAGTTCGGCAGTTCGCCGTTGTTCAGCGGTTGAAATGAAGGAGTGAATATGAGCCATTGGTGTCCCGGGGCCAAAGATCGCTGCCACACCTGCACGATAGAGGGCTGGACGATCGGGACCTGGGATAATACCCCCACCGAAGACAACGACGTCAAGGCAACCTTCCTGTCTCAGAATATCACAGATTCGTGGAAACAGATGGCCGTGAGCACCTGAAAGGCTTGAGAGACCGAGAAACTGCACATCCTCATCAATCGTCGCTCGCAGGATCTGCTCGGGAGTCTTGCGCAGACCTGTGTAAATCACCTCGTGGCCTGCATCTCGCAGTGCCCTAGCTACGAGTTTTGCTCCTCTATCATGGCCATCAAGACCAGGCTTAGCAATCAGGATGCGCACGTTCGCCATCGCCCTCCCTCATGTCGTTGAGGATTGGGGTTCATGATGTAGGTTTGTGAAATGATTGAAGTGACCAGAGGAATTGCTTGACTTCATGCAAGGCTCGGGTGAGCGGTTGGACGACCTCCAACGCCGCAAGCGTGCTGGAGAAATGGGTGGAGGTGCAGAACGCATTGCTGGCCAGCACAAGAGGGGAAAAATGACCGCCCGTGAACGAATCGAGCAGTTGCTAGACGAAGGGTCCTTCCAAGAGATTGACGCCCTTGTCGAACACCGATGTCGTGACTTCGGCATGGAACGTAGCGTGATACCTGGCGATGGAGTCGTATGTGGACATGGGACCATCGATGGAAGGCACGTGGCTTGCTTTGCTCAAGATTTTACTGTTTATGGAGGCTCATTGGGGGAGATGCATGGGCTCAAGATATGCAAGATCCTCGATCTAGCACTGCGAACCGGCATCCCTGTGATTGGCCTCAATGATAGCGGGGGTGCTCGTATCCAAGAGGGAGTTGCTAGTTTAGGATCTTATGCCGAGATATTCTACCGCAACGTGAAAGCATCTGGAGTGATTCCTCAGATCAGTGTCATACTCGGCCCATGTGCTGGAGGCGCAGTATACAGTCCTGCCATCACTGATTTCGTGATCATGGTAGAAGGCACTGCGCACATGTTCATCACCGGTCCAGAAGTCATCAAGACAGTCACGAACGAAGAGGTCTCCTTCGAAGACCTTGGAGGTGCAGCCACGCATGCCAGCAAATCAGGAGTCTCACACATGACTGCCAAGGATGATGAGGAGGCGATAGAGATGCTACGGGACCTGTTGAAGCACCTTCCTAGTAACAATCTGGAGAATACACCCCCACTCAAAGTCAGTGACACTGGGCCCAGAGAAAGTGAATCTCTCGATTCAATCATCCCTGAGGACCCGAAGCAGCCCTACGATGTCCGAGATGTAATCAATGAGATATTCGACGGCGGCGGGGAATTCTTGGAGATTCAAAGTCAGTTCGCACCCAATATCGTTGTAGGATTTACTTCGCTTGGAGGAACAAGCGTCGGCGTTGTCGCCAATCAACCACTCCATAAGGCTGGATGTCTCGATATCGACGCATCGATCAAGGCCGCACGGTTCGTCCGATTCTGTGACGCTTTCAACAAACCACTCGTTACTCTTGTCGACGTACCTGGCTTCCTACCAGGAGCAGAGCAGGAATGGGGAGGAATCATACGACACGGAGCCAAGTTGCTGTACGCCTACAGTGAGGCAACAGTACCAAAGATGACCGTTATCCTGCGCAAGGCCTACGGTGGAGCCTACGATGTGATGTGCTCCAAGCACATCCGAGGCGACTACAATGTAGCATGGCCGACAGCCGAGTTGGCAGTCATGGGACCCGAAGGAGCTGTTGAGATCATACATCGACACAGGATACGACATGCCGGGAATCCTGAAGAGGAACGACAGAGACTCATCGATGATTACGAAGACCGATTCTCCAACCCTTGGACTGCCGCTGAGCTTGGCTATCTGGATGACGTCATCCAACCATCAGAGACACGGAACCGCCTGATTGCAACGCTCAATGTCCTCTCCAGCAAAGAAGAGGCACGTCCTACTCGAAAACACGGCAATATCCCCCTATAGGTGAAAGCAATGACTGAACTCACTGAATCACAACGCATCGCTGTTGCTGTCGCTGCAGTAAAGATTCTGAGCGCAGAAGATGAAGCACCACGTTCAGACGTTGGCCGGCAACCCGGCTCTGCATGGTCACAAGATCATCTGAGGATGCGCTTCGGCAGAAACACGCTAACACGAACCTGCAACCGGTAATGGAAGTGAAGCAATGGTGGATGAGCCTGTCGAAGTCGAGGTAGAGGTTGATGGAATCAAAACCACAGTACAAGCACGTCAAGCAGATGACGGGTGGATTGTGAACGTTGAGGGGAAGGAGCACCACGTCACTATTGAACGCACATCACAAGGCGCCCAGCGGCCATCGAAGCGAAAGAAGAAACGGAGCATCAGTGGAGGAACTATCACCTCCAGCATGCCCGGCAGCATCGTTGAGATTGCTGTCAAAGTAGGCCAAGAGGTTGCAGAAGGAGAGCTTGTCTTGATTCTTGAAGCTATGAAGATGCAGAATGAGATGAGATCTCCAATCGCCGGCAGCGTTGCCGAAGTCACATGCAGCGTTGGCGAGAACGTCGAAGCAAACCGAACACTGGTAATCATCACCCCTTCCGAGGAGACATAGGTTCAAACGCCACCGATGTGACGTGATATTGTGTCAGATATCTGTGACGTCGAAGAGTGTCAGTCTGAGAGCATCATCACCTCTCGCCTCTCGCCAGATGGATTTCTCGTCGCCACCGGCAAGCAGGCCTACTCCTTCCGAGAGGCGTATGTCCAGTTCAACTACTGCAAATCATGCCATGTTAAACTGATGGCAGGAGTGTGGTCAAGAGTGAATGATTCAAGTGACAAGAACGACGACCATGTCGCCCCCACAGCGATTTAACCCTATCCATACTGACGTGTGGGAACTTGCATGAATTCACGAAGTGCAGATGTGGCATAGCCCCCTGGTGGCAGTTCAAAACGGAATCTCAAGCAGCCACCCTCTCGAGACCAGCGCTCTCCTTCGGCAGGGCCATCACTCCACCGCTCACCCAATGACATATCCGAAAGGGAAGGAGAAGGAGTGACATCTAGTTCATTCATCACCATGGTCGCTGCACGCCTTCCCCCCCGAGGAGAGAGAGAGGGACGATGAGGCATAGACCAATCGAGATCACTAAGGCCCAATTCATCGACCACAGTACGTTCAAGCTCGCCAGGTTCTGCCTTTGCCACAGTCGAATCTGTACCTGGAAGAGGGCCAGTGATGGTAGCACGTCCAGATCGGCATTGATGGGCAAGCCAATCAAGGCGGTGCTCGGCTGCGATGATGGCGCGGGAACGATCTGCACGTCCATCCTTATCGAGTGCACAGACAACATCACCGACAATCGGCTCGACAAGTGACCAGCCTCGCTCAAGACGATGAGCCAACCAGTGGTTGAAGATTCCAGACTGTACTGCATGGATCATCATAGTACGCAAGGATTTGGGTAGTCTATGGATGGCAGACCAAGGGTCCTCGGGTTTCTGAGCGAGTCTCTCAAGGAGGATTCGCTCATAATTCAGATGCTTAGGGATACTTGAGAGAGCATCGCTGGCATCGCAACCTTCACGCCATCTTGTTCGAAAAGTAGCGACCTCATCAGATTCATGAGGGCCTTCGGCACCCACATAGATGTCGATGGCACCTTGGGGATCATCCTCGACAAGTGCTCGTCCAACAGCATGAGTGACAGGGCGGCCTGCTCCGAAGCGCTGAGGACCAACCCAATTGGGAACTGCTGCAGGGCCACATAATTCACTCAGGACTTCCCTCGTTTGCTCGACACGAACCTTGGCCTCATCGCTATCGATTGGATCGCCTTGCTCATCACAACAACCACGTGCCACGATAGAGAAGCGATTAGCCTGATGACCCCCAAGGGACATCTTCTGGTGTGTCCTTCCAATGACCTCGATGTCAACATCATTCAGCTCCACCTGCTCCACAGCCCTCACAGGTGCATCGACAGTGAACAACTGACTAGTGATTGCTCGTTTATCCTTGGTCCCTGCAAACCAAATGCGCTGTTTGGAGATTCCAGTCGCTTGAGCGAGTTTGGTGATGAAACGATGAGTCTCCCAGTTTTTCAGCGACACTCGAACCAATGTGAAGCGACCCCGAGGGTCGAGAGATGGATGGATGGAAATCTCGTCGACACGGAAATCCTCTGTTCGTGAACGAAGGATCCCTCCGATAGAAGGTGCTGAAGAAGCGTGCTTCCAAAGACCGATGCTGCGGACGTGGTCATCCTCGTTCATCGAGGATCACGTCAGTTCCCCAGGGAGGCAGCGAGTTCATCATAGGTCTGATGCAACTCTCCACACAGCCCCACAATGACGTCTGCAGGGTCGTGACCATCCTTGGTTCGAAGATACAACTCTGCGGCATCGAGTTCTGGGTGGCCAAGGAAGAAGTTGGCGTACTCCACCTCGTCCATCGCATCGAGCTGACTCAGGAAATGTTGTAGCGACGTGTGAGTCTCACCCGGCATCCTAAGTCTGAGTTCGTTACCCTCACGCAGCAGGACCTTGATAGCAGCCATGATTCCCGCCGACTCGGAGGGTGCAATTAACCTTCTCGCTCACGAACCTCGACCCTCCGGGCTTATGAGATGGCCCACACTCGGCATCCCGTGGAGTCTGACAAAGACACTGCTTCGATAGAAGATACCGGCATACGTCGTCTTGCTATCCTCGCCACGACCATCTGGGCCTTGTTGCTACTGGCCTCAACCTACAGGCTCGCCACACATGAATTAGAATTCTCATCAGACCTCGATAACTTCCGACCCGACAGTTCCGAGGCCGAGGCCCAGCAGCGGATGTTTGAGTTGTACGGTGAACAAGGGCAACCTCTGTTCCTGCACGTCCAAGGGACATCAGGAGAGAACCTCCTCAAGTGGAATGCCGTACAAGAGCAACTCAGCCTAGCGAAGACCATTGCCAATTCGACATCAGAAGCAGGGATTGAGATACAGATCACCACCCTCGCCACCATACTAGATAGCATGGCAGAGGCCGAAGGTGAGCAATCAATCACAGAATTCCCTAACTGGACCTCCTTTGCATTGGCTGTTGACCCAACTGCAACCTGTAGCCTCACAGGACTTGGCCAAGGTGCTCTAGCAGATGCTGCATATGTCGGGGCATCCATGCTTGGATCCCCAGATTATCAGCCACTGTGTGAGGCCTTATCCGGCACTGGAGCAGTCGATGCCTCGCCAAAGTCCACCGTACAGGTCTGGCGCGTAGAGGTCATGAATTCCTCCGACCTAGGCCACGACCACGACATCGTCCGAGACCTTGTCAGTGAGTTAGGAGATAAGAATGGGCTGAACATACAATCAGTCTCATATGATCTGCTCACGCACGACGTCGATGAAGCTACACGTGGAGATTTGTTCCGCCTTGCACTGGTCGCTTCAGGAGCAATCATCGTGGCACTTGCCATCGCCTTCCGTCGAGCACGATATGTTGCCTTTCCCTTCATACTCCTTTCGACATCTATCATCATGGTCTATGGGATACTTTCACTGATCAACGCCCCACTCACGGTTCTTGAGATCGCAGTGGCGCCACTGGTTCTTGGACTTGGTATTGATTTCTCAATTCATTTGCAACGTGCAGCAGACCACAGGACCGAAGAGGGCCCTGGCCGCTGGCGCAACGCGATCGAGGAATTGAGCGTACCACTTGGCCTAGCAGCAGTCACCACTGTCGCAGCACTTGCCTCAAGCGTCGTATCGCCGCTACCAGCACTACGCTGGTTCGGCTTGGCTGCTGCTCTGGGAGTCATACTCGCATTTGCCTCATCGACCATCGTTCTGGCCTCCTTCCACTATCTGCATGAGGCAAAATATGGGACTCCAGTGGCTCGACAAGCAAGCAAACAATCAGAGATGTTCGAATACCATGGTGCTGGTGCACTTGTCAACCAACGAGGCATTGTCATTGCACTGGTAGCCATCCTTACTGCAGGGTCGGTCATTGCCAGTACTCAACTCGAAACCACCTTCGACCTCTCAGCCTTCCTTGACGAAGAACTCGACGTCATGCAGGCAAGGGAGGCTGTTCGCTCAGACCTTGAAGCTGGATCTTGGCGTACCGTCTACCTATTCTTCGAGAACGAGGATACATCATCGACGCGATCAATGCTCAACGAATTAAGATTCCTTGACGGTCGGGTTGACACAATCCCAAATACTGTTGGAACCAGCCGTTCGGGAGTAGCAGATGGAGCATATGATGGATTGTGGCCCCTGCTCCAAGATGCCACGACCGAACTCAACGGCTTTGGAGAGCGCCACCATATGAGACTCGATGGAAATGACAACCTCGTCTTAGAGGATACATTCACTGATCAGAGCCTCATAGGTGCTGTCAATGAACTCATGGGCCTTACTTCTGCGGGCGATCCAATCAGAGGAGCCTGGTCAGAACGGGTCGCTTCTGTCATCGTCCTAGACACTAATGACATCTGGCGCTCGACACGCGTCGAACTGCTCATCAGCACCGATGACTCACATGAGGATGCCGCAACAGTCAGTGCCCTTCTTGGACTCGCTGAAGAGAGTGGAGGGGAATTAGAGGGAGTATCAGTACATGCAGTCGGAGATCTTGTCGAACAGGTCGATGTCCTGACTGGTCTGACCTCAACGCAATTATTCGCCACATTGATCGCCCTCATGGTTTCTGCCTTCGTCCTCGTCGTGCTGACACGACGTCTCTGGCCTGCAGTCGTCGTCATCCTTCCTGTCGGTGTCGCGGCAACATGGGTCACTGGTGCAATGGCGATTATTGGAATCGACTGGAACGTTCTGACAATCATGGTCACTGCTCTGGCGATTGGACTCGGCATAGATTACGGCATCCACATCTGGAAACGCTTCGATATGCTCAGTACCTCTGGTGCATCAGCAGAGGAGGTCGTGCGTAAAGTGCTCAACACGACAGGTTCTGCACTGATTTGGAGTGCCGCCACGACAGTACTAGGATTTGCAGCCCTCCTGTTCTCACCAATGCCAGTGGTCCGAGAATTCGGAATCATCGTAGGATTAGCAGCACTCTCAGCTCTTGTTGCCTGCCTCACACTCCTTCCAGTATTGCTTCTGGAAGAACATCTCGATCAGGACGTGAGTACACCAGAGGAAACGAGTTCACCGTAAAGAGGCTCAAGATCAAGGCCCAGTTCGGACGCCAATAGCAACAGCGAGCACCATGGAGCCACAAGGACGAGGGCACGACGCTTGCGAGTGCTACGGCGAGCCACCTCACCCTTCTCTAGCCCAGAGGAGTTAGCAATCATCTCAATGAGCCGACGACCAGTAGTGACAGTAGAGGCAGAGGTTGAAGTCGCCTTAGACGGCACTTGTTCCTCAGACACAGAAGAAATAGCAGGGGGAGTGGGGTCACGCTTCACCAGAGGTGAGAGACTCATAGCCTCACTCGGTGAGGGCACCCAGCCCAAGGGAGCTGAGACAGCGCTCAATTCAACTGTCGAACTCAGACGACCATCAGCACCCTTGAGCAGGTATCCTGAATCGATAAGAGACTGTACAATATTCTCTGCCTCCACAATAGAGAACCAACCAAGATCAAGCACCCAGATTCGAGTGATGTCTCCGCGTCCGAATGAAGAACTAAGGCGCCGAGCAGCACAAGCGATCAGTCTGCTCGCAAAGAGGCCTGAAACATCATCATCAGACATGCTCACTCATCTCCTGCTTCGATTGACCACGAACATCGAAAGCCATCGGGGACGGGAACCTTTCCCCCCTCAGCAGGAATGAGACACCAATCATACTTCTCCAAGGTAGGCCGCGGGATAGCCCCGATCAGTGCCTCCATAACTCCAAGTTCGCGTGTCAGCAGCGCCATAGGGCGTTGAACAACCTCAGCTATGTTTTCGAGACGAGAAATGATACGCTCCATCTGACCAACAAGCTTGCCAAGACCACAGCGCACGTCAAATCTAGTGATGACTCGGTCAGAAAGAGAATGCGCAAGGGCAAGTTCTCGTTCTGATGAAGACCCATCAATGATGGCCATATCTGCCCCGAGCATCAATACATCGAGGATGGTCTCATGGCGCTGCGTCCCAGGGTCGACCCACACAGAAGCAGTATGCTCGATGATGTCACGTATGACGGCCACAGGCATGGGTCTGAAAAAACGACGACGTATCTCGAGATGGAGGTGAGAATCAACCAATGAAGTATCATCTGACTGAAGTTCTCCTGGAAGCAAAAGCCCGCGTGACCAGACTAATCGGCGCCTCACCTTCGACATCAACCTGTGCCCATCTCGACTTGGGTCAATAAGTCCTGTATGACAATCCAAATACAATCGTATTACATTATATACCCCGGACCCCAGTCCAATTTCATGAGCGAGCCGAGGGTGCTAATCTCCCTGCGGTTGGAAGAGAGTTTAGTCCAAGCCATCGATGCAGACGTTGGTGCAGAGGGAACTCGCAGCCGCAGTGACGTGATTCGCAAGGCAAT
>Ga0066850_10000303_pt1 | contig 27566 bp, 17 predicted proteins | sample ETNtaG_4_FD_67282 | JGI IMG/M metagenome (GOLD analysis project Ga0066850, IMG submission 67282) | Marine microbial and viral communities from oxygen minimum zone, Eastern Pacific Ocean - ETNP201406SV67 | ecosystem: Environmental > Aquatic > Marine > Oceanic | place: Pacific Ocean: Eastern... | reverse complement strand
TCGGGGAATGAAACGTCGGTGCAAGCGGGTGGGCAACGAACCGGGTTATGGGTCCCCAGATGACGACAGGATGATTCATGGGACAACCCCCCGGTCCGACACATGCCCTGGGGCTGGGTCAGGATCACGAGCTACGGCAATGAAACGGTCCGTTACGCCCCGGGGCACACTTTCTTATCCGCCGGATTGAAAGACTACGGGTCACACGAATCCATTGATGGGCGGGACTCTATGCCTTGTCGGCGGAACTTTCGATTGTTTCCACGTCGGACATCAAGCCCTGCTTGAGGCCGCTTTCGTTTGCGATGAGGTTGAGGTCTGGGTGACTTGTGATGCGATTGCTGCTGAGAAAGACCCTAGAATAAAACCTCAATCTGAACGCTTTAAGGAAATTTCTGATTGGGCCGGCAATCGTTCCTTGAGTTTATTCGATTTAGAGGATTCATGGGGCCCTGCCCCAACGAGAAGTGATGCAACTCACATTGTTTGCACTCCAGAAACAGAAGAAAACTGTATGGAAATAAACAAAATGCGTTTTGAAGGAAACCTTGAACCCTTAGAAATCATACTTGTCCCCCATGTTCTTGCAAGAGATGGAGACCCAGTATCTTCGTCCCGAATTCGTCAAGGATGTATTAATCGTGAAGGAAATCTCTGGATTCGCGACACTGATCTTGCACAATCTGTACATTTCCCCTCATCACTTGATTCCGAATTGAAAGAGCCAATGGGTACACTATACCCTGGGCCAGAAGATACTCCAGAGGTCGCAATTCAGGCTGCTATTGAGGCAATACCTGCATTTTCCCCTTGCCTAATCGCAGTGGGGGATGTGACGGTAAATGCTCTATTGGAAACAGGTTGGGTTCCAGATGTTGGCGTTGTCGATGGGCTCACCAAACGAACACCATGGGATGGTGAATTGGATACATCATCATTCATCGGCCATCTTTCATGTGTTAACCCAGCGGGGCAATTGACTCCTGATTTACTTGAATGTGCTGATTTAGCACTAGATTTTGCATTCTCAGAAGAGGGGGGACCTGTCTTAATTGAAGTCGAAGGTGAAGAAGATCTTGCACCAATAATGATTCATCTTCTTGCACCTCTAGGGACTGTTGTACTCTATGGCCAACCCTCGGAAGGAGTAGTTCTTCGAGTAACAGATGAATCAACGAAGGCGCGTTGTCGTGAATTACTCGACTCTTTTGAAGTCAGGTGAAAATATGTCCGAAGGGCCATTAATCAGTCTTACCGTATGTATGCGGGATGCAGAACAATGGGTGGATCATTGCCTTGAAGCACTTGTTGAACAAACCTATCGGCCGTTGGAAATCATCGCTGTCGATGATGGTTCATCAGATGGAGGATATTCAATATTGAAAGCATGGGAGGGAGAACACAATGGAATTACTGTCACTGTTCTCAAACAGCCCCCAACCGGATTATCATCGGGGCGAAATTTAGCCCTTGAAAATTCAAAAGGAGAATGGATTGCAATTACAGATATCGATTGTCGCCCAGATCCATATTGGATAGCAGAAATGTTTCAAGATAGTGTAGGATTAGAAGATGAAAATGTATTGGCCGTGACCGGACGAACAATTTTTGACAAAGGGAACACAAAAACAAGCCGTCTTCGAGCACGTTCTATCGCTAGAAAATACAACAGCCGCCCTCGCCTCACAAGTCTTGCAAATGGTCCGTGCTCGATGTTTGAAAGAGAGGCATTGATTGCCGTAGGTGGTTTCAATCCAAAGTGGTATCATGCTGAAGATATGGAGGTTAGTTTACGATTACTCCAGAGTGGAGGTGTGATCGTATACTCTCCCGCTGCTGTAGTACATCATGTGGCAGAGTCATCCCTACGGTTATTTTTGTTCAAACGTATCAGAGACGCAAGAGCCCATATGAGAATAAGACGGAATTATGGCCGACATGGAGTAAAAATACCAAATGGAAAAATTCACTTTCATGACTTTATTGGCGATGCAAAAGATGTTCTTTGGATGCTCCCAATCGCGTTATTTGGTTTGGGTTTTGCAATTTCATTTTTGCTTTTGTTTCCACAAAAGAACTACTTGTGGTGGATTGCGGCATCTACCACGGGTATCTGGTGTGTACTCTACACCACACGTTTGCATCAATTATTGTGGAGTGGTTCACTCTGGTTGGGAGCGGCTCTCGGAATGATTGATGCCCTTCTAGGCAGACATGGTCATTCTCGACCATTCCAAAAAAAAGTGTAATCACTCTTCAGTCTCAGCCTTTGCAGCAAACATCAAGGCAACTCCAAAACCAAGTAAAGCAGCAGTGACCGAATAGACACCGACATCTACCCAATTCCAATGAACGATACTTTGGTACACGTAGAATACAAGACCTATGACAATACACCACATGGCAGCAGTCATTTTCTCACCAGCTTCTCGAGTGGACATTAGACTGAGCCAAGAATCACAGGTTGCGACATTTCGAATCCATGCTGTAATTCCGCCATCAGTTGAGTTGTGAAGGTGGCGACCACCCCAAGCCATCAGGCCAATTGCAAGGAGCATGAACACGGAATCACTGTATGGCCTGAATACCATATCGGACGTGAACAAATCAGGATAGAGTTGACCGACACTCAGATAGGCGGCCCAGACCACTTTGAGTTTGTTCTCAGCAGTCCCACCAATCCCGAACATGATGTTGAGTAAACCGAGTACTGTAGCCCACAAGCCTAGGGCAAAGGCGAGTGATGCAAGTGAGCGCCCATCTTGGCCATCTTCTGCGGTCATCGGTCCGGCGACCGAAGTCCTCGTCATAACCGTTGCCCGCAGAACACACCGTTGTAGCAGTGCCTCTAGAGCCTGTTCTGAAGGCGATATCGAGCATTTACAACACTCTCCATCACTGGTTCTGCCGAGAGCATTACTTGTAGAGTATCAAAGGCAGGAGGTAGACAGGTGTTAATTCGCTTAGACATCCCATGTCTTCCACGACTAGTCGTTTTTGCAGTGATTATTCCAGCCATGTCTAAACCACTGATTAGTGAAGATATCCGTCTACTAGTCAGGGGTCTTTCCCCCGCATTTTCACACGCCATTTCATATGTACCGTATACTTCACCAGTTGAGATGTTATTCAGGCCATTTTTCTCATTGATAATCACTGAAAATAATACCAATTTTTGCTGCAGTGGGAGATTTTGAATGGTAGGTGTAATCTGATCGAATTCAAGTTGATTTTGTGCTTGTCTAACATGACTAATTGCGACAAGATCAACTTCTGATTGTTCTGCTTTCTGAACTGAAATTCGAAGTAAATCAAGCGCCCTTCGAGCATCACCATCCTCTTTGGCAGCTAGGGCTGCACAGAGAGGGATGACGGATTCATCCAGCACACCCTCCTTTACACCCCTCTTCGCTCTGGGTTTCAAAACATCCTCCAACTGTCTAGCATTGTATGGTGCAAAGACAACATCTATTGGTGCGAGTCTAGATTGGACTCGAGGGTCTAACATTTCAGTGAATGCCAGATCGTTACTGATTCCGATAACACAACAAAAAGCACCCTCTAGTAAACCAATGTTTAGACTTGTTAGGCTGTAGAGTAAATCATCACCCTCTGAGCCTTTGCGAACCAAGTGATCAATTTCATCGAGAACTATTACGTGCACGCCCCCGCGCGCCTGCATACGCGCACGCACACGCTCGAAAACTTTGTCTGCAGGCCAACCCGTGAAGGGTATCGTATCGTCACCATCTTCAGCTAATTTATTTCCAATCTCAGCAAGGACCCTGTACTTTGTGTCGACATTTCTACAGTTGATTTCCACGGCCCTGATATTGCACCCTTCCGCGGCTCCCTTTGATTCTAAATCACGACAAACAAATCGGGTGACTGCGGTTTTTCCAGAACCAGGTCTCCCGTACAGATTCATGTTGGAGGGGGCGTGTCCTCGAAGTGCCTCAACTAGGTTGTTGACCAATGCAGAAATCTCATCACGTCTATGTGGTAATTTTTCAGGATTGAATGAGTGACCGAGTGCCCGCCGGTCTCTAAAGAGAGTCTTTACATGCAGAAGATTATCGAAAAGATTTTCACTCATTTTCTAACACTTCCGCATTTTCTGTAAGCCAGACCTATGTGAACCAACACTCGGTCTTTGAATGGCTACAGGGACTTTGCCGAGTTCTCTGGGACATTTAAGCATGATTGCGTGACTTGCAGGGAGATTGCAATTTTGCAGTTAAATACCCCTTCACTCTGAATTAATTGAAAACGATAAATATTGCCGAATATAACAAAAAATAGACCCCCAATCTCCCGATTTCGGAGAATAATAATTCCAACACAGATCGAATATTTCTAGAGCCGCCACCAGACATTCCCCTCAAACCAACGGGGAAAGAAAATAGAAAAAAAATATTTTCACTATTTTCATTTTCAGAAGTATGAAAAATGGATTTTTCCAATTGAAACCTCTCATGAATGTGAGATTTTGTACTACTTTTTATCTCAAAATAATGTTACATATATCAGGGGGATAATTACAATCAATATGTGTATGTATCTCCATCTTCGACTTCAATTACATTTCCTGGCAATTCTGAATTCACTCCTGCTTCCGAAAAATTGTGAGTGGCTAAGAATATGGTGTCTGGATTTTCCAGTGCCAATGATGTTAGGCGTGACGGGGTGTAATGATATGGGGAATCAACATAATCTGGAATTCCTAGTTCAATAATCATCACGTGGGCTTCCTGAGCGAGCCGTTCAATATTTTCACAAGGTCCAGAATCGCCACAATGGACCAGAATAAATCCATCCTTCTCAAATCGATAACCATGCGGTTCCGTCGATGGGTTATGGCATACTTCAAACCGCTCAAAACTCCATCCCTTTACAGACCCATTTTCAGTATGATATGATGTGGTTTTCAAATCTCTCAATGATTCAGGATAGGCCAATTCACAGAGTTTCTTCATGCGTTCTTCACCTCCTTGGTGAACATACACTCTCAACATTTTCTCTGATTGCCTATCTGAAATCCATTTCCGTTCCAGTAGAAGAAACGGTAACCCGAAGGTATGGTCTCCGTGCCAGTGAGTAATGAATAGATCAGTGATGTCTGAGGGAGATATACCATGCTGACGTAACTGCGGGATGATTGTAGGTGGCACATCGACAAGCATTGTTCCATCGATAAGGACAAGCGAATGAAGTCGTCCATTTGGACAGAATGCGTTCCCTGTACCCAAGAAGGTTAACTCAACCATGGACTCCCCCAAATCACCGTAACGCCAGACACAGGTCAAGTTTGTGCCTCGGCTTTCCCGATGAAAATTACAGAAGTCAGGTCCCTTATCCCGTTGCTTGAAATATGAAGGACTAGGCGCCCCACACATTCCCTTGGATTGGGGTAACACTTGAGGCAATGCTATGTCTGAATGGAGCGCGAAGAATCCCTATGAATCTACAGTCACTGTGAATTACATTCTAAATGGAGAGGGTTCAGCTAAAGAAACTCGCCACATTGTATTCGATCTTGGCGACTCAGGTTTAGATTACAAAGCAGGAGACGCTCTGGGAATTATCCCCGTAACTTCATCTGATTTGGTAGATGATGTCATCGTTGCATTAGGTGCTGAATCCGATGATATTGTTGACACAAACGCGGGGGAAATGAGTTTACATTCCGCTCTCTCAAATCATTATGAAATCCATCAAGCAAATCGAAAATTTGTAGCTAGTATTGGAAATAAATTTGAATCGCTAGGAGGTCCATCAGAAATTCGAATTGTAAAACGTGTCCGTACCTCTGTGGATTCAGGTCATTCAACCATGCATTGGTCGTGGTCTGGAGATGAGGATGATTATCCCGAAGGATTCAATCCCGCCGGGAGTAGTATTGATCCTGCGTTTAGCCTTTGGAAGGCTTTGTCTTCAGATGATAAGGCGATGGAGGATTATTTGTGGGGTCGTGATTACATCGACGTTCTGAATGATTTTTCCCATCTTGGATTTACTGGACAAGAATTCGTAGACCAACTTGATCGATTGAAACCACGTCTCTATTCTATTGCTTCATCTCCTGATTTTGAACCGGGCACTGTCCACCTTACAGTTGGAATCGTGCGATATGAAGGTCAGGGAAGGGACAAGACTGGATTGACAACAGGGTATCTCGCAGATCGGGTTCCTGAGGGTACCAACAATGTGCGCGTATTCATGTCTCCGACACGTTCATTCATTCTACCTGAAGATGGTTCTAAGGACATCATCATGGTAGGACCAGGTACAGGTATTGCACCATTCCGAGCATTCTTACAGCAGCGTAAGGCAGATGCTGCAAAGGGCCGCAATTGGTTGTTCTTCGGAGATTGGACTGAGGCCGGCGAATATCTCTACCGAGATGAAATCACCTCATTTGTAGAAGATGGTACGATTGACAAAATCGATTTGGCATGGTCTCGTGAAGGGCCTGAGAAAGTCTACGTTCAGCATCTGATGGCAAGCCATGGTGCAGAAATCTGGCAATGGTTAGACAACGGTGGCTATTTCTACATCTGTGGGGATAAGAATCGCATGGCGAAGGATGTCCATTCAACTTTAATCAACATCTCAATTGAGCATGGGGGCTTATCCGAAGAAGATGCCAAACACTTCATCGAAAAAACTCTGATGCGGGAAGAGAAGCGTTACTTGCGGGACGTATACTGAGTCAATCCCCCCTAAGGGCGGATGCGGCACTCCTTTGAACCGGACGCGAATGCCATCATCTATGTTCAAGCGGGTCTTGATTGCCAATCGCGGCGAGATTGCGCTTCGAATCAGCCGTGCCCTTCGCGAACTAGGGGTCGAAGTTTGCATTATCCATGGTCGCGAAGATCGACTATCATTACCTGTACGTTTTTCAGATTACGCAATCCCAATTTATCGAACCAACCCACTGGATTCGTATCTTGATTATGAGGCAATAATTCAAGCCGCAAAAGATGTTGGTGCGGAGGCGATTCATCCAGGTTATGGATTCCTTGCAGAAAATGCAGCCTTCGTCAATCGATGTCAGGAGGAAGGCCTAACTTTCATTGGCCCAAGTGCTGATGTAATATCTCTATTGGGTGATAAAATCGAAGCCAGAAAAGCCATGGAAGCGGCAGGTCTTCCTGTTGCAAAGGGTAGTGACGAAGCGATAGATGATGCGAAAATTGCAAGTCAGTTGGCTGATGAAATTGGTTATCCAGTTATCATTAAAGCAGCTGCCGGTGGTGGTGGAATAGGGATGCAAATTGTTCACGAAGCGAGTGAATTTGAGTCTGGTCTGAATCTCTGTCAATCTCGTGCCCAATCAGCATTTGGTGACAATCGTGTATTTGTTGAGAAATTTATTGAAGGTGCTCAGCATATTGAATTTCAAGTTCTTGCCGATGGTGTTGATGCCATTCATTTTGGTGAACGTTTTTGTTCAATTCAAAGACGTCATCAAAAGTTGCTTGAAGAGGGCCCTTGGCTTACAAATGAAGTTCGAGAGGAAATTGGTGCAAGGGTATGTGAAGGTGCTCGAACTGTTGGCTACAGGGGTTTGGCAACATTTGAATTCCTTCGTGATAAAAATGGAGAATTTTACTTTCTTGAAGTCAATCCACGTGTCCAAGTTGAACACACCATAACTGAGATGATTACTGGAGTTGATTTGGTCAAATTAGGGATTCGTGTTGCAGCAGGTGAAGAACTACCTCTAACTCAGAAGGATATTTACTTCTCTGGCCACGCAATTCAATGCAGACTCAATGCAGAAGACCCTCATAATTTCGTACCTTCTCCTGGAAAGTTATGGGATTGTCATTTCCCTGGTGGTCGTGGTGTGAGAGTCGATACCCATGCCCATATTGGATACGAAATGCCTGGCTGCTTTGATTCACTATTGGCAAAACTGATAGTTTGGGGTCAAGATCGAGAAGAAGCAATTTCGAAGATGAGGGCGGCTCTTGCAGAAACAACATTGATCGGGGTAGATACAGTCATACCTCTACATCAGGCAATCTTAGATGAACCAGACTTCATCGCACGGGATGTCACAATACAATATATTGAAGACCATCCAAATCTAATGAGGTGATATTATGGACATCGTCATAGTTGGTAGCCTAGCGTATGACGACCTTGAAACTGAGGCGGGCATTGTCACCAATTCATTGGGAGGTTCGGGTACATTTGCAGGTCTTGCCGCTGCCTTCCATTCGAGTAGGAGGATGGACCCCGGTGGGACACTTCCGGTGGGACTCGTTTGTGCTGTTGGGGATGATTTCAAAGAATCCGATTGTGACTTACTGAGACAAGCAGGTCTCGATTTGGATGGTGTAGAGGTAATTGAAGGCGGACGAACATTCCGTTGGCATGGACGATACGAAGGCGACATGGGACAAGCTATCACAATCGAAACACAACAAAATGTATTGGATGGTTATGAACCCAAGGTACCGGCTGCTTGGTGGTCTCCTCGAGTTCTTTTTCTTGCAAATAATCACCCATCGATTCAGACTCACGTTATTGATCAATGTGAAGGAGCAAAATTCACTGCAATGGATTCTATGAATTTGTGGATTAACATTGCCTTTGAAGATTTATCAAATGTTTTGAGGCGTGTTGATTTGGCTATTCTCAATGATATGGAGGTTCGAATGATTGCAAAGGATCAGAACCTCATTCGTGCAGGCGAATCAATTCGAGATGGTAGCGCTTTGACGGGTGGTTCCGAAGCAGGTGAAGGTCCTTCGATTCTAATCATCAAAAAGGGTGAACATGGTTGTGTTGCATTGTCCAATAATGGCTTGTTAACCCTACCAGCCTTCCCAACATCAGATGTGATTGATCCCACTGGTTGTGGCGATTCATTTGCAGGTACGCTGTTGACATTTTTGTCTGAATCTGACGATCTAATACCTACAAACGAAGAATTGCACAATGCTTTGGTTCATGCTACGATTACAGCCTCGTTCACGATTTCCGGATTTGGTACACAGGGCCTAATTGGTTTAGATCGAGGTGAGTACCACGCTAGAATGGATGCTTACCGTAGAATGGTAGGTCTGATTTGATTATCCAAGTCTTGAGATTCCATGGTGCCCAGGTGCTTCCTTAGGGGGCGATGTACTCGCTAGTTGTCCAAAGGACAATTGCTTGGTATCTGCAGCTTTTAGTAAATCAGCAATCGGTTCGAGGTCACCACTTGCCGAGAGACGTTCAATTAGAGCCTCAGTCTCATCATCGGCCAAAGCCCCCCCTGAGGATTTCGATAGAGTCTTGATACGCTCAGCAACTTCGGCTTGATGGTCTTGATCAGCTCGCAGACGCAATATTTGGCCCGAACGAAGAGGCACTTCTCGATATTGCCCATCTTTGAATCCATCTTCATCGCCGTAAATTTCTGCATAATTATCACCTTGAATTTTCACAGGCCTTACAGGTTTTCTTGCAGATTTATTTGGTTCTGTTCGAATCAAAGCATTGATTCCACGCTTGGCAAGTTGGGCCAAACGACTTTGCTTTTGATTTGATGAATTTTTTAGGCGCCTGGTAGGTGATTTTCTGAGAAAAGCACCGAGGGCAGGATACTCAGATAGATTTTGATTGCTCGTAGGTTGAGGTTGAATTTCAGGAATTGGAACATCAATTCGGGCAGCAGCAACCACACCAGGTGTGCATTCTTCGCGTAGTGCATGTAAGGTGGGCTCAGGAAGTGTTGTTGCCAGAGCATTGGTTGCTGGGATTGCTTCGCGAATTGCTTGACCGGACCACGTTGGAGTCGGTTCAGGTCGTGCAATTGGAGGTGGTATTTCTGACGATGATGGAGTATCAAACATATTGCCAAATATACCTGAATCGGTTGTTTGAGACGGTTCAGGATCATCAAACATGGAACCTGAAAAGAACACTCCCCCCTCCTCTTTAGCATCAGAAAGTGCAGATTGAATTCGTGTTTCTGGTTCACCTCTCTTTTCAGAATACCATTGTGGCTCATTCCGACCCCAAGCACGTTCGTAAGCCGAATCTTCATTCGGTTGTGGCGCAGAATTTGCAGTTGAGGGTTGCTCCCATGGCCTTGACCAATTATCCAATTTTTGTTGTTGCTGCCATCCATCATTTTCCGAACGGACTTCAATCAACGAAGTTCTGGCCCGATCCAATAATCCTCTCCCAGCATTGTCAGCAGGGCTTTCTGAGGAAAATGACTCTGTAGCAGGGTTTGATTCGATTGTAGGTGAATTTTCAGCAGGCATTGGTTCAGGGATTTCTCCTGCGTTCCCATGATACATTGCCTTCAGTGCTTGCTCTAAATCTGCTTCATCAAAAATTCCAACTTCAGGTAGAAGTTCCCCTTCCTCAATAGTTTCAGCTTCTATTGCAGCCGACTCAAATTTGACAACTTCTAATGGTGAAATTGTGGGGAAATTCGGATTACTTTGCACGTTCTCTAATCCTTCTCTTGCTTCTTCAATTGATTTCCCATCACATAGACGATTAATCATCATTTGAGTTCTTAGCAAGAGGCTATCTGGCCCATGTAACATATGCCGGTCGCCCTGCTTGGTATCTATACAGAGTGTGGGTTTACGCCCCATCAACCATGTGAAAATGGTAACTGCCCCTGCTGCAAGAGCATAGATTTGAATGGGTCCTGACAGAACTCGAGTTGCTAAAATCAGTGTGATGAACCCGATCCAAGTTAATCCCTGTGGAATCATTGGAGTGTGGTGGTGGCGTACTCTAAGAATTGAGTTGATATCTACTCGGAGGCCCTTCCCATCGCGTCGCTCAAGGAGAAGAGACTTTTCATTCAAAATCCCCTTGATACCTCCGCCTATTCCGGCCAGCCTGAACGTCGCGAGGACTTCATGCCCACGCTGCTCAGGCTGAACCCCAAAGGGTCCTTCCTGTTGATGCATCCCAAATAGTCCAGCGCTACCTGCTGCTTATACAGTTTATCTCCAATCTTCACCATTAGACCCATAGTTTGCGAGTGTTATTCTCACGCGGGCGAGATGCTTTGTGCGACGCCCATAATTCGCATATTTCCTGCATCTAATTGAGCAATCATTACTGGCGCAGCATCCCGATTCTGTATCCATAGCGGCTGTTCCCATTCAACGATCATTTCCTCTGCCTCAATTTGGATTATACGCCCGACTTGGAATTGTAAATCAACAGCTGCATGAACAATATCTCCTTGTGATAGTTCACGCTTCTGAAATGGAGCTAGAGAAAGAGTAAATTTCGAACGATTATGTTTCGTTAGTGCGTCTTCACCAGAATGAGTAAGAATACATCCTCGATGGAGGGCCTCTTCTCTTAGATTCCGTAAAGCCACTCCTACTCTGTCTCCAACAAAACTTTGTTCAACATCATCATCCATGACTTGTAGACTTCTAGCGATTCCACTTTCTTGAGCAGGTAGGACTAGAATATCATCATGCTTTGAAACAGTTCCTGCCTGAACATATCCGATTGCAACCAAGCCTACTCCTTTGACGTTGAAGTGTTGGTCAATTGGAATAACGAGAGGTGCCTTTTCATCTCCTTGTTGTAATGTTGAAAGGAGTGCATTTCGTAGAGTGTGTTCATCAGGCATCTCTTCGTACATTATCCAGTTTTCCAAGCCCGCTTGATTGAGAATCACCCGAACTTGTTCAGGATCAACCCATCCTCCATCTTCAGGTGAGAGAATGGCATGTCCGACTTGAATATTCGCTGCCCCAAAAGCAACCAAAACTTCACCTAATGCAGCATCAACCTTAGTGACTTCAACAATACCTGCCTTGGCGACATTGAGTACACTAAGCAAGGGTCGAATCCGTTCAGGGTGTCTTAAGGGCCTCAATAGTGAAAGAATTCGAGTTTCCCCCTCGACAATTTCCTTGAAAACATAGGATTCAATATCTCGTACATCTCCTTTCTTTGCCAAGGTACGGGCCAATTCTTCTGAACCAACAAAGGCCACGTTCAGTACAGGCATGGTCAGCCGACTCTCCATTCCTTGTTCAATTCGATGGTTACAGATCCGCAGCCTTCATTGCATCTCTTGCAGCTTGCGCCAGGGCCCACATTTTCTTTTCATCATCGGAATTGGGTGAAAATTGAGGGATGGGTATTGGTCTCATTTGTGAGTCGATGGCAACCATGAAGAAAAAACCAGAACAAATTTCCTCGGTAATCCACTCACTCCGGTTCAGTCGTTTGGCCACAACGTGTACTCCAGCAGTGTGTGTGCTCGTATGTACTACGCGAGCAGTCGTTTCGATGAGGTCACCTTGGTAAGCAGGGCGTTTAAATTTCAAGGCATCCACGGAAACGGTGACAAATTCACGGTGTGCAAATTTACTTGATACCATCCCAGCAGCGGTATCCATGATACTCATCAATCTCCCACCAAAGAGTGTATTGTAGGCGTTTGTATCTTGGGGAAATACTTCGTCAATTTTGGTTACGGGTTCGATCGAATAAGGGGTCGACATCTCAATCTCCAATCCTTGGGCGCCGCCCCCCCCTCTTGAGGCTGTCACCTCATTTTGCTCGACCTATGCCATTATGGGGGTCAAACGATGCGCACCACCATGGCCAGTGCTCCGACTTGTATCGCATTGGTTTCCGGCGGGATTGATTCTCCGGTCGCTGTTGCCCGAATGGTGCAATCTGGCTGGCACATTGTTCCGGTTCACTGTTCTCAGGAACCCATCACTGGTCGGGAAGCTGAAGACAAAACTGTTGCAAGTTTATCCCATCTCATTTCCCATCTAGATTCACAAGGCTCAATCGATAGAAATCTTCGGGTAGTAACAGTCGGAGAAACACTCGGGAAATTTACTGAACCTGAAGCTCATCGTGATTATTTTGTTCACATGAAACGTCTTTTCAACGCCATTGGGAGTATCATTGCGGTTGATACTGGAGCAACAGCAATTCTTACGGGGGAAAATCTTGGACAAGTGAGTAGTCAAACCCTTGGGAATTTGGGAGCCGTTGAGGAGGCAAGCAAGTTTCGAATATTGCGTCCATTACTCGGTTTGGACAAGCAAGAAATTATCGACGAAGCCAGAATATTAGGCACATACGAAATATCTTCAGGACCCGAACTTTGTGATGCATTGGGTCCGGATCGCCCAACGACAGTTGCCGACTTGGATCGTTTGCGAAAAAACGAGATGAAACAAGGTGGCATTGTAGAATTGGCTGAGAATTGCCTTTTTTCATTGAGGATGCGACCACTCTAGCATTCTTTTACTTATTTTGGCCCCCTACGGGGCCAACCAATAGATGATGGGTGTTATATGCGGCCCTTGAGTGGACAACACGAACCACTAGTGGTTCTTCTTGGATGTGACAGATATGACAACCCGAACGCGTACCTTATCGCTGGCCATGATTTGCTTGATGGTATTCTCCACCACCTTGGTGCATGCTGCGACAATTAGCACATTTGCCAATGGCAATTCAGAAGTAGACGTAGAACTCCGTGAACAAGGCTCTTGGGGTGATGATTTTTCTGCTGGAATTAGTATGCCAGCTGGAGAAACCGTCAATGCTGCTGGCTTCATTGTAGGGACCGACTATGCAGTGCACAATGATGTCCAAACAATAGATAGTTCACTTGTTGCCAACGGTGAAATTTGGAATCCTATTTACAATGGAGGAATGACACAATATTCCGCAAGTGGTGATTTTACAGTGGGCGAGCAATCCCTTGAACTTACAAGCCAAGGTTACAATGCTGATTTCGAAGCCAGTCCTGGAGGCTGGGCCGCGGGACCAGATCAAGGACTACAGCCATTGGTTGCCAACTGGGCACATGATCACCAAGACAACAACGTACTTCCTACGATGGGTTGCGGTGTTGGAGATTGGTGTTGGGGTACTGATTTCGAAAATCCAGATTATACTGCCAACCTCCCTGATGGGGAATTTGACATGGTGCTTACCAGTGCCTCCTTTTTCGTCCACCCAGGTAAGTCAGACCTTTCCTTCCGCAGTTTCCACTCCTTATTTTTCCGAGAAGCTGGAACCAACCAATATTACTACGATGACTGTGCATACGTAGCTGTACAGAATTCCACAAATAATGTTGATTTCCAAAATGCAGTATTTACACCGTTTGACATTGGTTCAACAACTGGCGTTTCCTCGGGTGATGGTTTGCATCAATTGGGCACGGCGGTTAATCAAGTCCCCAATAACAGATGTAATTACCTTGGAACTAATGGTCCTCAAACGAGTGATTATGTCTTGGCTGGGAATGGAACTACATCATCAAACAGTCCAAGTGGTTGGTCTGATGTCAGTATTGATCTTTCCACCCATGCTGGTAGATTCATCAAACTTATTTTTATTCATGAAGTCAATCCAAGACAGGGTGCATTCCCTGTTGAAATGATGAACGCTGGCTGGTATGTCGATGGAATTCGAGTTGGTGATCCTCTGCCAGCACAGGGTGATGTCAAAATCAGTTCATTCGCACCACAAGGCTCAGGCCAAGCAGGTTTCCCAGATGGCTATGGTTTGCTAAATCTCGACTTGAACAAACCCGCATCTGCAGATTTTGGTGTTGATATATTGGATGCATCAACAGGTAATGTAGCCATTGACCGAAATGGAAATACAATGAGCAATTTACAGGGTAATCTCATTGAATTATGGGATATTGATGCAAGCACTTACCCATTGATTGATATTAAATTCACATTCGGTTCAGGCCCTTCTAGACTTTCAACTCCAACGTTACATGGATTCAATTTAGGTACGATGATTGGGACCACTTTCAACAGCACTGAAGGAGTATTTTGGGAAGGTGGAATGTATGGGGGGGACAAATGGATGTCAGCCATGAGTGGTTCTTCGGAGGTGATGATATTCACATCAATTTATGACGACTCATTCACGCCACCAATCTCACGTCAAGATTTCTCAATGCCTGTGGTGGCTATCAAACCAATTATTGTGGATAATTGTGGGGGTCCGGACTTCATTATGGGGATGAGTTTGAATTCTGATGAAAGTATGATTTCATTAACAAATAATCAATGGACCGATTTATCATCTCCTTCTTTTACATTAGGACTGGTTGCGAATTACACTTCATTCTGTGATGTATATTCATTCCATGCCGAATATCGATTCGCCCACCACTCCCGTGGCATCTCACTAGATGTTGCAGCAGATGGGGATATTGAATGGGGGATGACCGATCCCGCATTTGGCCGATTGGGCCGACAGGATATGTTCCGCACTGGAGTTGTAAACGGAATAAATGAGGGTTCTTTTGACCGGACAATTTCCCTTGATATCAACCTCCATGGAGAAGGTGCGCCATTCCTATTGCCGAAAGGTGCAACTGTCAATTATGCTGAATTAAATTTCTTTAACAGTGGCATATCACAATTTGACTTGTCAATTATTAGTGGTAACCAAGAGGTCGAAATAGCATCCAACCTTGATGAAGGAGTAGAGCATGTCCCTTATCCAATGAGTCCCTTGGTGTCGATTCAGGACAGTATCCAAAGTTTGCTCGACAATCCATTGGTACCTGTTGCATGGGTTGATGGCTACGGGAATGAATGGTATTTATTCCGCTTGAGCATTGATGCTCCGACATCATCATCAGGCTCTAGTATCACATTCCGTGATTTAGATATCATCTATGATTGGGACCGTGCAATTAGCGATTCAAACAACATTGCTCGTGAATTGAATCAAGGTGTTGCCTTGGCTAGCAGTGGTGGGGTCACGGGCAACGTCATCGTACCCATGCGAATCATCGGCGGTTCTGGAGGCTCGATTTCATTGACATCACTTTCAATTTCAACAACAAGTGGTTACGATTCAACTTATGATGATCATGGGATTACTGGAATGTATCCAAATGGTGATATTATTCATATTGAGACCACCCACAACGTAGATGCATCCACTGGACAAACATTGGGTGGGGCCAGCCTCCTGTTTGAAACTGTGAATGGGAATATGGAACTTCGTTGGGATGCAACAAATGGGAGTTTCTGGGAAGAGAGTGATGTTGACGACAACATTAATTTCATGAATGTGCTTTCTTCTTCATCTGACGCTGATGGTGGTGGGAAGAAACTCAATTGGTACTTCAAAGTGAACCCCAATTGGGAGGACACTCAGAGTGTTCGATTGTACGCAGCAGCGCTTTCAAACACAGGCGTCAGTGGTCTTCCTGCAGGGAATTTAATTGCTCCAGCGATAGGCAATGCTGTTGAGAACGATGCAGGTATTACAGATTTCCACCTGTTCAATCAAGGTGGTGTCGAACAGACTGATTTGAGTGATGCTTACTCAAGTAATACAATCACAATGGACTTCAATATTCGCTATGAAGATTTAGAGGTCGCTCCGAACCCCAATAGTTACCAAATCAAATTAGAGAAGCGAAATCAATCCGAAATTATGTTTGAGGATTGGTTGCTTGTGGATTCTACACCTGCAAGACTTGATGGTAATTATTCATGGCAACCAACACTACCTGCCACAGAGGCTGGCAATGAACAGTACCGTCTACTGATTTCCAACTATACCGATGGTGATTTGATTTGCCCACCACAAATTTTCAATCCAGACAGTGACTGTGCCATTCGCTTCTCTATTACGCTTGATCCATTCGCACCGCATTTGTTGAACATCTCAGTGTTCAGTGCACAAGGTGATTGGCGTACCGTCAATGACGATACTTGGATTCGAGCAAGTAACAATCAGAAGTTCCGAATCGCCGCTCAGGATTTGCCACTCGCACCTGAAACATTAACTCTCAATTACTGGGTTGAATCTACTGATGATTGTGGTTTAGATGGCATTTGTCCGTCAGACCTCACGTACATCAGTGCTGACTCAGGGGAGGGTGATCGCGAGGCACAATTGAATGAATATTCACAAATTGAACTTGCACGTCAAACACAAACTGACACCTCGTACTATCTCATTAACACATCATCTCAATCGATCAGTGATTATGCGAACAGTGGAATCGACCCACCTCAAATGGTCAGTCTTTTCGTATCAGGAGGGGATGTTGGTGGCAACCCAATCGATGGTGGCGGAGCTGGAATCAATGAGGATTTGGTGACTTATATTGCAATGGAAAGTCGAGTGCCTTTGGTAGAAGCATTCCAAATTTCGGACTCCCACGGGACCATGCTGAATGAAAACAACCGTTCTATCTACGCAGGTAACGTGTACCATTTACTTGTAGATGGAAAGGATGACAATGGGTGGCAAGATATTGAGACAATCACCCTCACGATGAATCCGAATCTTTGCAACGAAGCCGGAGGTTCGTATGACCCTCAAGGTTGTATTGAGATGTACTATTCGCCACAGAATGACACTGCATGGACTGACAGTACTTTGATTGAAATATTAGATGATTATGAGGGTACTGGATTAAAGCCACGAATGCTAACACGTGAAGGAAATGTATTGATTTCACCATTTGAGCAGCGATTCACATTGGATGTACCAATTCGAATGGGTTGGTCAATTCCATTGTCATATGTCGGTGGTGTAAAGACACCTGATATTGCAATGAAGGACAAGGATCTCAACAATAACGAGGTTCATATCAGCGCTGCACGAAATCCACAACGATGGTCCTATTCAACTGGAATTGAACTTGACACCACAACCTTCAGTGTCCAGGATACTTCAGGATTCCCTACCGCTGGCGTAGGAACCTCATCTGGAGGCTTTGTTTACCAAGGAGACATTTTGGTCATCGATGGCCGATATGTGTTCAGTGCAGGAATCAACTCGGCTATTTTCGTCAGCCCGGAGATATCCGTATCACTACAAGTGACTAGAACTCCGATTTATCCTGCAGGAAAGCCTGATCTTGGGTATTCTCCTGCCCTTGTGGATGTTAACGTATATGATTTTGAAAATGGTACATTCCAGTTGGTGGTTCCCGCCGCATCTGCAACAAATGAATACACTTACACATTGGAATTAATTGGTCTACCAAATGGGGCAGTTGACAACACTCCAGCACCATCCCGTTCATTCATTGTGAAGGTTGACGGTGACAGGCCTGATGCTGTTTTCGGTTCATGGGGACTTTCCAATTCGATAACCGGTGATACCATTGATGGTAGCATTTCATCATCCATTATGGGTTGTATGAATGCGGAAATTTTCATTGACGAATTACAGGGAATGGATATTGATTCAGTATCATTGAACTGGATGTTCTACAAGACCCAAGAAGTGGGTGGATTTGAATACAATTGGACTGAATATTTGACAGCATTTTCTTCAGATGACGGTTGGCAAGGTTGGGAAAGTACACCAATGTTCCTTGAGTCATCCCTAGGTCGAATTCGAGCAACTTCAACCTGTCTTAATCTATGGAGTCCACAATCAGCTGAGCCCATCCCTGGTGATATGGAAAACGTAATTGTCAAGTTCTGGTTAACGGGCCATGATTCTGCTGGTCAGACCATCAATGGTGCAGGCTCCTTCGGGAGTTCTGTCAACAGTGGTGCAGGGACATACGAATTAGCATATGAATCAGCATTGTTTGAAATCACTCGTGTAGATTTGTCCGTTGATAGACCAATGGCAGAAACAGATTTCGACCTATTGATTGACTATGAAAATAACGGTAACAAGCAAGGGAATCTAGAAATTCAAATCCAAACATGGATTGGTGGCGATGTGCTGCCTTCTGTCACATACACGTGCCCGGACAGCCTGATGCCGGGGGATGATGATAGATGGCGAATACCTATGGATCAATTCCCGAATTCAGCGACCAATGTTTCGTATGTAATTAAGGATATGAACGGAGTTGAGATTGCCAGCATCCCATCATTCAATGTTGCCAAATATTCCGCAGATGCAGATGATGGCGGCTTCTTTTCATCTGGGGGCGGATTGGCCTTGGGAATTGTCGTTGTTGTGATTCTCCTAATCGTGGCCGTATCTGTCGTACTTCTTGTATTGAATAGATCCGTTGAAGACGAAGAACTTGAGTACATCGAAGAAGATGACTTCCTTCCAGAATCACAACCAGTTACACCGGTGCAAAGCCGTGGTCCTCCTGCGACTCGCCCTGGCGAAAGAAGGGGTCCACCTGGTGCATCCCGTGGCCCTCCTGCGGTTGCGAAGAGTCCAATGGATATTGCCAAGGAGAAATTCCCCTTCTGGGATGAGGCGACCATTCAGAGTTACTTTGACCAAGGTTGGAATGTAGACCAACTTGAAGAGTGGCTTGCGACTCAAGAATGAGGTTGGGCGAATGACCGACTTGGCGCCCTTGAGTTGGTTGCCAATTGAATGGGATGACCCCTGCGGGGGGACCATTCGTTTGTGGCCATTCGTACCTAATGTGGTCCTCACTGGCACTCTTCGGCGGACTGCTGGTGAATGGGATGGATTGGCATTTTTACTCCCTGACGATGAACCTGAAATTTGGGACAATCAATCAGAAATGGAAAGGTCATCTCCAGGTATTAATCGTGATTCTATCATATCTGGTGGAGGGACTTTAGCACGAATGATGCAAGGAATGTTCTCGATTAATTCCGTTCAAACATGTAGATTCCCCGACCCCGAACCCCGTCGCCTATTGTCGCTTGCAGAGAGTCCGTCTGGTGAAGGCCCCCGTCCTGTTTTTTTTGTTGAACCTGATGATGAAGAATGGACAGAATGGGTGGAAGAATGCGCTGATGAAATGGTTCGTTTACGACATCTTGTCCGTTCAATTTTTAGTCGAAGAATTTGGAAGAAATCTGTACGCGAAGTCATGCGAATCACAATCCCTCCCAAACGTGAACGCGACATAGAAAAGGCGGAGGGATTGGCGCAAGCGAGCACATTTGCAGCTGCTTGGTGGTATCGTTCCGAATCGGTTCTATCTGACGAATTGAAAGAACGTCGTGATTTACGTTTAGCTTCACGACTTCGAGGCTCTTTAGGAACACTTTGCGGGGGACAGATTGATGATGAAGGGGCCCCTGTGCTCCTTGTGCCAGTCATGCAGGCTTGGATGCCCAGCATCTATTCTGCACTGGAAAATGCCCCATTACCAGAACACGTCGAGGAGGAGGAAGAATGACAGATGCACGAGTAGAGAATCAATTGTTCAGGTTCACTCCCAGTTCATCTCTTGACCCTCAGAGAATCATAGACGAAATAGGTGGGAAACAGAGTGGAATATATGTCACACTATCTTTAGTAGCTCCACGTGCAACTCTATTGATTGATCAAGAGGGCAGAATTATCGTTCATGGATGCCGAAAACAGGATCTTGCCCATCTTGCCGCCAAAGAGGTTCTTTTGCGACTCGGTGAAGATGAATCTGGCATGAGTTTTGAAGTTGGACCAGTCGTTGCATCATTCAACTTTGATACGACAATATCTTTGGAAGGCGTACCCGATTTGTACCCTGAAGCGGTTTTGGATACTGAATTGGATTGTCTTCGAATTAATGATTCTCGACATGAAATAAAGTTGCTATTATTCCGCAATGGTCGTGGCATTGCAACCGAAGCACGACATGGGAAATTGGTGGCTATGGCTGCTCGTCGATGGAAACAACGTCTTTCCGATGAGAATCTATTGGGTTGATAATTATGACAATTGTCGAGGGTCGTTGGACCGGCCCTATTTGGGACACACATCTCCATCTAGACACAAGTGGGAGGGGAATTGCTGCGGCTCAGGATTTCGCAAATGCAGGAGGTACCCATCTATGTCTTGTTCACAAACCTAATTTCCCATCCAAGTTGCCTGAATCAATTGAAGCAGTAAAGCAGGCATACAACAGTACATTGGAGATGGCGATTTCTGTTCGGCGTGAAGTTGGGATTGATGTCTGCGTCATTTTGGGTCCACATCCAGTAGTGTGGGAGAAACAAATTCACACACTGGGGATGGAGGTTGCAACTCAACTGCATCTAGATTCTGTAGAACTCGCATTGGAATTCTGTGCAGAACGTAAAGCGGTTGGTCTAGGGGAAGTGGGCCGCCCCCACTATGCTGTTTCCAATGAGATTTGGAGTGCTGCAAATGAACAATTGGAGACTGTAATGAACATGGCATCTCAGGCAAAAGTCCCGATTCAATTACACGTTGAAGAAAATGGGGCTGAAACAAATGCAGAATTGGCAAAAATTTGTGATCGTTCTGGGTTGAGTCGTCAACTTGCAGTCCACCATTATGCTCCTGCTGATGTTAGTGAATCGTTTACGCATGGATTGTCATCTTCTGTCAGTATGGGAAAAGATAGTCTATCGATGATTATGGAAACGTATCGTCACTGTTCGTCAACGTGGACCATGGAGACTGATTATCTAGATGACCCTTCACGACCAGGGGCTGTTTTGGGCCCAAAAACCGTGCCTAAGAGAACCCAAGCACTCGTATCCGCATTGTTAGAGCAAGAAGATACTGAAGATGTTGAGGAATTGTTGTCACATATTCATCATCTCTGGCCAAATCAACTGTATGGCTAATTTGACCCGTAGGGTCACTTCTAGGGGGCACCCTCAAAACCCGTCGGCTGTCGAAGCCCACAGCCTAAAGGGCAGAGAGTGGTTTCATGTTGCAACTTGAAGGAAAGACTGCACTGGTGTTTGGAGTGGCATCGGAGGAATCAATTGCATGGGCGATTTGCAATCGATTGGCAGAAGCAGGATGCAAACTAATTCTGGGTTATCAGAAGCGATTTATGAGTCGTGTATTCCAATTGAAGGACAAACTGGAAGCAATCGAAGCCTTCTACCCAATCGATGTATCTTCTGAAGATATGACCGCTGAATTTTTCCATGAATGGCAAAAAGACACCCCTGGGGTTAAAGCTGACATTGTCATTCATGCGATTGGATTTGCCCCAAGGGAATGTTTTGATCGCCATATGTTATTTGTTGAAGAGGAAGCACTCAATGTAGCGATGACAATCTCAGCACATTCATTGCAAAGAGTGATGCGACACGCCCTCCCACATCTTGCCCCAAATTCCTCAACAATTACTCTAACTTATGCAGCAAGTACACGCTATGTCCCCAATTATGGTGTGATGAGCATCGCCAAGGCTGCCCTTGAAGCCTGGGTTCGGGAATTGGCCATGCGTGTGGGGGAAGATGGGCACCGAGTCAATGCAATTTCCCCCGGCCCCATCCGAACATTGGCCGCGAGCGGCATCCCTGGATTCGATGACATATTGGAGCACGTGGAACGAAATTCCCCCCTTCGCCGCAACGTCAATCAAGATGATGTTGCAGGATGTGCAGTTTGGCTTTCCAGTCCACTTGGTTCAGGAGTAACAGGTCAAATTATTCACGTCGATGCTGGATATTCCAGCACGATGGTGCCAGATAGTATCAGTGACTGAGGTGAAATTTTGACAATTCCTGAAGAAAAAACACAGGACCCATTTGAACCGATTGCTGTGATTGGTGTCGGGGCATTATTGCCTGATGCCCCCGATATCGATACATTCTGGGAGAACATCATGTCATCAAAAATCTCATTCAAAGAAGTACCAGATTATCGTTGGACACTATCTGATTTTTGGGTTGAAGGCGGACCAAAGAATGTCGAAGAAAACAAAACATACTCAAAAATTGGAGCGTGGGTAGAACATTTTGAATTCGACTGGAGACGATGGCGAGTCCCACCAGGATCCATTCCCCAAATTGATGTATCTCAACTGTGGGCTGTAACTGTGAGTGCAGCGGCATTGGAAAATGCAGGATACATGGGTGATGGTGCCAAAGAGTTGCCAAGTGCGAGAACCGGCATCATCTTTGCAAACGCTCTTGGGGGTGAATTTCGCAATTTATCGAATCATAGAGTATGGGCTGATCAATTTGCACGACACGCAGTCGAAGCAGGTGGTATGCCAAGTGAAGGCAAGACTGCATTCAAAGAAGCGATTCTAGATGGCTTACCTCGTGTAACAGAAGATACGATGCCTGGGGAATTGGCAAATGTCGTATCGGGGAGAGTTGCCAACCTACTCGATTTACAGGGCCCGAATTATTCAACAGATGCAGCATGCGCCTCTACTTTCGCTGCTATTCTGGACGCTTGTCGATTATTGCAAGCACGCCAAGTCGATATGATGGTTGCAGGCGCAAGCGACCGAACAATGGACCCTTCGACATTTGCAAAGTTCAGTGCAATTGGGGCCCTCTCATCGACACATTCAACTCCATTTGATAGCAAAGCAAATGGCTTCATCATGGGTGAAGGTTCAGGTGCAATTGTATTGAAAAGACTCTCGGATGCAATACAAGATGGAGACGCAATTCAAGCTGTAATTCGAGGGGTCGGAGCAAGTAGTGACGGGAGAGGAAAGGGCATCACTGCACCGAGTACTCGAGGTCAGATTCAAGCGGTTAGTCGTGCATATATGCAAGCAGGTTATGACCCCTCTACCGTAGAATTAATTGAAGCCCACGGAACATCTACTGTGGTAGGTGATGCTACTGAATTGACCAGTTTATCGTCAGCATTTGAGAAAACCTCTGCTGGACAATCTGTTGCAGTGGGGTCAATTAAGAGCCAGATTGGACATCTTAAGGCTGCAGCCGGAATTGCTGGCTTGTTGAAGACCATCCGGGCAGTGGACACCGGAACCATTCCACCCAGTGCCGGATTTTCCACTCCAAATGAAAACATTGATTGGAATTCTAATCCGTTCTATGTTCCAAACGAACCTAAATCATGGGCCGAACCAAACAACCATCCTCGTCGTGCAGGAGTGTCCTCATTTGGATTTGGAGGAACAAATTTCCATTGTGCAATTGAGGGCTTTGACCAAGATTTCCATAAGTCACTTGCAGCTGAATTTGAGGCCCGACGTGAAGCCTGGCTCAACCCAGCTGCACCAATACCAATTCCAAGTTCGACCCACCCTACAATGTCCCATTCTGAACTAAAACGAATTGAAGGTGGTGTCCTCCTTGTCAATGCCTCCGACCTTGAAGGGCTGAAAGCAAAACTAACATCCATACGTTCCGAATTGTTTAGTGGGTCAAACTTTGACGATGACCCTCAGGGTAAACGTCTCTCAGTCATTCTACCAGAAGCCAGTAAAGAATACGCTGCTGAAGGTGTGAGGTGCGCGATTGTAGCCAGTGATTGGGCTCAACTTTCAAAGCGCTTTGATCTACTTGAAAAATCAATTGATGATCGTTCAAAATGGGATTTCTTATCCAAACAAATGGTGATGGTTACGGACACTGCGCCTTTACCTGAACATGCAAAAGTTGCGCAGTTGTTTCCGGGACAAGGGAGTCAATACGTTGGCATGACTCTAGATTTGGCCAAGAGATATCGTTGTATTGGCGAGACTTGGAATGAAGCGGATCTAACAATGGTAGAGGTCCTCGATGGTGAAACATTGTCATCGTTTGTTCTTCGTGAAAACTTGACTGATGAAGAAAAGAAGGAATCTGAATACAAACTCAAGCAAACTGAATATACGCAGCCAGCTATGCTAGCAGCAGACCTATCCCTCTACCGTTTGTTGAAGGAACATGGACTTGAACCAGACATGGTTGCGGGCCATTCTTTGGGAGAATATGCCGCGTTAATGGTTGCAGGGATTCTGAACTTCGATGGTGCCTTACGGGCAGTTGCTGCACGAGGTACTGAAATGGGTAGTGTAGATGTACCTGATTGCGGAATCATGGCATCTGTATCAGCTCCATTTGAGAAGATTGAAGCTGTATTGGATGCCGAAGAAGGATATGTAATTGCAGCGAATAAAAACAGTCCCAAAATGACCGTAATTGCTGGTGAAACAGAACCGATGAAGCGAGTCATGAAGGTATTCGATGAGGCCGGTGCCCCCTGTATTCAATTGCAAACCAGTCACGCATTCCATTCAAAAATTGTCGCTCCAGCAAATGTTCCATTACGAAATTTCCTTGAAGGTTTAGATATCAACTTACCACAAATTCCAATCACATCGAACTATGATGGTGGTTGGTATCCCAATGTTGTTCCAGCAGGAAGCAATCCAAAGGAAGCAATTTTGGCTAAACTAGCTCCACAAATGGCTTCCGCAGTTGAATGGGTCAAGCAGATGGAACTCATGTACGAAGGTGGCGCCCGTCTCTTTGTTGAGGTGGGGCCAAAGCGTGCCCTTGCATTGTTCGCAGAACAAATCTTTGATGAAAGGCCAAAGATAGTGACAAATACAAATCATCCGAAAGTAGGTGGGATTGCCTCATTCCATGCTGCTCTTGCCGTACATGCGCTCTCCGGACGAATCCCAAATATGCCCGAGGCAGACAGTGATGTCCTTACGGACGCTTTCAAAGCAGGCGTTGAATTACCAAAATCTCCCGTTTCAACCCCAATTGTACGTCCAAGCCCAACCCCCTCATCTCTCAACAATGACCAATCTGTTTCTCTTGAATTAAGTGAAGATGAGAAAGTTGAAGCGGAACGAAAAGCCAAGGAAGCATCGATTGCAACTATTGTTTCTGATGTTAGTGGCTTCCCTGTACGAATGATTCACGGTTCAACAAATCTGGAAACTATTGGCTTATCGGATTCCAAAATTTCTGAAATACACCAACAAATAAAATCCAATTACCGAGTGAAAGGAACCACTAGTGCGAAAACCCTACCTGGATTAGTCGAATGGTTGGATGAGGTACCAGGTGGAACCGTTGCCCCCCCACAAGGGACTCAAAATAGTGTGTCATCCAATCAACCCGATTCTCTGTCATCTCGCCATTCAGACTCTTATGTTTTCAGTGGAGTCAGCATAGGTTTACCTGGGATGGAAGAAGTATTTGCACCAGATACATTCGATCGAATAATTCGTGGTGAGAATTTTATTTCCCATCTATCTGATGACATTAAGCAACGACTACTGGACCGGAATTTGGTTCGAATCATCAAGCACTCTGATGGTTCTGCTGAATTCGTTCCTTGCGATGATTTTAGTTTAATTCCTCAACTTGCGGGACGTAAAGGACATTTTGATTTGGTAGAACAATACGGTGTTGATTCAAAGATTGTCGAAGCTATGGATATTGCAACCACATTGGCCATTGCGGCAGGATTGGAAGCCCTCAAGGATGCGGGACTTCCTTTAGTTGCTGTAGAACAAATCAACAAAGCCGGTAAGCGCCTCATCCAACAGTGGCATCTCCCTGAATCAGAGCGTGATCGAACAGGAGTTATTTTCGCCTCATGTTTTTCCGGAGTCAATAATTTAATGCGGCATGCTCGAAACAACGGTGCAGATGAAAACGGTCACTTTGATCGCAGATTCCTCTTACAGATATTGACAATGGGACATTCTCAATTTGCACAATGGATAGGTGCACGTGGCCCTAATGCATCTATCAATAATGCGTGTGCATCAACACCATCAGCCATCGCAATTGCAGAAGATTGGCTAAAGACAGGACGATGTGACCGAGTCATCGTTCTCAGTGCAGATGATATTACCAGTGATGAATTGATAACTTGGTTTGGACCAGGATTCACAGCAGCAGGGGCCCATGCCATGGGTGATGTTGTGGAAGATGTAAGTCTACCTTTCGATGCTAGACGAAGTGGAATGTTGATGGGAATGGGTGCAGCAGCCTTTGTCATAGAACGAAACAGTCTCAGTAAACAGAGGGGAGTGACTCCGTATGCTGAACTTCTAGGTACCCATATTGCAAATTCTGCATTCCATCCAACTCGTCTCGATGTAGAACACGTATCTACATCGTTGGACACCTTTATGGATAAAATGGAGAATGAATGGGGTTTCAATCGCCATTCTATTGCCCCCCGAACATCATTCATGTCTCACGAACCAGCCACCCCACCACGAGGTGGTTCGGCAGCAGCAGAAATTCATGCACTCCGCAGAGCTTTCGGTGAAAGTGCATCTAAGATTGTAATTACAAACACGAAAGGATTCACTGGCCACCCAATGTCTGCAGGAATAGAAGATGCGGTTTCAATTCGAGGAATGAGCCAGGGCGAGTTTCCCCCCATTGCCAATTTCAAGCAACCGGACCCCGAATTGGGGGATCTACGCCTTTCCGTTGGTGGCCCCGTTGATGTTGATTATGTCGTACGTCATGCCGCAGGTTTTGGCTCACAAATGGCATTTACGATGCTGAAAAGAGTTGCAAAAAATCTTGACAGAGTCGACCGAGAAAAGGTTGCAATCTGGACAACAAATTCAATGGGAGGTGATGCTGATTTACGAATATTAGATCGGAAACTTGTCGCCTACATCAATCCAGATGAGATGATAATTGGTGGAGTCCAAGGAGAATCATGGGCCACCCATTCAAAGGGAGATGAATCGAGACCACTCGAACCAAAACCCGTATCCAAACCCCTCCCTGTTCTTCAACCAAAACCAGTTGAATCCAAGGAAGAAGCGACAATATCCAATCAGCCACAATCTGGAGATGTTGTTACCAAAGTAATCGAGGTTGTAGTCAAGCATACTGGATACCCTGAAGATTTCATTGAATTAGATCAAGACCTTGAAGGTGAACTTGGCATTGACACGGTCAAGCAAGCTGAAATCATGGCAG
>Ga0066850_10000302_pt1 | contig 27567 bp, 18 predicted proteins | sample ETNtaG_4_FD_67282 | JGI IMG/M metagenome (GOLD analysis project Ga0066850, IMG submission 67282) | Marine microbial and viral communities from oxygen minimum zone, Eastern Pacific Ocean - ETNP201406SV67 | ecosystem: Environmental > Aquatic > Marine > Oceanic | place: Pacific Ocean: Eastern... | reverse complement strand
TCAATTAAAAAAATATCCAAAATCTTTCCGTACATTTAAATGTTCAGAATGTAAAAAAGAAATAAAAACTTATCATCATAATAAAAAAACATGTGGGGCAGAAGAATGTTTTAAAGCAAACAGAGCTAAAGGAGAAGAATTACGAATAAAAAAACTTAAAGGGGGAAAATATGGATTCAAAAAAAGCGATAAACGAAATAAAAAAAGGTATACCTAGATTGAAACAACATGGGAAATACCAAATGTCTCTAAGCGGTCTAATAAAAGCATTACAGAAAGAACGAGCCGGATTACTTGTAAAAATAACTGATAAGCATTACCCAGGTAGATCTCATAGCTATTATGGCTATCATACTGATCTAGCATTTGAACCAGTTGAAGAACCAATTACCGTTGCTGAATTTCTTAAAGAATGCCAAGATGCCGTAGGAAAATCATTTATAACTGCCGATAATCCAAACGCTCCAGATAAATACTTCAAAGACTATACTATGAAGATCAACGCTCCATTATGGATTTCTACATTAGGTCAAGCTAGTAAACAAGGAATTGTAGATCTTGTACCTATTCACACTGGGATACACGCTGATAATTACATCAAACTGGTTACTGAAACTATTGAAGATGATGAGGAGGAGGAAGATGGCTCTGAATAAACAGAAAAAGCTACAGTACATAGAGCAAATACTAGAAGAAGTCAAGAATGGTTCTATAGATGACAAAGAAGATTCAATTCTAATTGATGTAGCTCTAGATTTTATTAATGACCTAAAAGAAGGGAGTTCAGATGGAGGAACTTAACTCTTGTGATGACAGCGATAAATTAACTCTCCTGTTAAACATAAGACAAGGAACACAATCAACCACATATTCAGTTTCTAACTTACCGGATTGGTATGACATGTTAGGGATATTCGCAATTTACGGTATTGTAGCCATGACCATATTTTATTCTGGTTTATGGATTGCAAGTCGGTTTAAAACAAAATAAGGAGTTTACATGAAAAAATACCATCCGTTTTCTGAAAGAATAGTCGATATCCTTGTTCGTAAAGTTAACAATGATAATCGACATTTTTTTCGCATTCTAACTGGGTATTACTTATCTAAAGTAGCCTCCATGATGCGATGTAACATTCAAACAAATGATAGAGATGTAATCCCGGTTAATACTTATGTACTAAATTTGATGGTATCAGGAACAGGTAAGGGGCACTCTACTAATATTCTGGAACGTGAGTTTGTAGCTCACTTCAAGAAAGAATTTCTAAATAATATATTTCCCAGAAAAGCTGAGGAAAATATTCAAACTCTGGCTCAGGAAAGAAGCCAAGCACGTCTTAACAATGGTCAAAGTATTCTGCCGTTAAATGAGGAATACGAGATTCAACTAGATAAATTTCAAAGACATTTTGACCGTTTAGGAGAATTGGCTTTCAGTTTTGACAGTGGAACCTCTCCAGCTGTAAAGCAAATGCGTGAAAAACTGTTACTAGCTTCTGCAGGTTCTATGAATCTAGAGCTAGATGAAGTCGGATCTCACATATCAGCGAATACAGATGTACTAAATACATTTCTTGAGCTATATGACGTTGGTTTGGTAAAACAAAAACTTATCAAAAATACTGTAGAGAACATTAGATCAGAAGAATTACCAGGCAATACGCCTACTAATCTAATGATGTTTGGTACGCCTACTAAGCTCTTAGATGGTGGAAGAGTTGAAGAGGAATTTAGGCAATTCCTGGAAACTGGTTATGCTCGTAGATTATTATTTGGATATACAGTAGATAGTCACAGGACTAAATACGCATCTGCACAGGAACGATACCAACAAATGGTAGATGCTAGTCTAGCTAGGGATATGCTAGCAATCCAACAAACATTCACTAATTTTGCTAAAAGACCATTTAATCCAGTATTACAAATGTCAGAGGCTAATTCTGTTTATTTAATACAATATCAGATGAAGTGTGAAGATTTAGCTGATGATATGAAAGATCATATGAGTATTCACAAAGCAGAGATGTCACATAGATACTATAAAGCTATTAAACTAGCAGGAGCATACACATTTGCGGATAATTCAACTGAAATAACACAAGATCATCTAGATTATGCTATTAGCGTAGTAGAAGACTCAGGAGAGGCATTTCACACATTAATGCGTAAACAAGGCCCGTATGAGCGTTTAGCGCATTATTTAGCCGATTGTGATAATGACGTGACTCAGCATGAGTTGATGGAAGAACTGCCATTCTACAAAGGCTCAGAGGCTCAAAGAAAGGATTTAATGACTCTAGCTACGTCTTTTGGGTATAGAAATAACATTATCATCAAAAAGAGGTTACTAGATGATATTGAGTTCTTTAATGGGGAGACACTTATGGAGACTGATTTAAATAATCTAACAGTAGCAATGAGTCAAGATATTGCATATAACTTTGCAGTACCGGATATAAGACCTCCATTTGACTTATTACATAAATTAACTACTACAGATGGATGGCATTATACTGCCCATGCATTTGTTAATGGGCATCGTAAAAGTGAAAATGTTATTCCAGGATTTGATCTACTTATTCTAGATTGTGATGGGGATGCGCCTATATCTATGGTTAAAAACTTATTAGAAGGTTACAAATTTCTGATATCTACCACTAAGAGACATACTGCAAGTATTAATCGATTTAGACTTATTCTCCCTATATCGCACAGGATTAAATTAACAACTAGTGACTATTCTCGATTTATGGAGAATGTATTTGAATGGTTACCATTTCCTGTGGATGAAGGAGCTAAAGATATTGCTAGAAAATGGGCTGGATATCCAGGGCATTATGAATATAACGATGGAGCAGTCATAGATGCGACTATGTTCATTCCAGAAACTAAACGATCTGACGAAACAAAAGCACAAATTAGTGCTGCTGGTGCTGGTAATATTGAACGATGGTTTATGGCCCATACGGTTAAAGGTAACAGAGCTAACCACTTATATCGATTTGGAATGGTGTTAATAGATGCCAAATGGGTATTAGGGGATATAGTGGAAAAACTTGAAAATTTTAACAATTCCTTAGATACACCATTGCCTGAGGATCAATTCAGGAATAGTACGATTAAATCAATCAGTAAGGAATATCAAAAACGAGGGAGGTAATATGAGAATAGGATTATCAGATAAAGATCAAACAAATATAAAAGATGCTTTTTCAACATTAGGTGACGTATGTGGAAACATGTGGAATAACCTATTTGATGACAAGTCTGAAGAAGAAATTCAAGAACTTAAAAAACAGATTTGGGATCTTGAAGAACAAGTGCAAGTACTTAGTAAAGGACGTAAAAAACTGGAGAAAAATAAATGAATAATAACCATTTAGTATTAGTATCAGGTAAATCTAGTTCAGGTAAAAGTGCAAGCTTACTTGATATGGATAAGCCTGAAGGGGTTATGTATTTGAATTGCGAAAATGGTAAGAAGTTACCGTTTAAAAGTAAATTCAAAGAATACACTGTTGTTGATCCAACTCAGGTGTATGAGGCTTTTGCCGAAGCAGAAAAAATGAAAGATATACACACTATCGTTATTGATAGTCTTACGTATCTAATGGATATGTACGAAAGTACCAAGGTGCTAAATTCAACAAATACGATGCAGGCATGGGGGCAATATGCACAGTATATGAAAATACTAATGTCTCAAGTAGTAGCTAAATCTACCAAGAATGTAGTATTTCTAGCTCATACTTCAGATGTTCTCAATGAAGCCGAGATGGTTAACGAAACCATGGTTAAAGTTAAAGGTTCTTTGATGAATCAAGGTATTGAAAGTTTTTTCACTTGTGTAATTTCAACTAAGAAAATGACTTTAACTAAACTAGAAGATAAAGTTGCAAAATCTCCACTATTTAAAACTAGTGCAGATGATAAAGCTAATGGATTTAAATACGTATTTCAAACTCGATTAACTAAAGAAACAGTTAATGAACGAATTCGTAGTCCCATGGGAATGTGGCCTATGAATGAAACGTATATAGATAACAACTTACAAAATGTTATCAACAGACTGCATGAGTATTATAAATAAATGATATAATAACGTGGTGGTACCGCAGTATTAGAGCCACATTAATCCATCTACTGCAGGATAGGCCTTATACGCCTTATAGGGTCTCCTCCCTTATAAGACCTGTCCTAACTGAAGAGTTATAAAACACTAGTCCTCTTCTTCACGGGAGAGGCATTTTATTTTATAACCAAAAAGGAGAATTATGAGTCATCCAGGTAATGATGAAATTATAGATAATGAACGAGATAATCGATTAGAGTTATCTAAAAATATGGTATTTGCGGTAACAGAAATGGGAATTGAAATGGTACAGGAAATTGCTGCTGAGACTTTAAAAAGAAAACCAGGAATGCAGGTTAAAGAATTTACAAAAGTATTAGATCAGTATCTCGAAAGACAGAGAGAGCTGGTAAACAACGCCACAGATAAATAATTGTGGTTTATTAACACTCAACTAAGAAAGGATATAACTTATGAGTGAATGGGAACTCCCAAAGAATGTAGAAACACAGTCTATTGAAAGAGTAGGCGGTGGGTTTGCATGGGAATCTGGTGTATACGATGCTACCGTGAAAATGGTGTATCTAAACCAGTCTGCATCTGAAGCAGTAAGCTTCAATGTTATTCTGGAAAAGAATGGCGGAAACTTCTCTGAGCTTAGAGAAAATTTCTGGATTAAATCAGGTAAAGCTAAGGGTAATAAGACTTATTACACGAAGGATGGTAAAGACTATCCGCTTCCTGGTTATTCAATTGCAAATTCTATGTGTGTAGCTATTACAGGTGAAAGCCTACCTAAATGCATGGAATCTGCAGAAAAGAAGCAAGTAAATGTATGGAATCCTGAATTAAAGAAGGAGGCACCTACAGAACGTCCAGTAATAATGAGCTTAGTCGGTAAACCTGTCAAAGTAGCTGTTCATCAAGTTATTGAAGACAGACAGGCTAAGAACGACAAAGGCGAATATGTACCAACTGGTGCATCTCGTACTGTAAATCAGTGTAAGTTCTTTGGTAATGCCGAAGGTAAGACTGCTGAAGAAATTACCAACAAAGAACCTGCTGCTAGATTCGATAAGTGGGCCCAGAAGAATACGGGTACAGTTATTGATAAATCTACCAATAAGAAAGGCAATAGTTCTGCTGCTGATATTATGGGTAGTGCATCTGCAGATACAGGTTCATTGTTTCAAACAGACCCTCCGATCTAATGAGAGTCTGTGGGATTGATCCGGGGGCTAATGGAGCAGTCGCTGTTCTGGATTCAGAGAATCCAGACAGTGTTGCTCTGTTAGATTTAAAGAAAAATAGTATTAAAGAGATTCATAATTTTATACGTGTACATCTTACTATCCAATGGGATGGATCTGTTTTATCTACTAAGCCTAAATATAAAATATGGGTAGAAGATATACATTCTATGTATGGTATGTCAGCAAAATCTAATTTTAGTTTTGGTAAGAATCTAGGAACAGTTACAACTATTGCTGAATTAATTGCAGGTAAACTACCTAATACAGTTACTCCTAAGATATGGCAAAAATATATAGGCGTAACTGCTAAAGGTAAAGCTGTGAAAAAACAAGTAGCTAAGATAGCTCAGTACTTGTACCCACGAGCTCAACTACATGGTAAACGAGGAGGCTTACTTGATGGGAGATCAGATGCTTTAATGATTGCCTATTATGGGCTACATAATAAGGAGAAAGTATGAAGATAGAAATAGACATAGATATTGAATCTATAGTAAAAGAAGCACTCAAGAAACAACAAGCAGGAGATACAATTCCTGTTCCTGTAGAAGCTACTAATAGTAGATCTAAATGGGAATTTAGCCGTAGGAATGGAAGAAGACGTACTCCAGAGGAAATGGCTTTACATGATCTAGAAAAAGAAAAGGGCCGTAGGCTAACTCCTGAAGAGAAAGGTGAGGCTAAAGCATTAGTTGAAATAGATACAACTACAGAAAATCAAGTTAAAGAAGCAACTATTAAGAAAGTTCGTATAGATACTATGACTGCTGAAGGTATGGCTGCAGCTTCTAAAGAACTAGCTGAAGAAGAACGCAGAGATCCTGATTCTGTAAATGGAAATGGGATAATGGAAAGAGAAGAAGATAAAAAAGAAGCTACAATTCCAAAAACTGAAGATCTAGCTAATATAGATTCCTTATTCTCATGAACCCAGACAACGAACTGAAATACCTACAAGAAAAGCTACACCAACGTAATACAAGGATTACGGGTACTTGGGTAAATATAAAGACTATGTTCTTTACTGTAGTAACAGTTATAGGACTTCTTGCTAGCTTGTTGTTGTTACCAGTAGCTATTATACTATTCGGCGGGGTAGTAGCTTTTATATTTTATAAGCTACGATTTACAGATCCTGATCGTTAATTAAGCAGTCCTTTATATAGTCCACCTTGCATGATATCAGAACCAATTTCGAAGCCAGTTAGATTATTGGCTTCATCAAATAGATTAGGGAACTGCATAAGATTTGGTGAGAAATCTCCGCCTAGCCATGAACTATTTACATTACCTAGCGTAGCTACTCCAGTACTATATTGTAAAGCTGCAGAGATTCCTACTGCTGTAGGACTAGCTTGGAGTAATTGTCTAGAAGATCTCTGGTTTCTTAGCCAATATGAAAGAAAAGCTGTGGCCCCAGTCATCTCTAATGCTTCTAATGAAGCAATTAATGACTCATCAAATAGTACAAAAGCATCAAGAGCATCATGCATAGCTCTTTTAAAAGTATGGCCTTGAATAGCCATAGCATGTTCTATCATTACATACCTACCTAAAAAGTCTGTCATTTGAACCATCTGTCGAGAGAAGTTATACCCTATACTTCCTTTAGCCCAAAATAAGGTAGACGCTATTGTTTGTAGACTTTTAGGAATTTTACCCCCAACGTCTTTTAATGCTCCTTTAAATAAAACACGCTTCATACGGTTAAAATACCCGTCAATCTGCGCTTCATTTAGATCTTCTACAATTAGTGAATCCAGTCCTGCTTTAACCATCTTGTCTAATTTATTTCGTTTGAGTCGTACTTTCAGTCTTGCTACTTTAAGTGCTTCAGGACTCTTTTGTTTATCTAATTTTTTAGTATTTATAAGATGTTGTAATTTTGCAATTTCTTGACTGTCTCGACTATATTTACGATATTCGTGAATACCTTCTATAACTTTATTAATAATATAAGGTAAAGAAATCTTTCTCATACTTAGCTGCGCAACATTAGAAAACATATTTCCAAATACTACCTCAGGCATTGCCAGTACTATTCTATTTTTACCGTACCCAACTGTCTGTCTAACAGCATAATGAGTCAATCCAGCTATCTGTTTAGCTCGCAGTTGTAGAGGATGGTCACCTTGAAATACTCCTAACTGAGTAATATCTAGTTGCTTAAACCCAAATACTTTTTCAACGATATCGTGCCTGACCATAAATGTATCGTTCTTAGCAAACTCCTGTATATATTCTCGAACTGCTTTAGGAAGTTTTCTGTATCGATCAATATATGGTCCATCCGGATCTAGGAGATCAATGAACTGTTCTGGGTGAACCTTTAACAGATCTGCTTGTTCATGAACTAGAAGGTTGACTGTTTCTATATCATTTTTAATTGTATTTTTACGATCTATTAATCTGGATTGCATGTGAGCAAATACGTTTTGGAATTCTAAATCTGGGCGTAGTAGTTCTTTTGTAGATTTATGATCCATCATTATACGAAAATCCGTAATTACATTTGTTTCCGGATGACGAACAGGACGAAATTTAAACCTAGGATCAATCTTTAATTGCTTAGCTAGAGCTGCCTGGTCTGTTTTAAATCTATCAATTGTATTTTTTACTTGACCAAAATTTGGTTTATTAGTTACAGGATCTATGTACTTAGGGTTCTTCATTAGTATTTCAGTTAATGTAGTTCCCATATTTCGTTGATTAGTCGTAGACATAATTCCAGAAATGTCTGATACTTCTGGCATATTTCTATTGATATACATCGTATCGTGTGTCTGATCTTTATCTGTAGTGCTAATAGGATATGAATGTGCATACCCAGCATCAGCCATTCTTTCTTTATCGGCAGCTGGTTTAATTTTTATATCAGTCAGATTATCCATACGTTCAACGATATATCCTTTCATCATTGGAACAGCATCACCATCAAATAATTCCTCACGGGATTCTGTTTTATAATGTATATGAGTATCCAGTAAATCAATAATTCCATTATCAGTAGCATTAGCATTAAATTCATTTTTAGATAAACCTTGAACTAAAGCAATCTTCCTTTCATCTACATCATCTAAAGCAACCAGCGTAGCAAATGCATCTAACCACCCAACTTGTTCTTCAGTAGGATCTTCTAGATGATCAAAAGCAATTGAAGCTGCACTATTGTACGCACCAGATATTCTTTCAGTATGACCTGTAGCAATCCAGTGCCCCAGTTCATCTGCGTATGCTATAGCTGGATCATTTGCTGTTAGATTTAATTTTTGTTTAATAGTCTTTTTTAGAGTACCTCTTTGTGCTACAGCATTGTTGTCTTTACCTATTAAGTTCATAATTTTTTGAGTACTACCTGGACCATTTAATCCTAAACCAGATGTTAAACGAAGACTTGCTAAGTCTGTTCTTAGTATTACATCAGTAAGTGCTTCCCTGGTTTCAAAAGACATTGCTCCATTTTCTAATTCATCAGGAGACATGGATTTCCAAGCATTATTAAACCAGTCTATATAGAATCTCTCAGTCTCTTGTCTTAATTTAGATATAGTAATTTTAGCATTTAATAATTGTTCTTTTAACTCATTACTTAATGCTCCTCCGCCAACTTCGTTAGCTACACCACGTAATGCATGATTTAACGTACTCATAAGTCCCATTCTATGAATCTGAACTGAGGCGTGATTACTAAGAGTAATATGCGGGACGTTAATTATTCCAGTAGCATATGTTGTAAGCACGTTTGTCATACCACTTTTCATTCGTCTCTTCCCATCTTTTGTTTCTTCTGAAATAGCTTGCATGGTTTTTCTTCTAATATTAAGACCTACTCTATCTGAAAAATCTCTTACAATTTGATCTGATTTATCTAGAAATTTATAGGTTTTACTCTGTCTTTGCGCATGCTTACTTTTATGCTTATTTTGAATTGCAACTAGATGCTCCATAATTGCAAGTGCTTCTGCGAGTGAAGAACTATTCTGGGCTCTGTATACTTTATATCCAAGTAATTCTTTAACAGTGTTTACAACTGCCTGAATAACGTCCATTAATTTACCCATTAATCCTTCTCTTTGACCGACAGGATTCTTCGTCATAAAAGCAATTAACTGCTTATTAGTACCGGAATACGCTAAGAACTCAATTAGTCTATCCTCTTCTCTTGCATTAAATGCATGATTATATTGTTTTTTTGCCATATCAATTTCTTCTGCTGTAGCTAAGCTAGTTGGTCCAGTTCCTGCGGGGCGAAATACTTTCCACTCATTACCTTTTCCGTATTCTTTTCCTAAGCTTTTATGAACATGTGCGTATAGTTTTTCAATACGATCAGCTACTAATGGTTTTTCATTTACTGCAATAGCAGTCATTCCATGTACCATTTCATGGGCGTATACTTCCTGAGGTGACATTCCATTACGTGTTACAGGACTTCCCTGGCTAAATGAAAGTGTCATACGTTCAGATTCAACCTCATATGTTCCTTGAGTGATTCCTTCAATTTGCTCCTCTGTCAATTGAATGCCTCTAGTTACCTCGAAACCCTCAGATACAATACCCATAACCTCATTTAGTACGCTAGTGTGCTCATCCATCGCTTCTTTACTATCGTAGTAGTTGCGAGAAAGAGAATTCATTCGGTTAAATAATTCACCTGCATTTTCACCAGTAATATCACCAGCATCTAAAGTAGAGTATACTTCTCCTTTATATGTACCTTTTAAAGCGAATAATAACTCATCTACGTCTTCTGGGGGTATGTCATCCTGTTTATTTTCATGCTCCTCCCTAGTTTCTGGCTCTGGTTCTACAAAATCTTCTGGCATACCAAAATCCCCTGGGTTTGCTGGATCATACCCTTCTGGAAATTGTTCCTCTAAAGCTTTTAAAACAGCTCTACCTTCTACTGTATCTTTTTTAGATAGGTCTCTTAAAAAATTCTCATTATCTATAAATTCGTCATCTGTAATATTTCCAGCGATAAGTCTATCTTGTATTTTTTCAAGAGCTATTTGGTCTGCACTTTTCTGTTCTTTAAAATCATCTGCTTTAAATCTAGTTTTCTTTGTTTTAGGTTTCTTCTCTTCTTTGAATAACTTATCTCTTAATTTAGTTAATATACGAGGAAACTCAGATACCCAAATATCCTGTCTTCCACCAGTATGAGTAATGGTTCTACCAATTGATTCTTTTAAAGCATCTCTAGCAGCAATAGATTCTTTTGATTGAGCAGAAAGAGATGCTTCTATTAGTTTTTCCATTAATTTTATATTGTATCTATTGTCTGTCTTTGCTGGTTTAGGATTACGAATTTTATTATTGAAGCCCCATCTTTTGTTGTAGATACCCGCGTCAAATTCACCAGACTTTAAAGTTTGATAAGCATGTTCTACAGATTTATATTTCTTTTCTTCATATGTAAAAGGCCTATTAGCAAGATTACTAAGAATTGTATTCTGTCCTGCTCCTGCCCATATATTTAATGGTTTAGTTGTAGGGGGTTCTGGAGCTTTAGGCTTCTTCTCTTTCTTTTTACGAGCTTTCCTAACAGACTCGTTAACCTTAGCTTTCTCTGCCTTATATATAGTACCGTTATCATTCAAACTGCCGGGTGGCATATACATCTGGAATGATTCCATTCCACCTTCTTTTGAAACAGTCTGATTCAGCTGTTCTCTAAATTTTAATACATTGTTTTTAACTGCCTTATTTTGAGCTACTAAGTCATCAAGAGTTTTTCTTTCTCTCCAGTTCTCTTTAAATTTATTGTCACGAGATTCATTAAATATAAACTTTTTTATCTCATCCATTCTAGTAGGAGTAGCTGTTGTGCGGGCGTTGTTGTACTCCATTTTTAGCTTGTCATAATCAAGACCATGTTGCTTTGCAAAGCGAGTTAATTTTTTTCCTAACTCTGAAATCTGTTTTTCAATAGCTTCTCGCTCATAGCTATCTTCATCTCTATATAACCCAATCGCTTTTTTATGTAACTTTTTAATTTCCCTTATTGTAACTAATCCTTCTTTAGTACGAGCTTCTCCTTCTCTAATGTCTTCTAAAGTTTTCTTATCTTCTTTCTTATCAGATTTCTGTAAGGCGGTTATATCAGCATTATCCAGTATTTCAGTTATTTTTAAGACTTTCTCTAGTTGATCAAAAGTTTTTTCTATAATGCTGTTATCCTTATTAAACTGCATGTAGTTTCCATTGTAGTTTTTACCGAATGGAATTAGCTGTCCTGGAGTTCCCATAGCAGCATCATGGAGAAGTAGTAAATTAGCATCTCCTTGCCATAGCTGACCTTTATCTTTAAGTCTAAATTTTTTACCTAGTTTAAGATTAGGATCTCCATTTACCGTTTGAGTTAGGATAGCTGCATCCATATTAATAATCTGTCGGATTAGAGCACTAACTCCCGGTTCAATAAACTGTAATTGTGCTGTAGTGGTTAGACGTTCTGTTCTCTTTCCATCTTTACCTTTAAGAAAAACACTAACTTTTGATTCCTGTATTCCTGTATCTGTAAAATCTTTTTCCTTACGTACTCGTTTACTCTTAGCTAAATCTACAAATCCTTCGTAGAAACTTCCATTTTTTGCAAGGCTGGATAGAGGTCCTGCGAATTGAGGATATACTTTAATTAAGTCACCAGTCGTATCTTGAATAAGATCACGAATTTCTCTTGAGGTTAGTTCAGTTCTATTTGCACGTTCAGATTTAGAAAGTTCTTTAGCATAATCAAGTACTTGTTTTCGTGATTCATTCTCCTTTTTAAAAATTTCTCTTTTTCTATTTTTAGCATTGAATATTTTGTTATCACGAGTAACAACATAAGTTTGTCCAGTACTCTTATAATAAAATTCAAGTTCATCTTGTCCAAGAGCTAGATCAACTAATCCTTCTAAATCATCTTTAAGAGCTGATTTTTCTTCATATTCTGCATTTACTTCAGCTAGTTTATCTTTATATGCTCTTTCATAATGGGTTATGAATACTCCGTGCAACATTTCTCCCATTTGAATTACGGATGTACGAGGAGCTATAACACTAGATCCAAGTAATTCATTTAGTCCATAATCTATTCTAGGAGCAATAGTTGTACTTATTTTTGCGTGTAGTGTTTGATCATTAATTTTTAGATTACGTGCTGTATTTGATTTTATGGCGCTTATAAATTCATCAGCCTCTGCAATTCCTCCTAAGTGTTTTAATGAATTTCCAAATGATTCCACTTCTCGATCTATATTTTCTACAGTTATGTCGTACTCTGCTTTAAATTGTTTTACAATTTTAGGGTCAGGTTTAGACTTCTGTAATTCGTTATAGACTCTTTGCATATCTCCTATTTGTGAGTAGATGTCTTTAATGATATCAGTGCTAACATCTCCGGAAATACGTTTCATTCCGCCACCATACATCTTCATCATGAAGGGGTATTTTAAGACATCACGCATTGCCTCATCATCTTTAAGAGCAGGATATAGAGCATTTAATGAACTATTTAATAACTTATATTGATTAGCAAACTTATTAAAATCAGGTTCTCCCTGATCATTTAGGTAACTGTCAGCTAATTTAGGGTATTTCTTGTTACGGTAGTTCTTTTGGTAATACTTCCAAGCAACTGAATAACCATTACCTAGCTTCTCAGCGTCTCTAACTAACTTAACTAATTCTTCATAAGCACCTATTTGCTCTAAATCATGCTGGTTATTCTTACCAAAATAGTTAGCAACCTGAGCTAGTTTCCTTACTAGTTCGTCACCTTCCCACATAGGAAATTGTAGGACATTCATAGCCCAGCCATTGGCTATTCCATCAATTTGAAATACTACGTCAGATTCAAAAGATGAGTTAATTTCACTTTTAAAATTGTTTTTGAATCGTTTGTCAGGAGTTCCATCTTTAGTAGTTTTAATAGCATTTACACTCATGTATTGAGATAAAGCAGTTACAGCATGTAAGAGAGATATGTTTCCTTTTGGAAAATCCTTCTTAACTGCAGACATAGCTGTAGCTAAATCTTTAGCTGCTTGTTTTTTATCTTTAGCAGAATTACGTTCTTTTGCTGAATTAAGTCTTGTTAAAGCATTAATAGCTGTTAAAACATTTTCATTACTGGTAATAGTATTAAAATCAGCTAGTGTATCGTTGAATTCTTTTTTATCTACTTTCTCCCCAAAATTCTGAGCAATTGCTAATTTAAATTGCCCAATATTATTTTTATTATATTTCTGCGCTTTCCAGGATTTTAATAGAAATCTAGCAACTTTACTTTGTTGAGGATTAACACGACCTGTCATCATAAGTCTATGATGATTCTGTAGTTCGTATTTAAAATAGAATTCATTTAGTTCCTCACGTGTATTTGCAGCAAGAAGTTCATCTAGTACATCCCTTTTATCCTTGTTAGATGACTTTATAGATTTCATCTTCTTGTCATGATGCAGAGGGATTTTCTTATTTTCAGAATCTAATTTCCATTGGAGTTTTCCATCTTTCATTTCTGTTTCATGCTCACTCTCAATATCCATCAGTTCATACAGCATTGCTTTATAATCCTGTAGATCACTAACAGTATCCATGGTTGCATTCTTTTCCCATTTAGCATTTTGAAGTTTTCTCAGGGCACTGAATACTTCTCCTTCTTCAAATATACTGCTAAAAGTTCCTCTAATAGATGTACTAACTGCTGGAGGTTTTTGTAGAGGTCCAGCACTAGGATCTATATTAGCCCCAACCACTTCAATTATGTTTTTAAGAGGCTTTTTAAATTTATCCGCAAACTGTTTGTAAACACCTGGGTTAACTTTAAGATGCTTATAACCATATGTTTCTGGGTCTCTAATGTCTTCTTCTGTTATATCTTTTGTATCGTTGTAAGTTCTCTCTGGGTCGTAATTACCAAAATTCCATATATGCGTTTCAATCGTAAAGAGCATATCTGCACCATTAGCTATCTCCATAGCCATCATTCCAAGACCTGGACCTAATGAATCAAAGTATGCATCTGCACCTGCTTGAGTTATGTGTGGGTGGTCTTTAGCTATCTTTTTAGATGAAAAATCCATGAGTGCTATGATATTAGCACCTTGATCTGCACCAGTATCATGATATCCATACCCTAATTCACTAACTTCACCTTCCTCGGTATCATTAAGAGTTTTATTATCTCCTCCAAATAAGAAAGATTGTTTAGCAAAATCTTTATCTCCCCATCTATTATTATTAGGAGTTTGTTGTCTAAATATCAGATTACTTAACATCATTGTAAATACTATTTGATCAGGTAATCTGCCTTGAGTGTTCTTAGGATTTTTAGGATCATCTCTGAGTAATAGACTTAGGGGCTTATTAAGAGCATCAACTCTGGCATTTACTAGTTCACTTGTAAGAACTACCTTCTCATTTTTATCGGCATCTATTATCTTTGTGTAGTCACCTTTGACGTTATATGCTCCTCCTTTTTCTACATGAAGACCACCATCTACAATTGTGTAAAGAGTATCTGATACTGTTTTCCCATCTTCTACTAAAAATACTTCGTCATCAAAACGTATCTCATCATGAATTATGTTATCGTATCTAGCTTTAAATGAATTAAAAGCTCCAACTAATACGCTAGCTGTTTCTGGTTTTACGCCTAAATCAATAAGTGCAGCAGTCAGCGTTTTATCATTATTAAAATCGATATCTTGGAGGGTGTTTATTCCTTTAACTTTCTTCAGAGGACCTATTTGAATCAAATCAGCGAATGTTGCACCTGCTAATCCCAGAACTATATCTAATGCTCGTCCTACAACATTTCTGTAGATCTGTGTAGCTCCCTCAATAAATGTCTGTAAAGGTTTGGGACCTATAAATGTATCTGCTTCTCCTTGTTCCCTGGCTTCTTGTTCAGAAGGCGTTCGCACAACAGGAGGAGCTTCATCAGAAACTGGAGGAGGACCTTCAGGTGGAATATCCTCTCCTTCAGGCTCTCTACCTTCAGCGTCACGTTTTTCGATTTGTTCGTTGAGACTTCGCATTTTGATGCCAAGTTTATTAAGTTCATTCCACTCCTCCTTAGTTTTTCCTTTTTTATCAGCAAGTTCATTAGCCCTCTTTACAGTGTCTTCTAATTGTTTGTCAAGAGTAGGCGGAGCTGCTTCACCAGTAGGAGGAGCTTCCTCACCTTTAGGAACACCAATACCTTTTATAGTTTCTTTTGAAATTGGTTTAATAACTCTTTCAATACCGTCTCTAGCTTGTGTTAATTTTCTAAGAACTTCTTCATGCTTTTCAATGCTTAATTCTTGGTCAGAAACTTGTCCTTTCATGGGAGATTTCTCATATCCCCTAACTACTCCCATAATATAATTTCCGTATGTTGCTTCTTGTTCAAGAGTCCTAATTAAGCTGTCAGAATTTTGATCAATTTGTGTAATGAATTTACCTTTATCTTGCTCTGCTTTAACTTCTGCTTCTGTCATATTTGTGACTACGTTATATCTCATAGTCCTCATACCGCTATCAGTTCTTGTAGATGTACCGACAACAGCAGCAACCTTACCAGGGGGAACAGTGCCCATTATGCTTCTAGCTTCTTTAAACTTATCTAATTTTTTATTTAAATTAGTAGAATGGGTCTCCATTCGTGAAAGAATAGTATCAACACTTTGATCACGTAATACTTTGTCACCTTTAAATTTTGTGTAAGCGTTTACTAGATCTGTGTAGTAGGAGTATAGGCCTTTCCACTGTTTAGATTCACCTTGAAGAATCTCACCGTGTACTCCTGCTAGTGTCTTTAATTTAGGATTTAGACTCTCTTGTTGAGCTCTTATAGCTTTTGCTTTACGGAGGGCAACTACATCTTTATAAAACTGTTGTTTAGCTGGAGGAAGAGAAGAATCATTAGCTTTTTTATCTACACTATCATCAGATTCTTTATCTATATTCTCAAAGCTTTCAATAGACCCCAGCTTCTGTACTTTTATATTTAACTTTTTCTTAAGAGCATCTATCTCTTTGCCATATGCAGCAAGAAGTTTAGTTCTTTGTTCATCAGTTAGATCTTTTTTACTTAATACTTCTAAACGCTCTGCTGGTGTTTCAGGTGATCTATCAGTACGTTCAACTACTTCTTCTAATTGATCTATCGGAACAGTTTCAGATAGTCCTTTAAGTTTTACATGAATTTTTCCATCTCTTACTTGTTCTGCTAATATATATTCTATAGTAAATCCTTGAGCTTCTTGTATCTTAGGATCTTTTGAACCCTTTATAGTAACAATATCTCCTACTCTCCACTCTCCTGATGGGTCAAAATTAGCATAATTTAAATCACCTGTTTCAACTTCCATTTCTCCTTGTGGTACTTTCATTTCTAATGTGATTGCACCATCGACAACTCCTACTCCCTTCAATCCTTCCTCAAATTTTTCATCTGTTATAGTGTTATCTTTTTTTACTTTTTCTTTAGTTTTTTCTTTTAGCTGACTTATTGGCTCATTTCTCCAATTTACTTCATAAGCTTTAGTGTCTCTAAATTCTGTTACTTCTTTAAGAGCAGCTTTTAATCCAGCTACTTCTGTTTCTGTTATTTCTGGATTAGCTGGTTGTTTTAATTTGTTTCTAAGTCGTTCTGCTTCTTTACGAAGCCCACTTAATTGAGCTTCTTGTTCCTCAGATAATTCAGTTTCTTGTTCAAGTGCTTTAATATCAGCTAGAGCGCTTTTAAGTGTTCCTATATCTGTCAGACCTGCAGCAGTTTCTCCAAATGTTAAAGCTTTAGGTATTTGACTTGCTAAATTATCTCGTGTCTCCATTTTAGAAGACAGTTCCGCTTCTAAATCAGATACAACTCGTTCAAGAGCTTCTTGTGGAGTTAGCTCTCCTCTTTCAATTTGTAAACTTAATGCTAAAAAATTTTCTTTAATATAAGTACTATCAGTTACTAATTCTCCATTAGGTCCTATTTCTGCTCCTTCACGATCTATATCTGATAGGTCTCTTATCTCTGCATTAATAGTTTCTAATTCTTTTGCAATTTTTGGATCAGTCTTCTTGTAATTTTCAATTTTTTGTAATTTACTCGTTATATTTTCTATTTCTGTATCAAGTTTTATTGCCCATAACCGATTATGTTGTGCTGCTTTTGATTCACTTGTTATTACACTACCAATACCTATGGCTGTTTTAGTTGTCAGATCAACGGCTTTTACTCCAGCACCTGTGCTAAATATTCCAAACGATCCAAGAACAAAACTTAGACCTAAATCACTTGGATTAGCAGTCCATCGTGATCTACCTTCTAAATTTTCAGGATCTTTGAGTGCTACACCTGAAATATACTCATCAGTTAATTCTTGCAATCCCTCAGCTCCCATTGCTTTAATAGTCTTAGCAGTAGGTGTAATAACGTATTTTCCGGTAAAACCACTTAACTCACGAACTGTAGGATTAACTGTTTTTGCTATTGCTTCTTGGGTCTTCTTAGCCCATATAACTGTTCCTCCTAATCCAGGGATTTGCCCGATATATTTAGTTAGTAGTCCTGCACTTGCTTTTTCAACAACTAGTCGAGCAGCAGATAGCATTTTAATATCTCGAATTACTTCTGCAGATGGCTCTTTTCCTTTATGTTTTTGCTTCCATTCTCTAATACTGTCTTGAGCCATTCCATTAGCTAAAGCAACAAACATACCTAGTTGTACAGGAATAGAACCAGCAGTAAGAGCAATAGTGTACCCAACACTATCCCAACCATGCGCAGCCATTGCTGATTTATCATTCTTTAAAGTATATATAAGAGCTTCAAGTGCACCTTTACTCTCTGCAATTGCTTTATAGGCTGCAGTAGCACCTGCCATATTTTCTCTATTTACCGGCCATTTACCTTTTTGTTCTTCAGCGAATTCTTCAATCCAATCAGATTCTTTTTGATTTTCTTTAGCTTTTAAATCTAACCTAGCAAGTAATTTATAGTTTTCACTATTTATAAATCTTTGTTGTTCAGCAGATAAGGTAGTGCTTTTTTGAATAGCTTTATACCGCTGTACGTCTTCAGGGGTAAGATCGTTATCATCAGCTAATTCTGTTAAAGTTGTTGGACCTGTAAATCCTTGAAATACACTTGCAACAGGAGTTATAAGACTGGCTATTGTTTGATTAGTAACTGCTCCTATTGTACCTGGTTGAGGAGCACCTTCTCTTACACCTTTAAAATTTGCAGCTTCAAAAGCAGCTATCGCCAAAGCATCATATTTTTTTAGTCCTACTAAATCTGATGACCCACCAAATCCTTTTACTCCCCAAGAACCATCCTCGTATTCAATTACTCTTCCGTGTTGTCGTTTAATCTTAGAAGGTTCAGTAAATTCAGGTCCTCTAGTTACTTTTTCAGCAGATCCTTCTAAAGTAGTAGGTCCTAATGCGTCATCCAGTGAATCTAAAGACGAACTAAGATCACCAAGACCTGAATCAATACCTCCGATATCTAAAGGATCGGAATATGTATCTCCAGTAATGCTTTGTTCTATAACATCTATGGCTTGATCAGGACCTTTGGTAGGAGGTCTACGAGGTTCTATTTGTCTTGTAATAGCTTCTTCTTCTGATTCTACTAAAGATGACCCGACTACGGCATCATAAGCCTTATTCGCAAGATCTCCTGCCTTATTATAAGCATCACCAACAACATCAAGTATAGTTCTATCACTTTGAAATTTAGCTGTATCTTGTAGCGCTCTTAGTCTAGCTGTATCATTTTCTTTATCTTGAGCAGCTAGATCAGCAGCATCAGCTCTTTCGGTAGGAGTTCCTATTTGACTTTTCGCGGGTTCTTTACTTGGAGCAGCTAATTCATGACCTAAAGCTACTATTTGAGGTCTATTTAATGTTGAGTCCTGCATTTTCTTTTTGAACTCTAATAGACGCTCAGCTTGTACAGCTAATTCGTGTTGCTTTTCTGCATCAATACTAGTATCAGGATATTTAAGACTTACTCCGAATTCAGGTCCATAATTCTCTACCCATTGCTCAACTGCTTTTCTATTTCCTTCAGAATTATCTGGTTTATTTGAGTCCCAACTTATACCTAATTTCTTACCATGTTTTTTTATAACTGATTTAGCAAATTCAGTAATATTAAGCTCAGCTTTATTAGTAGCTTGTATAAGACTCTTTGAAAAATTAGTTATGCTGTCACTTAATTTTGCTAATGCTCCAGGTTCATCAGGAACTAGCTCTTCTTGACGTTTAGTTCTCTCAATGTTTTGACGTTCTATATCAGCGGTATCAGTTATAGAAGACGTAATACTTCCCGTTAACTTATCAACATAGTCAATAGTTTGAGTAGAATTATCTTTTCCTGTAACTTGAGGTAAAACTGCTGCAATTTGTTCCCAGCTTTTGACAGGACCACTAACTCGTTTCATTGCGTTAGTAATATTACCCATTCCTGCATTGTAAGCTGCAGCAGATATTTTCCATGCTTCAGTTGGTGAAAAACCTTGTTTAATATATCTATCAAAACCTGCTCTTAAATATTTTGCGGAAGCATTCAGATTAGATTCAGGATGCCAAACAGATCCGGGTCCACCCTCTTCATCTAAAGTAAGCCCCATATCTTTAGTTGCAGTATCTGGCATAAATTGACCAAGACCCATAGCACCCGCATTTGATTTTGCTCTAGGATTCCAAGAGGATTCTTGTTCAATTAATTGTTTGAATATGGCTTGAGGAACATTATTAGTTAATGCCGCTTGATCAGCTAGTTGTACCAAGGCAGGATCTGGTGGTTGTGGACCTAAAGGCTTCAGCATATCCTCTTTTGTAGGTGCTGTTGGAAGATCTACAGTAGGTAGTTCTTCAGTACTTGGTTCTTCTCTAAATTGAAAGCCTGAATCAGGTAGGGATATTTGGGGTATTGTAGATAGGGTTTTATTAAAAGCTTCATTCGCTTGTCTTAATGTTTCAGCTTGTTGAAGCTTTTGTATAGCAAGAGCTTTATTCTCTAAAGTTCGTGCTTTAGATATATCATGCCGAGAAGGAGTTACTACTGTATTTTGACCATTACCATTAGGAGGGTTATTAAATTCTGTTAAAGCTTGTATAGTTTCTGCGTGATTAAGTGTACCGTTTCCATTAGCCATATTGTTATATCAATCATATCTTTGTAGTTAATGAAATTACTTTGTAGCTGCCATGAATGACATTATAATTTCAGAAAAAGGATTACCCATGGTAGGTTGCGCTTTTCCTTTATTTGCAGCTTGCCAATCTCTCAATTGTTTAGCTTTATACGCCAAAGCTTCTTCTAAGTCTTTAGCTCCCCGTTTAATATCAAATGCTGCATTTCCATCTTTAGAACTTACAGATCTTCTATGGTCTGGTATATTTCGTTTAAATAATTGTATGAGTTTTCTTATATTATCCCCACCCATATCAGACCATTTACGTGTAAGAATAAAATCCGGCTTGTCCCCAAGAAATCTAGTCATAGTATCTGGGTCTATATGAACATTATTTACTAACATACGTCTTACTGTTAATAAATACGCATCTCGTGCTTCCTTGGATAATAGATCGTTCCCGTCCTCATCTAAGAAGAAATTATTAAGCTTATCAGTTACTTCACTTACTTGTACGCCAAGTTTGTATTCTTCATTTGGACCTATAAGTGCCGTTCCACTAACATCACCTTTCAAGTATCCTTTTTTCTCCCATTTCTCTAATAATTCACGATTAATAGTATTTGTTAACCCCTCTTCTTTTCTAAGAGAAATTAGTCTATCTATTTGACGGCCTTTAAAATCTAATAATCCTTTAATTTTCTTTTCCTCATGTTCTGTTCTAACTTGAGCTGTTCGTTGGCCTCTTGCAAAAGCAGTACTTAAATTTGTATCTCCATTAATAATATTATCTATTTGTCGATCTAAAAGCTCATCAGGTAATCCTTGGTTAAACTTATCTCTATACACTTTACGTAGTGCATCTTTAAATCGTGCTTGAATCCCAACAGGTACTTCTCCTCCTCGAACAAGATTATTAATTTGATCCATTCCTGATACTTCGTATTTATCTCCCTTTTTCCAATCAGGCCCATCTTCAGCTCTAGTTCTTGTAACCGTAGGTATTATTCTATTAAATAATGTTCTTGCTTCACCAAATCTGCCGCCTAAACCACTTCCAGGATTTATATCTGTACTCTTTAATGCTTGCATTATTTGCGGTGTATAGCGTTCCTTAACTTCTTTAGATGTTTTGTTTCTTCTGAAATGACTTAGTAATGCATTTACGTCTCTATTAATTGCTACTGAATTATTCGTAAGCATAGAAGCGTCTAAATTATTTCCTAAAGTATTTATCTCCCTATCTCCCGCAGTGTATGCTCCTTGACGTGCAAACTCAGGACCATACCGAGAGTTCTTAATCATTGCTTCAGCTTTACTTCTAATTGCTGCTTGATCTTTCAGGAAAGGAAATCTTTCTCTTATATTAGCTTCAGCAATTTGAACTGTTTTCTCGTAATTATCTGGGGTAAAATTTTCTTTAACTAATATACTGCCATCTTCACCAAGACTTTCAACACCAACTCCTTGAGTAATAGTCTCAGGTGAAAGAACAAAATTGTGTCGATCAGCTAAATTTTTATAAGCAGCTGTCATTCCTGGAGCTGTAACATCATTCTGAAGATTATATTGTGTTATTCCTGATAATGCCTGTTCATACTCAGGTGTTCCAGGCATATGTTTATTAAGATCAAATGCTTGTTCTCGTTCGATCTTTTTATGGCTTTCGCTTAGAAGTTTATTTTTTACTTTTACATCTTCTAAATAATCCTCTTGACCTTCTGTTCTAAATTTTTGCATTGCTGGATTAATTTTTCCCATGTCAAAAAGACCTATACCTCTGTCTTTTAACAGAGTCTGACGTATCTGCTCATCCTGCATAGGATTTCCAGTATTAACAGCTTGCATCTCACCAAGTAAATTTTGTGTAGTTCTCTCTTTTTGTCTATTAGCAAATCCTTTAAGACCTGCTGCATTTTTTTCATCTAGATCTATAAGATCACCAAGAATTTGTCGTGATACGCTTAATGTACCAGCGGGGTTTGCTGCAGATACTTGTTTTGCTGCATTTCTATAGGCCATAATAAATCCTTAAGCGTAAGTTGTTGGAGTCCAATTATCAATGGTTCTTTCCGCTTCACCCTCTTTACGACTCAAGTTATTCCAAAGACGTACTTGGTTTTGCACATTTCTTCCTTCATCTCTTTTTGCGCCTGCTAAATTATACCTTAATGTATCCATATTCATACCATGCAATTCCCCAGCTCTTTTATGTTCTTCTAACATCATAGGTTTTTTGAAACTTTCATTTTGCCATATATCATACCCTGTTCCAAGTGCATCAAGTATGGTTCCAACATTTCCTCCTGCCCAATCTCCAAGATCACCAAGCCAACCTTTATCTTTTGGTAAAGGATCAAAACCAGGATCACCTGGATTACTATTAAAACGTGATTGATTACGAGGACTCCATATATTAGCAAAACGCTGAGGATTAAGATAACTTCCATCACTCATACCAGCAGTTCCTTGCACTCTACTAAGTACGCTAGGACTTGAACCTTGCTGTAACTGTCGCCATGCTTTAGCTTGCCACTCTGGATCGTTCACTGCACTATAACTTCTATTCTCTCCAGGATTTCTTTGTTGCCATGTTAATGGGGGTGCCATAATTTATCTCCTTATTTACTACTACTAATATAGTATGTAATATTACCTATATTTATCTTAATTGTCTATCCTTATCCATATATAGAACTATAGTGATCTAAAGCGAATGGATCAGTGAATGGAGCTAGAGTATTCATTGCATGCCAATCAGTTACTGTTGCTCTATAAAACCATTCTCCTGATAATCGTGTATTTTTCATTTTATTCATTGTTCCAAGAGGAGCTCTGAGAGGATCATTACCTGAATATACATCAGTAGAATCTTTTATTGCATCGATTTCACTCTGCAATCCTAGTCTTTCTCTATTCCAAGCAGCTCTTTCTGCAGACATTTCTTCAGCTAATGTATTAACACTCATACTTGACATAGATCCTATGCCTTTTAAAGCTGCCATAGCAATCTTTGTAAGATTCATAGGATTTAAAACATTACTAAAATTAAAGGATGTCATATTAGTAAACTGAAATCCTTGAGGATTTATAGACCCACCTGAAGAAATTGTATTTAAACTACCTCCTCCCTGTCCTATTTGCCAGCCTCCTGTATTTCCATAACTACCTACTGGTGCTGTATTTGGAGCTGATCCATATGTAACATTACCCTGGTATGCGGACATACCTACCATAGCAACTAAATTAAGAAGCATTGCTAGTCCTTCATTATCTCCAGCTATTTCTGTAATAATCATCTGAATAGCTATTTGAACAACGAAATCAAAAAGTAAGCCAGGTAATGCTGCAAGTATAATACCTGCAATAGTACCTAAAGATGCCCCTGCTCCTATAGCTGTAACTATCTGACCTGCTAAAGTACTTCCTAATGTCTCTCCTAAATAAGCTGCAATTTCCGGTGCGAACACTATTATAACTACAACAATAACAATAATTACCAGAGCTTGAAGAAAACTCATGCCTTCGTGCACAATAACTTCATAATGAGCTACATATATGGATGCGTGAGCTCCTGCTAAAAAGAGTTTACTAACTCTATCATTGGATAAGTCTTTGATAAAAGTATGAATAAATGGGACCATTAAATCCCCTTTATTCCCAAGATTAAATTTAACTACTCTAAAATGCCCGCTAGACCCATCAACAACTCTACAAGTAGAAATTGGAGCAACTACTGTATAGGCATCTAGTCCTGAAGGCTTACAACAATAGTAAGTAATTGATTGTCCTACGGTTGTTTCATCTGAAGCTGATTCGACTAGTCGTAATACGCCTGAACCATTATTTTCATATACTAAATCAGGGGTTAAATGTTTTAAATCAGCAGTAGAACCATCTGCTTCTTGTAAAACAGGACTGGGATTATTATAAGAAAGGCGGGTAGTTACTTGTAACCAATTAGTAGCTTCTCCGCTAGTAGTACCTGGATTAGGTACACCATTGCCGTCTAGAAAATCTTGTACTTCATCCAGATCATCTGCTTTATAACCTACGTTATAGGTCCCTTTTCCAGAAGAAACGTAATAGTTATATACTAAAATATTAGAGGAATCGAATTTAGACATATCTGAATAATATATGCCATTTTCAACACTTCCACTATTTGCATCAATAGTAGCTAAGCTAGTGTGTTCGAATGTAATATATGACCATTGGTACGCTAATTTATTATCATCTGTTGTAATTAATATATTATTCTGTGGTTTGTCATCTCCTATTGGGGAATCATTGTAAGTACCTTGTGTAACTCCCTGTGCAGGATATAAATTTTCAAACATGGTGAACAGGTACGACATTCCTGCCTGAGAGGTATCCCACATTCGTACACCAAAGTTCACATAAATGTGATCTAAATCCCCCCCTGGAATACCTGATTCCTCTAAAATCGTATCAAGAACTGTTTCAGCATCTAAATGGATTATATCTAGTAAGTCTTCAATTTGATCCTTTTTAGTTGTCCCAAAAGTAGTGTAATTAGAATTACTTAGTCTTAGTGGAACACAAGGAAGTGCTTCAATAGTAGCACCGTCTATATCAATAGGTTCTTCTATAGTATCTAGATCAGTATATGTTCCCGATCCTGCTTGATATATAAATAGGTATTGCCTAGAAGGAGCACTGTCTCTGTAATAAAAGGAAACGTAGTGTAATTGAGTAGGTTTAGTAGGTGCTGTGTAGGTTCTAGTTATACCCCCAACAGTTGCTGCATTGTATACTTCAACTGTATAGGTATCCAGTCCTGAATTATAAACAATTGTATTAAGATCAGCTTGCCATCGTTCATCAGCAAATACTTCATCTTCAGTAGCTATTTCACTAGTTATATCAATATCAAAGTGATTAAGAGATGGGGTTACTGTAACCGTATCTGTAGCAGGGGTAATAGGACTAGTACTCGTTGTAGAGTGATCTACTCCTATTGTGTTAGTTCCTACGTTATATCCTGCATTCTCTTGAAGCCAGTATTTAGCCCAATCAACTTTTGACAATGCTCTTAAATAAGAACCTTCAGGAGTACACGGAACACCGTTGAGAGTATTTAATGCAGCTGTTAACTCAGTGTAATCTATAGTTAAAATATAGGATTCTACAGTAGGGAAATTTTCGAAATAATTCCCATTATCTATAAAATTCATAAAATCTTGTACATTACCCTTAAGACTACGAAATACACTGTGATAAATAAGATTACTGATAAGATCTTGATTGTTTAAAATACTACGGATAAGTGAATTTAGGAGGGGGTTCTTCTTATCTACATCTTCAAACAGAGGGATATTATGTACTTCAAAGTATTCAATAACTTGGGTACTTCCACCATCAAAACCAAGTAGCACCATGATGGCTTGTATAATTACCTCAACTATTTGTATAACAGTTTCGACTATTGATACAATAACATCTACTATTGCTGAAAAAATATTAGCAATAAAACCCATTAAACGCCCTCCTATTAAGTAGGCTCGGCGTTAGTTATTTGGGTATTAATATTACCTGTACCTGTTGTGTTTAAGGCATTTACGCCTGTAGAAGCTGTACCTGCGGTAGAAATATTAATAGCCCAGGCATCTAAGAGAGTTTTAAGGTATTTCTGATCTGCATTCCATTGAAAACCTTTTGCCTGTTCAGTAACTAAACTATTTGCTTTACCAACGACACTAGTAGCCGTAGGGGCTGTTTTAGTTGCTTGTTCAGTTTGAGCAAACTCTGTGATCTCTTTTTGAAATAATAGAGATTCCTCAGCGTTACCTTTTTGTACGCCTATTGTATAAGCTACAGCTTGTTGCACAGTAGCCTGTATAGCTGTTAAATATACTGTCGCGTAATCACTACCAGTAATTCTACCTAGATTAAACTGGGCAGCCATATGCGCATTAACAGTTTCCATCATATCGTCAAATATACCGGTACCTGTTACTACATTATTGGCATCTGTAGCAACACCAGCAGTTAAATTAGCAATAGTTATAGCCATTAGGTAGCTCCTACGCTAAAACCTGCAGCTTTATTAGCTGCAGCAAGTGTTTCTAATTCTTCTTTATTGAGAGGAGGCAAAATTTGTACATTAAATTTTTTGGCATTGTATGGTTCTAATACTTTTTCACCATTAGCTCTAGTAACAGTTTTAAATTTTTGCATTTGAGCATTTTCAATTTGATCAAGAATAATCTGTGGAACATGCCAGCCCTCTTCGTTATTAAATGGTACAAACTTTTTAATCATTTGACCATTGTTAATTCCTGAAGCTCCGACAGTAAAAATAAGTCCTGGGTAATTAGCCATACTAGAATCATTAGGAACAACCACTACTCGAGTAAGCTTCATAGCTCTTTTTTCTGGAGTTTGCATAGCTGCTAAATGTTTTGCTTTCGCAGCTCTAGATGCTTCAGTAGATCCAGGGAGAGAACTAGAAATAGGCTTTTCAGGATCTTCTTTATACTCTTTATTTCTAACGTCAGCTAGAGTAGAAGCAAGCTTCTTTGTTCCAGTTTTATGATGTAACGTAACTCCATTATCTGTCAATTCTTGTCGAATTTCTTCGTCTGTCATTGAGTTAATGGGAACTGCTGATGTAGTGTCTTCCATGCTTCCTCCTATTTATTGGTTTCTATTTTTATACAGAGTTCTGTACTTTGCTACTTGTTCTGGGCTCATTCCTTTAGTATTTCCTGCTAGAAGTTTCTTTTTAATATTGGCAGGTACACTGTTCCAGCCTCCTCTAGATGTAGATGCAGCTTTAGGTGCAGATTTCTTTGCACCTGATCCAGATACTGGTTTACCTGTTCTATTATCTAATTTAGTTGTTGTTCTTTTACCAGTGTCTTTAAACCAACTGGGATGTGCTTTTCTAACTTTGTCGAAACCTTTTTTTCCTCCCCCAGCTGCTCTGATTGCGTTTCCTGCTTGTCTCGCTAAATGTGGTAGTACTTGCCACATAACTATTCTCCTTTAAAATTGATACTCTTTATAAAAGACGAGCATGTTTCCTCATTCTACCTTTTGAGCCCCATGATCTACGATCTTTTATTATATCGTCCATATCTTTCTTACTTGTCATCAT
>Ga0066850_10000297_pt1 | contig 27929 bp, 19 predicted proteins | sample ETNtaG_4_FD_67282 | JGI IMG/M metagenome (GOLD analysis project Ga0066850, IMG submission 67282) | Marine microbial and viral communities from oxygen minimum zone, Eastern Pacific Ocean - ETNP201406SV67 | ecosystem: Environmental > Aquatic > Marine > Oceanic | place: Pacific Ocean: Eastern... | reverse complement strand
GGGGATGAAGTGGAATCTGGAGATACCCTCATTGTCATGGAGGCAATGAAGATGGAGCACCGAATTGTTGCAAACAGCCCAGGCTCCATTACTGCAATCCACCATGAAGTAGGTGAACAAGTTGATGCAGGTGCAACATTAATCGATATAGAGGAAAACGAATAATTCAATTGAAAAATCGTTTTTTCAATTGAATAATCACTCTTCACCAGTGTACCAACGGCCTTGGAATGAATCATCGGTATTGTCTACATGGACGAACAGACAAAATGCGGTCCAAACAAGAGTGTTGAATCCATCACCTAAATTGTCGGAACCACCTGCCTTACCCACCATGAAATCAAGCGTGTCGGTAGGGCTGTGCCATTCTTGCCAGAACGAAGCATCACCTCCAGCACTGAAGAAATTAAAGGTAGCAAATCCATGAGTGAAGAATGAACAATGATCACTTGCACAGGATTCAGCGGCTTGCCAATAGATGTCATTGGATGCGACATCATGGAAGTTCATTTCATCTTCAACAACCAATCGTACCCATTCAAGCATGACTGAGAGGTTTTCATCATGTGCACCCGCTGTTGCAATCGAAAGGTCATATGGACCATATCCGGGTGGGGGGATGATTGGATAGTTTAGAGAGACCATGTCGAAATTCAGGTACGCCTTGACTGCTTTGTCTTCAGGAAGATGATTTACGAAAGCAGCACTTCCAAGCAATCCTTCTTCCTCACAGGCCCAGAGTGCTGCCACAACGGTGTGGTCCCATTCTCTTGCGGCGATAGCTTGAGCGACTTCCATTGAAACAGTGGAACCGCTTGTATCGTCATTCGCTCCCTCTGTTGTACCTCCTCCTGGTGGTGTGAAGGCATATCCAACATCGAAATGCCCTCCGAGGATGATGTATTGATCGGGATACACGTTTCCGTATTTGTACCCGACAACATTGATTTGGTCAGGATCGTCATCGTATCGAGTGACCTCGACTAAATCGAAGCCATAATCATCCCAGATGACTTTCATGGCTTCTGCTGCGGCTTCATAGGTTGCACCACCACCATGTAGGTCTGCTGAAGCACACCAACGATTGTTGTGGTCTGTGGTTAGCATGTCGATGGTATCGAAGGCCCTGCGACCATCAACAATCATCATCTCATCGCTATCGACGAGTTGCATGGTGATGTTCTCAGATTCTTCCCCTGCCGTAATGATGAGTTCGATATCGGTTCTTTCACTATCCAGAACAAGGATATCAAAATCTTCAACATCAGATGGATATGTCATTTCCAAATCGTCCCTAAAGACGCCATCTGCGTCGATAAAGAAGAGTCCAGGTGTTCGATTCACGACCCATTCTACATTGGATTCAACATGAATGGACATAATCTGACCACGTACTGCTTGCTCAATTGGATCAACAGTTAGAACGGGGTCAACTTTCTCATCCATATTGCCAAAGCAGCCACTAAATGAAGTGAGAACAATTAGTAATGTCAGCATGTAGGCGCGCATGAAATCACCATTCACAAGGTTCTAGATGTGTTTTACCACCCATTCTAGAGACCAAACAATCTGGTACTCGAACCCGCCCATCTTCAAGTTGATTCTGTTCCATGATGGCCACCAAAGCTCTGCTTGTAGCCACCGCTGTTGAATTGAGTGTGTGTACTGCAGCATTGCCCTCAGTTGTACGATATCGCATCCGCAAGCGGTTGGCTTGATAGTCAGTGCAATTTGAACAGGATACGATTTCTTTGAATTCTCCACGACCGGGCAACCACGCCTCTAGATCATACTTCTTGGCAGCCACAGTTCCCATGTCACCTGTACAGATATTCACGACTTCATAGTGCAAACCAAGGCTATCCCAAAGGTCTACACAATTGGTCAGCAATTCTTCATGATGATTCCAAGAGTCATCAGGATGTGTGATAATGATTTGTTCAACCTTGGTGAATTGATGAACTCTCCAGATTCCTTTGTCACCTTGACCATGGGCACCGACTTCACGGCGGAAGCAAGGAGATACGCCCACAATCCTGATGGGAAGCAAACTTGGTTCAATGACCTCATCCATGAACATCGCTGTCAATGGATGCTCACTGGTTGCAATGGTGTAGTAACCATCTGGTTGGATATTGTACATCACCGATTCAAAATCTGCTAAATCTGTAACACCTTCGTAGGCTTCTCTATTCATCATTACTGGAGGTTGAACAAAGGTATAGCCCCGCTCTGAAATGAAATCCACTGCATATTGCTGCAATGCCAAATCGAGATGTGCCAAATCCCCCTTGAGGAAGTAGAAACGGCTACCAGCAATTTTTGCGGCTCGTGGCAGGTCTACCCAACGATTCATCTCAATGAGGTCATTGTGGGTTCTTGCATCAAAATTGAATGTTGGCTTATCTCCATGAAGGCTGTGTTGTGTATTACCACCTTCATCATCACCTACTGGAACATCAGCATGGAGAATATTTGGGATTGACATGCGGATTCTATCCCTTTCGCCCTCATGCCTATCCGCAACTTCACCAAGATTTTCAATTTCAGCAGCGATGACATCGACCTCAGATTTGATTCTCTTGAATCCTGCATCATCTCCAGCTTTCTTGGCTGCAGCAATCCCACGGGCCGCTTCGTTGCGCTTTCGACGGAGTTGGTCAGCATCATATCGGGCCTTTCTCCAAGCCTCATCCAATCGAATGACTTCATCGATTGCATCGTGTTGAAGACCTCGCTTATCGTGATCTGCACGAATCACATCGGCATGGTCACGGAACATTCGAATGTCCAACATGGGCTTCCACCGGTTCCTACGGAACCGCCCTTCATGCTTGAAAGCGACGGAACATCAGAATAGGCTGATGTCGAAAACAAAGGCAGAACTGCCGATGAAAATTGCAGCAGAGATGAAATATCCAAGAATGGCCCCTCCATTGAGCAATGGAAGGCCCGCCTGAGGCTTTCCTCGAGCAACATATGTCATCAGAACACAAAATCCAACCAGGCTACCAATCATCGTCCCAATTGCAACCCAAATTGGAGCAGACCAACCCATCGGTCCTTCCATTTCAGGCAACCAAGTCATTGCAGAGATGCACAATAGTCCGGGGAAGATGACATCGCCCAGTCCCATGAGCATGGTTTCATCCAAGCCTCTCTTTGGTGGTCCATCACCTGGCTTCACAGCTTGAATTCTTCCCGCCTTCCTAGGACTCTGTGGAGCAACAAGCATTACAGGCAACTCAAGTCCAATCATAGTATCTGCCAATTCAAGCATATGTTTGGATTTGTAAACTGCCCAAGCATCATAGGCAGCTGCAAGCACCATGAAGATGATGATGATCCACGGTACAAACGAGACACCGAGCATTGTTATCGTTCCAGCCCCCACTAATATTCCAACAGTATTGATGACATACCATTCAGGGCGGAGAATGAGCAAGACGAGTAGAGAAATGGCTAGAATAAAAGTCACAACAAAGGTCGGAAGAATATCTGAGTGATGAGGCGTGAAGCGCATTGTAGACCAAGCACCATCTTGCTCAATCAAGAGAATACCATCATCAAATTCTGTTGCATTGTTCTCTACATTGTGCAGAGCCATTGGAATTCGTGAATCATCTCCTCCAATCTCAAGGCTACGAGGCATCTCTACCAAACTATGACCCATGAAGATTCGAAGATAATCTCCCTCAATCACCCAGAGGTCATTACTTCCTCCTGAACAGCAATCAGCCAGTAATAATCCACGAACAGGTTCTGACAATGTCATTGACAATCCTTCTTCGACCGTACCATTCACTTCATCGGTAATGTCCCAACCCATAATTCGCCCAGTTGATGTGCCCAGCACAAGTGAATCAATTCCAGTAGAGTCATTGAGTCCGGGGGCCGCTCCAAAGGTCGCTCCTGTGAATACTTCATCATCAGAGAGTGACATATTCCAAGTATCCTGAACCATTGCTTCAGGAGGACCTCCGGAGGTGGGATATTTCACCATGCCAGCCCATTTTTCTGAAACGATTAGGAAATGTTCAGTTCCAATATCCTGGATAAATAATATGTCAGTTCCATCAAATGAAGAGGGGAAATTCCGGACCCAGTCCTCACAATTTTGTTGGCCTGGGTGATCATAATCATGGAACCATTGAATGGGTTCTAATCTATTATAATGAATTCGCCAATCTTGGAATGTGGCCCCATCATCCACATCCTTTCCATCACAAGTCTGATCCATGACATCTGAGGTAAATTCGTATCTTAACCCCACATGACAATCTATTGCATGAGTATCATGTTCATTATCAGAAACACTTCCATCTTCAGCGTTAAGGAGAACCCATTGCGTTCCTTCGCAGATGATGATTCCGTCTGTGGTCCGTGATAGTTGAACCGTGCCTGAAGTAAAATTTTCATTCTCAGGTTCTACAGTATGATTCCAATACTCGATTTCACCTGAATTGCCAACATATCGTAGTGTCCCATTATTAGAAAAGGGGTCATCAACAAAGAAGAAATCCGCACCACCTTCTTCAACAGAGATGATGAATGAATCCGAAGTGTCCAACGGATCTTCAGTGAATGGTGGTGCTTCTGGAACAAGCAACATTGCAGTCAATGGGAAAATGGTGTACATCATTGCAATCCAAAGAACACCAAGGACACCCCATTTGATGAATTTCTGCATATTTTTTCTTGCCAGATAGATGATGAGTGCGGTGAAAATGAATATGAAAACAAGTTCAAGCAATACAAATCCTGCTTTTGTCGAACCTTCCGCACCAAAGGCTCGGAGATCATCCCGATCATAGAAAGGTTGGATTTGCATTGCCAACCAAATGGTGGCTACGAACATCCCAGCCATCCCAGCCATTGAGCCAGCCTGACCTTTGAGTTCATCCATCAAGGAACGAGGATTTTCATCAGAAATCGGAGACGTTGCAGCCTTCTCAGAACGCCGCTTCGCGGCGAATCCGTCACCCGACATGACTTGGGCGACTCACAAAGGCCATTTCAAGGCGACCGTTCACCGAAGGTGTGGGGCGAACATATGAATGACGATGTATGGTCGTGGTTGGATTCTTTGAAGGCGTTTGGATACAACCCCTCTTTGGACAGTACCTCACTTCTACTAGGTCGACTTGATATGCCTCAGAATGCCTTTCCAGCAGTGCATGTAGCTGGAAGCAATGGCAAAGGTACATGTTGTGCCATTTTAGCCAATGCATTCACGCTTTCAGGAAAATGTACGGGCCTGTTCACATCTCCCCATCTTATGTCTGTCAATGAGCGTGTTCGAATTGATGGTTCACCCATTTCTGATATTCTGTTTGAGAATTGCTTGAAGCAAATCCAAGAGGTATCCAACATGGAACCTTGCGTAAATCCAACATTCTATGAGGCCACTTTTCTGGTAGCAATGATTGCTTTCCGAGACCAAGGCGTCGAGAGGGCCGTGGTTGAAACTGGATTGGGTGGCCGATGGGATTCGACCCGCTTGGTCGATGCTGATTGCTGTATATTGACGGAAATATCCCTTGAACATACAGAGGTACTTGGAGATACACTTGCAGAAATAACTGAGGAAAAAGCAGCCATTGTACGGCAAGGTCGCCCATTGGTAGCGACTTGGCCATACGACAATTCTGCACGCAAGGTGATTGAACGAGCCGTTAGAGATCATGACAACGCTTGGTGGTGGCGTGGAGATCGTAGAGATGCATTCAAGTTTTCAGAGGCAGTCAAGGCTTTCCGTCCATTGTCAAGTCAGACATGGTACGATGGTTGGATGCCGTACCAACAGGAAGCAGCCATGTTGGCACGTGCAGCTCTAATGGCCATGGGAGACAAACTTGCCTTTGATGCAGTAGATCGGGCCATTACACATACAAATTGGCCTGGAAGAATGCAGTGGCTAGAAGTAGACGAAATTCCATTCCTTCTCGATTGCGCCCATAATCAAAGTGGAATGAATAGAGCCTGTGAACAAATTCGCTTTCAGAAATCTCGGGACATGTCACCCATGCCAGGCGTCATTGTATTGGGATGTACAACTCAAGATAATCTCAGCATCTTTATTCAACCCCTAATTGAACTCATTGTCGAAGGTCAAATTGGTCACGTATTTGTGACACAACCCCCAGAAGGGCGAAAAATTGCTGTATCATGTGAGGTTCTAGCAGACGAACTCCGAATACAGGGTACAGATGCTGAGATTACAGCCATTGTTTCCGTAGAAGATGCTCTGTCTAAGGCTAAGAATAAGGCTATTGAGTTGGATAAAGACCTCCCTCAACCCGTTCTTTGCATTGGTAGCATTTACCTGATAGGTGAGATTTTGAAAATCATAGATGGGGATGGTGAAATGGATTTCCAAAATATCCTGAATCATCCCGAAGGTGTTGACGGAGTCGACCCGATAGTGTGAGAAGCCTCAAACACTCGGGCTGTTAGGGTTGGTTGGGTGTGCGTATGAGTGCAAAGTGGGACCAACGATTTCTCAAACTCGCTGAGCATATCTCTGGCTGGTCCAAAGACCCATCCACAAAGGTTGGATGCGTAGTTGTAGGAGAAGATCGTGAAATTCGAAGTACTGGATTCAACGGATTTCCACGAGGTATTGCAGATGACACTGCAAGGCTGGAGGATCGCGAACAGAAGTATCCACTCATTTGCCACGCTGAAGAAAATGCAATTATGCACGCTGCTAGGATTGGTTTGTCCTTGAAAGGCAGTACAGCCTATGTTACATGGCCCCCTTGTACACGATGTGCTCGTTCACTAATCCAAGCGGGTGTTGTAGAAGTGGTATATCCACAAAAGAGTGAAATTCCCGAACGCTGGATGGCAGACTTCGAGATGTCCACTCAGATGATGAATGAGGCCGGTCTTAAGATTCGGAAGGCTTGAGTAGCAATTCTAGAGCATCTTGCAGTGACTCCGAATTATCTTCATTGATGATGACAACATCTGCAAGTGCCGCTGTTGCAACCAGTGCTTGTCCACTGTCATCTGTTGCGACAAGCTCTGACTCTTCTTGAGCGACAAATGTGTCCCAATCTGTAGGGTCACCACCCCTTCCTCTAGATTGCAATCGGTTCCAACGCACTTCTCTTGATGCTCTAACTTCGATCAATCTGAAATCAGGTCGTTGGCGCAATGCCTCAACTTCTGCAGGAGTTCGTATTGAATCAATGACGAGATTCTCCACGTCCACATTTGCATCACGTAGCATTTCAGCTAGAATCGCGGGGCCATGTTCAGCTCTCAATTCTCGACCACCGGCGATAAGATTGTCTCGATTGATTTCCTTTCCCTGTGATTTAAGATGTGCTCGAATCGAATCGGAACAGGAGGTTGAACCGTAGCCATTGTCAACCAACCAGTTCACAACAGTGGTTTTGCCCGAAGCATTCCGTCCAGTTAGACCAAACCACATCAGCAGCGGGTCCAACCCCGCCGTCCATGAGGCTTCCTAACTCCAGAAGCGTCTTGTACGTGCATATTGAACTTCAGCTTCATGAATTGCTTTGAGCAACGAATCACGTTCGGATTCAGGGGGGTATGCTCGCAATATTCGAGTTGCAGTATCCTCTCCAACACCCCTCGCCATCAAACATAGAATAGCATCCAAACCACGGTGTTGTACCATCTCTGCATTGCGCATCATGCGATTTCGAATTTTTTCTTCTTCTGAACCAACCCACTTGGCCAATTCATCACCCAACCCTTCACGGGCGACTGCACGCATGGTTGCCTGACAAACCCCACAACTTCGATCAATGGTAGAAAATCGTGCCACTCGGAACCGAGTTGAGGTTTTACATCGCAAACAAATCAAGACAACCCGTTCATTCATCAATCGACTTTCCAATCGCCTGCGAACTTCTACATTGGACCAATCTGGCAACTGCATATCACGTTCAGAACGAGGAGTGAGTCCGAGAGCACCAGGTGAACGCTCTTCCACATGTACAACCCCACCTTGTATCGCATGAAGTAAATCGACCGTCCCATCTATATCCATTCGTTCATTGAATAATTTGTCCAGTGCTTCATCCATTACGGGGGTGTCCTTGTATCTCTGAGCGATTCCGTGCAAGTTGATTTTGCGAGGATCAACACCTGACCGAAGAACTCCCATGACTTTGCACACTTGGACAAGACGCCAACGCAATTGTCTTCCATTCGGGATGGTAACACGAAGAATGGTTGGAAGATTTTCAGGTTTGGTTTCAGTTAACCATTGGACCACGTGTGTTGCCCGAAGTCCAGGAACTTGGAGACTGATTCGATAGGGATCTACTAGCACACGACCCATTTGACCCTGAAGCGTCGAAGCCATTGCTTGCAAAAAGTGTCCCAATGTTTCGTTTATTCTACTCCCATGACAAGAATGGACGATGACAGCGTCTCGTCGTGTTTCCACATCAAGGGTCCGTTCATCAGGCAGACTGCCTGAAGCATCGATGTGCTCTGCGACTTTATCCACTAATTTCGATAATGCATCTGGTGCAAGTGGATAATCATCAATATCGCAGTTCGGAGGAGGCCCTCCGATTCGATCAAGTCGTGACCCTTTGATTTCATCTTCGAAATCTTCACCAGTTGCCAATGCTCGAATGGTACGCCTCAATGCACCGACTTCTCTCGCAATTTCAGCAGGAACAGGAGGAAGTTCTCCACTCCAGACCGGTGCCGAACCACCTGAGCCAACCGGGGCAACCATCAATTCAGATTTCTCTGGATTTGCTTCTACGATTTCCCATGTCCGACCCACGATTACAAATCTACGAGGCGCGCCATCAGTTTCTTCACCAGAATCGTTGAGAGATAATACAAATGCCTCATCAACTGAACCGATTGCCCTTCGGGATACAACATCCCTCACAGTATATCGTTGAGCATCCGGAATCATCGATAAGTGTTCTAACATGTACGAGCGAGTACGGGCCCCGGCAGAAGTCCAACCATCTTTGAGGTGTTTAGGTACCAATTTTCGAATCTTTTTTCTCCATTCATCCAATGTCTCGGATGGCAATTTTTCAATTTCATCTTTGCTTGGTCTTTCAGGGGGGAGAGAAGTACCCTCAACAAGCATTCTCCATAGTGAAGGGGCCCATCCTAAAGGGTCTGAAACTTTTGGATTTTCAACCAACTTGAGAAGCCATCGGTCATCCAGGATTCGGGCCAATTGGAGTGTTTTTTCATGAGTCCATTCACGAAAAATGGATGTTCTTTGGAAAATATTTGTAGTTGCACTTAGGGGAATAATCCCCTCAGAAAGCGTCATCATGACCATTTGATTTGCAGCCACAACTTGTGGCATTGTTCTCCAACGAACACCTTCGATTTGACCACCAATTGCTCGACGAGCAATTACAGCAGCCTCAGCGATATCATCACTTTCCCAGGCCATTAAATCCCCTCTTCCCGTTCCACCAAGAATGTGTTCGGCTCTTCCAAGACGTTGTAGGAGTCGGTCCACTGCTCGTGGTGATTGAATCTGGTGAACATGCCGTATGGCCCCGACATCAATTCCCAATTCTAGACTACTCGTGCATACCAAAGCATGTAATTCTCCACGTTGCAATCGATCTTCCATTTCCCTTCGTAAATCGGCTGAAAGTGAACCGTGATGGATTCCAATATCCAATGATTCATCAAAAGTGGCTAGTCTACTGGCCACGGTTTCTGCTGCATTTCGACTATTTACGAATATGAGAGATGGCGCATCTGCTTTGAGCCGCCCTGCTAACATTCGCAAACTGGCCATGGCTTGAGGTGTTGTGTTGTGTTCTAGTGCAATTGCTTCATCGGAATCTTCTGGCTGTGAGCAAGTAATGCGTACCTCTGTATTCCGAGGAGCATCTGCTAGAATTGCTTCGCCACGTTCTGGAGAAAGCCAATGCGCAACCTCTGATGGATTGCCAACGGTTGCAGAAAGTCCAATTCTCTGAATAACCCTCTTTGCCATTTCCTCAATTCTTGCCATTCCAACAAGAAGTTGGGCACCTCGTTCAGAAGCTGCAACTTCATGCACTTCATCGATGATAATTGCTCGAACATTTTTCAGATGCCCTCGCAATCTCTTTCCAGTGAGCATGATTTGCAACGTTTCTGGAGTCGTGACAAGAAGATGTGGGGGTTTCCTTGATTGCCGAGTCCTCTCCGATTGAGAAGTGTCTCCATGACGTAGACCAACTGTCAATTTAGCGACGGCCGCAAGTCCTTCCAGTCTCCTGTCAATGTCTCGATTAAGGGCTCGTAATGGTGTCACGTACAAGATTGACATTGGCCCCCATTCCTCTGAATAACAGGCGGAAAGAATTGGAAGAACCGCAGCCTCTGTTTTACCAGAACCAGTTGGTGCAACCAACAACCTATCCAATCCGGAAAGTAGTGGTTCAATTGCTGCGTCCTGAATAGGAGTTGGACTCCAATTCTTTGTTTCTAGATGGGTTCTCAAGGGGCCACAAAGCGTCTCGTATACTGACATCCCCCTCTCCCTCTAAGGGGAGGGCGCGCTTGCGTGTGTATTCAATCCGCCGAATGATGGTGAGACCTATTCCCAACCATCATCTTCATCATCGTCTTCCCAGTCATCCTCATCTTCATCCTCATACATGAGTTCTTCATCATAGATACTTGACGATCCTGAAAGCGATGTTTTCCAAGTGATGGTACCGATAACTGGAATTAGAATTAATGCAAAGATGATTCCTATAACTGTCAGTGGATTTTGTCGCCAACTATCAATCCATCCTAGACCCCATGAATATTCTACAGAGACTCCAGCCGACATCGAATTTCCTTCTTCGTCTACTTCGACGACTTCATTTTCTGCGTCAACAATGACGGTGATTCTATCAATTCCTTCGGACGCCGTCCATGTGGCCGTAATTCGATGACTACCACCACTAGTTAAGCCGGTGATTCGAGCTTCCTCAATGACCTCATCTCCTGCAACGAAATGAACTGTAAATGATGATTCAGTAACACCTCCAGTGTTGGCAATGATTGCCACAACTTCGATTTCTGAACCTTCACTCACCGTATCTTGATTAAGTGTCACACTCTCTACAATCAGTTCGGCTACAGTGGCTCCAAGTCGAACCCATGCTAGGTCTAGATCAGTATCTAAATCATCCAGTTCACGTACTGGGTCACTTTCAGTATTTGCAGTCGGAGAGAATTCATTTCCAGCAGCATCATGGCCAGTTACCCAGAATCCAACTCTATATCCACTGCGAGGTGTAACCAATCCATCACTGGTTAAGTCAACTTCACCAATCCATTCCAAATGTGTTTCATTCAATTGCATTGCCAATGGTGCAATTCCTGCAGCAATTGTTCGGGTATCGTCACGCATGACCCAATTTACCCACTGTGGTGATTGGCTGAACGAGGCACATCGATCATCATCATTGAGCAATACACATTCTTCCCAGCCAGTAAATCGAACAGGGACCGAAGTTAAATCGGATGCTGAAGAGATGTCGATGATGTTGACGGGATGCAATCGATGATGAACCCGTGGTGGCGTGTGATCAACTTGTAATTGTAACGTAGTTGCCACAGTATCTCTAGTCATATCTTCACCACGACCGGGTACATTTCGTATTCCTGTGAGGAAGGTTCGAGATTCAGCACTCTGCAAAGTTGATGCAGCAGTCAAGGGAACTTCGATACTGAATGCACCGTCATCAGTCAAACTACCATCTGACCAATACTGAACACCGTCAAACACCTCAACGGTAATTCCAAGGTCATTTGGAGCAGGGACATCACTGCTTTCATACACGACTCTTCCCGACCAGCGCAATCTATCATCAGGTCGAACTGGAGTCGCATCGTCTAGGGGTCCAGTTCTAGGTTCTGCAACATCCTGAACATTGTATGTGGTTGCATCCAGAACCAAATCATTCTCCACACTGAACGTATTGTCAATGAACTCGATCCGTGTTGGTGTAGGTGAACCGAGTTCTTTGAATTCAAGTGCTAGATCAGAAATGTCCTCATCTGGCCAATCCCATGAGAATTGGAAATCAAAGGTCGTCTGAATCCAAGGCAGGCCGGTATCGTTGGTTGTGACATCAGCAGAACTACTCTGAAGTAGTGTGATGAAATCACTATCTGAAATCCAAGTATTGGTACGTCCATTGTAGGAAATTCGTTGTTGGTCCCTTTCTGGATCTGGACCTTCAAAGTCGAAAATTAATGAGATATATTCGAAATCGATAATTCCGTTTGCATCTACAAGCCCAATGGAAATCGATTGGTCAGTTCCACTGAATACATCCGATCCATCGGCATGATTATGCCAATTCAAACCGGTGAATACCGATGCCATATCTTTGCGTGTACGATAGGTCGATAGATCATAGGAAAACCCAGGGCCATCAGTTCCGACGATGAGATTTCCAGCAGGGTCATGCCCAGATACGAAATAGGATACCCTGGCCATATTTGGATTGCGTGAATCATCGATTTGACCAAAGAAAATCTTCTCTTCTGCTTCGGTAAGATTGGTCATCGTTTGCATGACATATTCTTCCGTATCAGGTTCTCCATTTCGATTGGAATCATGATCTGCTTCGACCCAATAATTGAGGGTGAGTGATTCAGGTTGACCTACAGCATCTGTAACAGTAACTGCAATTTGTTGTTCTGAAGAACTTGCTTCATAGTCCCCCTCAGCTGGCCAAGAATCCATAATTTCTGGAGAAGAACCATCAATTCTCAAAGTCCTCATCCAAGATTCGTTGGTAGGCATTACTTTGGTTGGATCACGTACATTGTAAGCCTGAACTTCAAAGGTCACCCCATCGGGAACATCCATGTCTGGAACAGCAACTGAGATGAAGAAAGTGCCATTTGGATTTGAGTTATCCTTCCATGTTGAAGAAACGAAATCACCCTGGCTATCCTTGCGTGCTATTCTCATATCGAATACTGAATTGAGGGGTGCATCTTGTGTTCCTTCAAACCAAACTTGGCCTTGGAAGTGAATGGTTTCTCCTGCAACAACCCAATCTCCATTTTGCACATCATCATTGACCACATCACCTTCGACATCATGGATGGCAAACCATCCAAGTCCGTATGATTGATTGACGGCTACACTTTGACCAAATGTGGATAGGGCTGCGGGAGAATTTCCGTTGTCATCTGTACAAGATACCCGCCAGCCGACGTTATTTTGTTCAGGGAAATCATCGGTCACTCTAAACATCCAGTGGATCTCAAAGATTCCATTGGACAAGTTCGTCCATGTTGAACCTTGATCGGGGATAATCCAATCTTCAGGGTCATCATCGACAAGCGTTCCATCATCTGCCCAGGAAAGTTTTGGAGCATCATTACTTGGTGTTGCAAGGAAGGTTAACTCGGCATTAGTGATACTGAGTGCATTATCTCCAATCACATGTCTAGTCACTATTTCGTAGGACTCTCCCCGCTCGTGGAGAACCATGTTTTGATCGAAATTGATGTCTAGATTAACCGTCACCATAGTATATTCAATACTCATTGATTTAATTTCGACCTTTCCAGCGGTAGCAGAACGAACTTTGATTCCAATGACTTCAGTACCTGTTCCGAATTGAGGGATGATGCAATTGAAGGCGGATACAAGATCATTGTTTGTCCCTGAGGAACTTGCGATGGTTGTGCCTAGAAGTGTACCATCATATTCCCACTCATATTCGGGGAATGTACAACCAACCGGGGTCGAAGAATCTGTATCATAGATGTCAATTTTCACATCTTGAGGGGCATTTTCGAAAAGTGCAACATTGATGTCGTACATGGTTGGAGTATACTGATTACTAATTCCTGCACGCAAGTCAATACATAGAGACATGTAACTTCCAGACATTGTCGAGAAAGTAGTTGTTGAACCAGAACTTGGCACATTCACCCGAGTACCACTTGAACATGACGACGATGCTCTGAAGTAAACATCTACAGAACTCCCACCTGGGGTGGAAGCATTCCACCAAACCATCGCAGCATCTGGGAATGAACCCGAAGTAATGCGATATGCTCTCCATTGCCCACTCGATGAATATGTGGCTGCATAACTCAACCCTACTGTATCAATGAGTGGCGCCGCCGAAGAAGTACCGTTGAGCCAAGCCCTCCAACCCAATTGATTCCCAGCAGTAGTGAATGAAATTGTTTGACCAGCACTGTTGGCACTCTTCCACGTCGTCCCACCATCATTGGTCACTTCAAAATCAACCGAAGTCCCAGTTGGTTCCCATGTGACAATCGTCCCAAGTGTGACATCGTTAATGGAACGTACAAGTGTCTGAGTGCTCGAAGTAATCGTTGCACTGGAGGAGGTCGGTGTCCCCATCCAATCTGCCGCGCCATGGCCCCGCATCTTGATTTTCCGTTGGGTAGTAGCAGTTGGACAGTAAGATGCCTGAGACCCATAAAGACAGGTTGTTGCCAATTCCCCATCGATATTCTCGATTCCCATGATGGCATGGGAACTTGGATATTCACCCTGTAATTCTGGCCAGTTGGATCGCTGATGATAGACGTTCATCCATGATACTCGATCAGTATCACAGTAGTAGGTGTATCCGTAATAGTAACAGTGGACGTTCACCGAGATTCTTGGCATTTGAACGTCCAGTCCCGCAGGCCTCACGTAAGAATTGAGATTCGTGAACCCGCCGGAAGGAGAAATTGTACCTAGACTCCATGTCTGTAGAGCAATATTCGGTTGACTTCGACTCACTTTCCACAAATCCATGTCGAATGAGCTGCTCTGACGAGTTCTCTGAACGACATACATATCATTGGTTATTGGATCGATTGAGACGCCTCCAATTTCCAGAACGGTCCATGTTCTCTCGCACTTGTATATGAGTGAACTTCCTGAGAGAGTAACTGACCACTTCGTAATCGCGCCGTAGGTTGTACTTGTGTAGAAAGAAGTCATCCAAACGGTACCTTCTCCATCACTTGTGGCGTCAGTAACGTAGTATACATTGTTTGAAGAACAGTTGTTGTATTGGATGGAAGCGGTTCCAATAAATGCACCAGTCGTTGCATTGTATCTTTGGATTGAACTCAATTGATATCCACCGTAAGAACTCACACTCTGATAGCGAATGATGTGAATTTCATCTCCCTGTTTGACGACTGGACCCATGTAGGCCCAGGTCCCTCCAGACAAACTCATCGTGCTGGAATCACTCATTCCATTATACCCGGCTTCAGATGTTGAAAAATATTCTCCAGTAGTATTCATGGTTCCACCGGTGGATGATGCAGCCTGGTTCAGATTGTTCATCGACCAGTAGGTAGTTGTCTCGGTGGGACGCAACTCGAGTTCACCGTTGTCGACCTTCACATTCTGGCGGTATCCGGTTGACCAACCATTTTGGTTGATCGACCATCCCTGTTGGCTGGAACCAGTAGTCCCTTGGCCTCCGAAGTCCGCATTACTAGTGCGGTTGAACCACCCCATGGTTGATGAAGTACCTTCAAGTTCAATTTCGACACTTTCAACATTGGCTCCAAAGGGCAATGTTACCCCAGGTGTGACAGCATTACCACTCTGGCTGAATACATTAGTGAACGTTGTACTCCCATCTGCAAATTGAGTTTCAGTAACTGCTGACGCGAGTGGAAGAGCAGTAGAGAATAGGAATAGAGATATGATGAAAATGGCCATTTTTTTCATGAAGACTACCTTCCTGCCGACCTGTCGGCTATGCCGACATCCGGAGCCTTTGGTTTTCAATCTATTCCGGGCCCGTCAGGGCCCGTTAGAGGCGAACACTCAACAGTGCCAAGAGTCTCGGCCGTTCAAGTCAGATGGTATTCTGCACATGGTGTAATTATGTCAAAAGGAATTTTTTCTCCGATTAAACGCTGGTGGAGTGGACAACGAGATAGACATTTGTTCATTTTAGGTAGCCTTTCCTTCCTCGGATTTTCTACTGTCATGTGGTCAATCGTATTCTTCTTCTTCATAGGAGGGGCACAAGACCCGGATTTGGAGCACTTGAGAAATGGAACATGGGCAAGTTTAGTCGTTGGATTCACAATACTCATATTCGCAGGTCCTGAGTTTATTCATTATCAAAATAAATGGAGTTTCTTAATGGAGTATCTTAGATCCACATCTCGCCCAGAATTGGCCCGTCAGCGAAAGGAAGCTGAAGAGGCAGCAAAACTACTCGGTTCTGTTTGGAGTACCCGATTGAAATCGCATCTTGCAGAAAATGGTTTGATTAAAGGTAGAGGCCCTCAAAATCAAGGACGAGAGAACGTCCCTGAAGATTTCCTAATCAATTGGTGGGGTACTGATGACTCCCGACTTTCACGAATGATTGGAGTCAATACCTTGCGGGAACCTTGGCTAAATCGTTCAATTGGTTCAATTTCATTGTTGGTGTCCATCCTCCAACTTTGCAATATGTCGTTTGGACTTGTGCGTAACGAAGCATTAGAGCGCGCAAACACCCTCATTATTTGGGACTGGTTGAGTGGTGCAAGGATTGATTCAGTTGCAGCTCCATATTTTGATGACATATCAGGTTGGGTCCTGTTGCTAATTTCTACGTTCTTACTTTGGGCATCATTCCCGGCATCTGGTGAAAGGCCAGAGCCCCCTCAATTGGATGAAGAGGAGTGAAGCCAATGGGCGAGGCTTGGTCCTGGTTTAGAGAAGCCTTGCTCGCCGGTGGTCTCATCACAACCTTGGTCGCAGTCCTCGTATTGATGACAGGATCATGGCCCCCCATGGTTGTGGTTGAATCCAACTCGATGCAACATGACTCCAACGGAGAGGTTGGCTCAATTGATGCAGGGGATTTGGTTCTCGTCATGTCTGATGACCGTCAGAACATCATCACTTATGCAGAGGCAACAGAAGAAGGGGGTGCTTACGAAGGATACGAAAGTCATGGAATGCCAGGGGATGTCATCATCTATCGGAAAAATGGAGGTTCCGATACACCAGTCATACATAGAGCGCTTCTCAAGGTGGTTGCCAATGATTTAGGTGGATGGGACGCACTAGGAACTGACCTTGTAAATGTCCAGACGATAACATGGGTATTTGACATTCAATGTCCCTATCATGGAGGAACATACAATCTCACAGTTGAGAACTGGGACCCTGTTCACGAAGGCTATCTATCGATGGGTGACAACAACAAGATTCCGAAGTGTATGTTTGACCAGCCTTCTGCAAATGGTGTATCGGAGGGAGGCGGTCTTTCCGATGGGAATGGCAATCCCGTACAGACAACCAAGGACGAATGGATTGTCGGCGTCGCCGGCTCTGAAATCCCATGGGTGGGGGCCATCAAATTGGGACTTTCCAACAACAGCGACTCAGTTCCTTCACCTACTTGGACAAAACTCGTCATCACTGCATTGATTCTTCTTGCAATCCCAGCGATTTGGGAACGAATAGCAAATCGAGCCATGGAATCTTCTCCAGAGGTCGTACAAGCCCGCCTTGAAGAAGAAGAATGAGCATTAGATTCGTTGAGCAATGATAATCAACAGTAGTCCCATGAACAAAAATAGGCTGCTAAATGAAGAAATCTTTGAAACGGTTGCTGCCGTTTTGAGGGGATGGTAGTTCTTTGAAAATCGATGAATCCTTCCAACAAATACTCCGAGGAAGTCCTTCATCAGATGTCCACCATCAAATGGAATGATTGGGATTAGGTTGGCCAATCCGAGCCCAACATTCCACCAGATAAACCAGAAAAGAAGAGTGATTAATGCCATCAATACTGATGTTCCAAGTATGCTTCCCAACCAACCATCGGCCTGGATATAATCCATCTCATGAGGGTCCATGATTTGCCCTTCATGCTGAATGGGCATATCGATAATCACGATTGGTTGAATTGCTACACCAAGCGCATCCAGATACAAGGGTACATCTTGGTCCCAAGCCATTGGCCCGGCCAATCGGTCCATTCCACTCATTCCATCATCCATTCCTGAGACTCCAAGGAACGAACTATTCTCATCGATTCCCAAATTCACGATTTGTTCATCTGTGATATTCTGTGTTCGATAATAATCCATTTTACTCTTGAGGGTTAAATCGACAACTCGTTCGGAACGAATGCCATCATCATCGGGGTGACTCAGAATGGTGATGTTCACTGTATCACCGACAGAATGCATTCCCAATTGTTCAGTTAATTCCTCAGCTGTCGTGACCTGTGTTCCATTGAAATGAGTGATGATTTCCCATGGCTCCAATCCCGCTTCTGCTGCTGCTGAGTCTTCAACGATTCCACTCGCATGAACACCAGGGTCAACAACAGAAAATTGTGTGGCCAATGCGCAGATTAGTAACCACGAGAAAAATCCAGCAAACAGATTGGTGGCCGGTGCTGCTGCAAACAATCTTGCTCGTTCTCGTCGAGGTGCTTTGGATAATTCTTCGTGTTCTGGTTCGACAAAGGCACCTGCTGGAAAAGGGCCCAGCATGAGAACACCAACAGAACGTACTCGCATTCCGTGTGCGCGTGCTTGCAGAGCGTGAGCAAATTCGTGAATCACCAACGCTCCGACGAAAGCAATTGCTGGCCACCAAAATGGAATGATTGGGCTCACTCCAGGGAATGGAATCAGTTGGCTAGCGGGTGCATCGGTCTTGGGTACGCCCGTGAACAGAGCCAAGGAAAATGACAGGATGAGAAAAATGACGATGAAAATCATGACAAGGGCACAAGTCCAGAGAGAGATTTCACCATACCACCGCCATAATTTTCGAGGTTTGGCAACTTTTTCGATTGTTTTTTGCCCCCGTTTTGTACGGAGCATTAAGAGTCCACCAAGTACCCGAGAAGCATCCCATTTATCGAGAACTCCTCTTCGTTCAAGTTGTCCAAGGAACAGGACCCAAATACACAGAGCAGCAAACCCCCAATGTATTTGCACGGCTAGGAAAGCACTGATGAAAATCAGAATGAGCGCACGTCTGTCGCGCACCTGCCGTGTATCGCTCACGGACGTCCCTACTACCGCTTCTTCTTGAAGCATCGGGAGAGAACTCAAGGCTACAACCCCTCTCCCAACATCATGGTCGATGCCGATGACGCTCGCAGAATACAGCGTCGAATCAATACTTTACTGCGTGATAGGGATGCCATTCGACGGATGCTTGATCAGGCAGATTATGAGAGATTGAGCCGAGATGTAGGTCGTCAGAGTGTATCCATTGAAAGATTAGAGGCACTCCTTTCTGGTGAGAACGTCTAGGGTCTAAATCGCTGCATCCAAACCGGTAATGGTTCAGCTTCAGTTTCTGCCTCAATAACGGTTTCAGTCTCAACATTGATTGCCAAGGCATCAGTCACAATTCGTGACAACCCATTGCCCTCAGAATTTCTGCACACAACTCCGAGGAATTTGTGTAAAGGCAAACCTTGGTCCCAATCGAGATGAGGATTGCCGGTTCGAGTTAACGGAAGTGCCGGGATTCGTTTTGACAATGAAGCCAAAGAACCTGACAGAGTAGACGTTTCAACTCGAAAGATTCTCCATGAATCTCCTCGGACACCCTTGAGTCGATGAGCATAGAGTGGCATGAGGCCACACTTTTCTCCGATTTCTTTCATCGATTCTAATTGAGTTTGAGTTTGACCAGAAAAGTACACTTTCTTGTCGGCCCGTGTTTTGACTTCAATTGGGAAACAAATGTCTCCTCTCAAAGCCAGTAAATCTCCACTTCCATCCATCCCGCTACCCGCGGCTCGAACCACTAAAAAAGGTCGTTGAACGACCTGCATTGCCCGCGCCCTCTCTAATTCTGTACACGAGCGTGTAACCGCACGCACACCATCGGGTGAACCGGCCAACACCGCCCTTAATTCGCGCTCGTAAGACGAGGCCATCAGTGAAGCCGGCGCATCCGCGGCTAATACAGTGTTCGCTCAAACCCCATGAATCCCCACCTTTTGTTTTACAAATGGATAATTTCGGTATCAAGGCATACAAAGGTTTGACTATCTACAGAGGTACCCATTAACGTGGGAAAGGTCATTGTCCGAACTTCGGATTTCCGTCTAGCCTATCGATTGCTAGCCGGTTTGAAGGCTAGACATGTCCGTTGTGCACACTTGGAACGAGATGCCCCCCTACCTTCTTCCGCCTTGGTTTGGATGGCAACACATGAGGAAGTTGAGGCGGCAGCAGACCCGCTTGGCATTGGAGCAACCCTAGAGTCTGTAGATTCAGCCATTGACCGCGCCTTGCGCTTTGTCGCCAAAGGTGGTGTAGTGAAGGAATTGACATTCGGTATTGACCCGGGTCCACGACCAGGCTTGGCTTGGGTTGGGGATGGACGAATCTTGGGTGCGGCTCAATTTGAGTCGGTAGATGCTACAGTTGATCGGATTTGTGCCTTGTCTGATGACATAGGACATACCTCTCTGACCGTACGTATTGGTGATGGGTCACGAACGATTTCGAATCGCTTGGCCAATGTGTGCCTTGCGCGTGGGTTGCGAGTAGAGCGTGTGGATGAGCGGAGGACTTCACGTGGATTGCAGCGAAATCAGCATCATGCTTCAGCGGCAAGGATTGCCCAGATGAATGGTGAATTGGTCACTGAAAAGCAACCGGTTGTGCCGACAACGGGCGAAGTTAAGGAAGTGCAGCGATTGAGTCGTCGTATGTCAGGGGGACAGGTGACGATATCTCAGAGGCTTGCGCAAGCGGTTGCAGTTGGTCGCTTGTCGATGGAAGAGGCGATTAACAGACAGTTACAGCGTGTAAGTTACTGAGACGCTGAGCAGTCGGTACCCATTGGTTAGACCCGACGACGTAACTTTTCCATGATTGCATCCGCTTCGCCTAGGGCACTGAGCGTTTCTTCTAGACGACCTTCATCGAACGCAGCCTTCGCATCGCCCACCGCCTTCTCACAAGCAGCACGTTCTCCATCGATTGCCTTGATTCCGGCAGCCTCCAATTTCTTCCGCAACCCAGTCCATTCGTCCTGTACATAATTGACCAATTCTTCAGCATCGCCACTGGCAGCATCCAATGCATCGAGGTCTGAAGTTAGGCGGTCGAGAAGTGCAGCAGCATGAGACCAAGACTTTCGCTTGGATGCATCATTCACAGACTTGAGGCGCTCTTCCCACTCATCGGCATCTGCACGTCCCTTCCAGCGGGCCTTGAGTTTCTTCTTCTGGCGTAGTGCACGCTGTACATCCCCCATCGCTTCGCGTTCCTTACGAACTTCTCGAATAATACCGTCAGAAAGGCCCCGTGCAAGGCTGTACTCCCCTTCCTCCAAATGTTTCTCAGCATCTGTCAAACGCTCATTCCACAATTTGAGGTCGAGGCCTTCGCTTTCTTCCATGATTTTTACGGCCTCTTCAAACGCTTCCTGAGCGCCTTCACTGGCTTCACCAAGATTGGCAACATGATCAGGAATTGTTTCTGCAATTTCTAGTGCCAATACACAGTCTTCCTTGGCAAGAGCTTCCTTCGCCTGAAGTAATAATTCGTGCAACTGTTGATGTTGGCTTCCTTGTAAATCTGAAATTAATTTGCTAGATTCTGCGATTTGTTCTTCAGCTGCAGCCCAATTCTCAATAATGTTTAGAGCGAGTTTCTTGGCCCTTCGATACAACATTTCGGCCTCTCTAAGACTGCCTAAATCTCGTTCGCGATCCCCTGCATCCATGCTGCGTTGTGGTTTTTTGGCGATGGATGCGATTTCTGCTGCTTCTTCGACAGAGGCTGCACAAACATCTCGAATTTCAGAGATATCATCGGCCAAGGCCAGAGTTCGTTCAATGTCTTCTTCAGCCTCTTCAAGAATTGCAAATCCTCGTTCTGGATTTTTGTAACCCACATCGGATGCGTTACGGCATAAACTCGAGGCCTGATCTAGGCTGACACCGTTGGCCTGAAGATTCAGAATACGAATTTCGATTGCATCTAAGGTTCGTCCGAAGCGCTTTCGTTCTGCACGATCTGAATCCCCTCCACGCAAATCCATCGTTACTGAGATGATTCCCAAAACAAGAATTGTACAAGCAACAAGCATTGGTTCGTTCTCAAATTTAGAAGACAACATCAGTGCGCCACCGATTGTAACCCCTCCCAATGTCATGATTCCTCGAAAACGCTGTGCATCCAAATTTCCGCGAAGAAATTCTCGCGATGTGAGTAAACATGCAAGTGCCGGAATAAACATCAAACCATGTCCAATTTGAACTGAACCTGTTGTAGAAATTATTTCTACGCCAAGAATTGCAAAACCTGGCCATGCAAGGCTGCTAATTGCACCCAGTCTCCCACGAGCGCGGGCGTCCGGCTCGACCAAATCTTGCAATAGAATTGATGCCCATAGCAATAATCCAACGGGAGCCAATCGATTGAACAATTGCACTGAATCATCATTCAAGGCAGGCCACATATACCAAGCAGCACTTGCAATGGTTGCAAAGGCACAAAACAGTGCGAGGCGATTGACTCGGAGTTTCTGCTCAGATATCTCTGAATCAATCTGAGCAGCGAGGGAATCTATGTTCTCCATCGCCTACGGCGATGATGGCCACCCCTAAGATAGATGCCCCCTCATGAGTTCGTATCTTCAGATTGTCGTTTGAGACGCAATAGGGCGATTAATCCAATCAATGGGGGGATGAAGAGGATAAACCACATTACTGGAGTCATCTCCGAATTCACAACCAATCCACTTCTATACTCCTCAGTGGAATTATCTGGATATTCAATCATTACGATCACTTCACCTGAAGCCCATTCTTTGACTGAAATCTGATGGGTCATTTGTCCGGGACCATTTACACTGGCTTCAACTGCTCTAAGTTGTGCAGTACAATCTTCAAGGTAACACAACCTGAAGTAGGATTCGCCTTGAGCATCGTTTTCGATTGTCACGTCTAGGGCACCAGGTTCCCCAGGGCCACCCTCTCCGATCTTGATCACTTCTGTAATTCTATACGATGCACCTACTGGAGGTTCAACATCGAACATCATTGAATGAGTGCCCGTATTACCTGAAGAATCCGTGGCATTGACCACCAAGGTGTGCCGTCCAGCATCCAATTCAGATATCGCAAATGTCTGAACATCATTCCATGTGAGAGAAGAAATGGGGGTTCCCAAACACGAGCAAATAGGGTCCCATGACATGCCATTCAATTCAACTGACCAAGTGAGTTGTGTAATTGCATCAATATCGTCCCATGATTCATGCAAACTAATTTCAATTGGTGAACCACCTTGAACGGGATGATTTAGTTCCCCGTAATAATTTCCATCAACACTGAGGGCAGGTCTAGGAAAAGGAACTGAGCGATCGGTCACAACCACATCCCAATTTTGAGTAACTATATTTCCAGCTGAATCGGTGAGATTCAATTGCAAACTGTAGACGGTAAGGGGTTTTGCTTGATGGCGGTCTTCAATTGTCAAATGTTGGCCGTTAATGTGGGCACCTTGTACGAAGATGTCGTTCCATGCGTGATTTCCAATACCCAGATGAAGCCATCCACTACTCTTGTTGCTAGTCCATTCAATGTCAACAGGAGGACCCGAATCATCTCCAGCTTGAACTGCTCCAGAAATCACCGCACCAGATGGTACTGAAATGGTTTGATTGCCGTGATCAATATCGGTTGGAGATATGTCATCAGGGTGCAAGTATTGCATCTGCAATGTTCGAGTGGGTTGGGTTGCATCAATGTATACCTCCATTGAATGATTGGCTACCAAACCTTGGGAGTCGGTACATTCCAAAGTTAGATTCAACCATGAACTTGGATCCACGAGGTATGACATTGAATCGATGTATAGAGTACTTGTTTGCTCGTCGCGCAGAGTAATATTCCCATCCTTAAGGATGAATCGAGGTATGGGCTCTGTGATAGATGAATCAGTACAATCGGATACAATTTCTACTGAGGGAGCCCAAGGTAACCAAGGGAGGTCTTTGTCCACAGCATGGAATGACACAACCGGAGCAACATTTGTGCCAAGCGCAATGGTTGCATTGCCCGTGACTCCAATTGAACCCCGGTGAATCACAAAATCATCTGGAAGACCACTAATGAATTCATTCTGAGGGGAATAACGAATTTCATGGGGGGAAGGAAGGGTGATTCTCAAATCGGTACTATCTCTTAATTCCCCTGTGATTGGGACCCATAGAAGTCGGGTAGAACGACTATCTCCTTGGCCTGTAAGATTTGCTTCACTAGCCCACCCCCATGAATCATTGTTGACAAATGCAACCACATTTTCATTGCCAACCATGTCTATTTTGTCATAGGCGCAACAACCGATTTCAGTCTGTGTTGAAATCCATTCTGTGAAGAGGGTTTCATTCCCACTAAATTCGTTGACAATTTGATGATTAATTCCGAGGTGAGCATCGGGTAAATCAGGATGACCCAAGGTTTTGGGAACTGAAATTGAAGAGGACCAAGTGGCATTCAATTGCATGGACTTTTCAATCGGACCCAAAATATCCAAATGGGCATTTCCAGAAACCACAAGAGGATTTTCAATGCTTTGATTGAGGAAAGATGTAGCATTTGTATCTCCATTGAATGCCAAGGGATTTTCTTGTGGAATACCATCAATGATTCTAACTAGATACCAAGTGCCTTCAGAAAGATGCAAATCAATGGGTTGATTTGGATTTACAGAGGTTAAATTTCCAGAACCATCCCATAATAGAACTGAACCGGGCGCTTGGTCACTCCACAGATGAATGGTTTCACCTTCCGCCCCCACACTTGGCAACGGGGCCAACAACAACAACATCACGAGGAGGATTGCCTTACGCATTTGCTCACCTCAAAGTCGTGAACCATCATCAAAAATGATGATTGAACCCTCAGAATCCATGATTAGAGGAATTACCCTGTGTGTACTTTCTATTTGCTTCTGAATCTCTGGCGGACCCTGGAATAGGAAGAAGCCCCCTCCCCCTGCCCCCAATAATTTGCCACCAGTAGCACCCAATCCAATGATGGAAGAGTACAGATCGTCTAGAGATGATACTGTAATGCCATCGACAAGTTCACGCTTGATTTTCCAAGAGGCATCCAGCAATTTTCCAACTGTGTTGTGGTCTCCTGTTTCAAGTGCATCGCGAACTTCGATTGCTTGCTGTCGAAGAGTGTCAAGTTCCGAGCGTTTTTCATCACTAGATGCGGATTGTTTGGCTAAGATTCCGCTTGCTTTTCGTGTTATTCCAGTGTATACGAGGAAATAATTTGATTCAAGTGTGTCCTTGTCCAGAACGATGGGTGTGACAATCACAGAATCATCTGCAAGGAATGAAATTTGATTTGAACCCCCAAAGGCGGCAGCATACTGGTCTTGTCGGCCGATTGGCTGCCCGAGAATATCAATCTCAATTCGACAGGCTTCCTCTGCCAGTTGCCCTGCATCCGGCGTTCGTCCAGCATAGGTATGGAGGGCGTTGAGCAATCCAACTGTCAATGCTGAAGATGAACCCAATCCCGTTCCTCTCGAAGGGATGTCTGCAATCGTTGTAATCTCGATACTGTGAGTTACACCTGTCATTCGCATGGCTTCTCTAACCAATTCATGCTCTAAATCTTCGAAATCATCTACAATCTCAGTTTGAGAATAACTTACTCGGACGCTGCTATCAAAACGCTTGTTGACCGTGACGTGGATGTGTTTTGCCAGTGCCAAAGACGTCACTAAACCTCCATTTTCACTATCTTCATAGTAAGCTGGAAGATCAGTCCCCCCTCCGCAAAACGAGACACGAACCGGGGTCCGACTGATAATCATCGATTCGCGGACTCAGCAATCCTTCTTCAAGCCCTTGGGTTCCGATTCCTATGGAATCGACCTTGTTTACCCACCCCAATGAATAAGTCCGGGGGGCGACCGAGGGGTTCCGGCGGCTAGGATGGACGACGACCTCATCACAATGGATGACCTGACAAATGAAGAGATTATTTCACTTCTAGATGATGCTGAACGTCTGTTACCTGTCGCGCACGGTTCAGAATATCTACCACTTCTTCAAGGTAGGCTATTGGCGAATATGTTCTTTGAACCAAGTACTCGAACACGAATGTCCTTCGAGACCGCAATGAAGCGATTAGGTGGAGATGTTGTCAATTTAGGAGATGTCAATTCATCGTCTGCTGTAAAAGGTGAAACATTGTATGATACCATGCGAATGGTGGATGGTTACTGTGACATTGCCGCTCTTCGACATCCCCGACAAGGCGCTGCACAATACGCTGCTGACGCCTGTTCAATCTCAATCATGAATGGAGGTGATGGTGCTGGACACCACCCCACACAAACATTGCTTGACCTTTTCACCATCCGACAAGCACATGGGCGACTCAATGGCCTAACAGTCGCCCTTGTTGGTGATTTGAGATATGGACGAACTGTTCACAGCCTATCTTACGCATTGGCCCGATTTGACTGTAATTTGATTTTCATATCTCCTTCTCAATTGTCAATGCCTGCCGAAATTGTCTCGGATTTGACAAATGGGGGGGCGAAAATTACGGAAACTGAAGACCTTTATGGGGCAATTCCAGATGCCGATGTCATTTACATGACTCGTATTCAGAAGGAACGATTTCCTGATGAGGACGAATATGCAAAGGTTGCAGGAATCTACAAACTCACTGCAGCAGACCTTGCGAGTGCAAAAGGTGAGATGATTGTCATGCATCCACTTCCAAGGGTGAGTGAAATCTCTTCAGATGTCGATGGAACTCGACATGCACGCTACTTTGAACAGGCGTTCAACGGAGTTGTTGCTAGAATGGCTCTCATGTGTCGTCTACTAGGCGTTGATGTACCTGGGGGTGAGGCATGATGTCTTCTGGAGAAATGCGACGTGTTACTGCGATTAACAATGGAACAGTCATCGATCATGTTCCCGCTGGAGCGGCACTTGCGGTTCTACAAATGTTAGGCATTTCTGGGGACCGGTCATCACCGATTAGTCTCGTGATGAATGTTCCTTCATCTAAGCATGGGCGTAAGGACATCATCAAAGTTGAAGATCGTGAACTCACACAAGATGAACTTGACCGGCTTGCACTCATTGCACCCAAAGCCAGTGTGGCCATCATTCGTTCATACTCAGTTGCTGAGAAACGAGAGGTGAGTATTGGTGCTGAACTTGTTAATATCGCCAGTTGCACATTTTCAAATTGTATCACAATCAATCCACGTGAACCCCAAGATCATCGGTTGAAAGTCATCAATTCGGATCCAATCGAATTGCGCTGTCGTTACTGTGGCCGCCCACAGGAAATGGCTGAGCTCATTGACAATTTACTCTGATTTTCATCCTGATGCTTCTGACAACCAAGCCTTGAACGTGCAGGCTTGGCATATCGTTTGGCTTGAGGGTGATCCACACTCATCACATTCGGTCGCCTGTCCTGGTTTCCATGATGCCGGTGGGTTTTCTGAAGTTGACCATAACTCCCGGATGGCGTCCATTGAATGCACAAGACCGTGCATTGTCCCTGGATTGGCCGCTTCCATCTCGGCGAGATAGGCCCGATGTTTTTGTCGAAGAGCACCCTTAGCATGAGGACAATCATCATGATGAATGGGTAAGTCTGCACCAATTGCATATGCATGAATTTCACGTTCGGGCACCCATCGAAGTGGGACGATGCGAGGTGGTAGCCCATCAATGGGCATCGCTGTATGTGGGGCCAAACGAATGATCCTCTCCATTTCGCCCTTGCCTAAATTCATGAGAACCGACTGTGCAGTATCATCGAGATTATGCCCGAGAGCCATCCATCTTGCACCGACTCGTTCTGCCAGTGCATTGAGTCCCTGCCTCCTGAACACGCCACAATATGAGCAAGGTTTCATCCCTCTAGCTTCCTTGTGATTCCCTGCCATCA
>Ga0066850_10000291_pt1 | contig 28182 bp, 18 predicted proteins | sample ETNtaG_4_FD_67282 | JGI IMG/M metagenome (GOLD analysis project Ga0066850, IMG submission 67282) | Marine microbial and viral communities from oxygen minimum zone, Eastern Pacific Ocean - ETNP201406SV67 | ecosystem: Environmental > Aquatic > Marine > Oceanic | place: Pacific Ocean: Eastern... | reverse complement strand
TAGTATGTAGCGTTGTTCGGATTGAGGGAGGTCGCACTGCTCGAAGAGCCCCCCGCATCGGAACCCGAGCCTGCATCATCCGCTAGAACTAGAGTAGAAATTGTGCTAAGAATTAGGATGGCGACTATTGGACGTGCCATGCTCGCACTACCTCCCATAGCTTTGCCGAGGACTCGGGAGTATTGAAGGTTGGCGAAAAATGGTGCAGAAAACACACCGCGCGCGAGTGCAGTGTTTTAGTAATGGTAGAATCCAGAACCGGACTTGCGCCCTAGTTCGCCTTTTTCGACCATCTTGACTAGCAAATCTGCCGGAGAGTACTTGTCGCTGTCCATCCCTTCTTCCAGGACATTCATGATGTGCAGGACGGTATCCAAGCCGATCAAGTCGGCCAGAGCGAGGGGTCCGATTGGATGGTTCATCCCCAGTTTCATGATTCCATCAATCGCCTCCGGTTCCGCGACGCCCTCCTGGAGGGTCAGGATCGCCTCGTTGATCATAGGCATGAGGACCCTGTTGCTGACGAACCCGGGCGAGTCTTGGCACGATAGCGGGGTCTTTCCCATCTCCTCGGATGCCGAGATGACCTCTGAGGTCACTTCCTCGGAGGTCTCGCTGCCGTTGATTATCTCGACCAGTTTCATTATCGGCACCGGGTTCATGAAGTGCATCCCAATCACCCTGTCGGACCTATTCGTGTGTCTCGCTATCTCATTAATCGAAATGCTAGATGTGTTGCTGGCGAGGATTGCCTGAGGCTTGCAGATTGAGTCTAGCTTGCTGAATGTCGAGAACTTTAGTTCGGGTATCTCCGGGATAGCCTCGATGACTAGGTCGCAGTCGGACAGGGACTCCACTTCCACGGAGGATTCTATCCGGGAGAGTGCCGAATCCGCGTCTTCTCTGCTCAACCTCTCCCTCGATACCAGCTTATCCAACGAGTCCGAGATCGCCGAGACACCCTTGTCCAGGTACTCCTGCTTGATGTCCACCATCGTGACCTCCATCCCACAGCATGCTGCAACCTGTGCGATTCCGTTTCCCATCTGCCCCGAGCCGACGACTCCAACTCTTCGTATTGCCATGGATTATCCCGGCAGAGGGGGAGACATGAGGTTTGGGATGGTGCTATTCCGGGATACGGACTCTGCTCCTTGATAATCGCAGGGTCAGGACCACGATAGCCGTGAGTAGGGATATGGCCCCGAGCGAAAAGATCCAGAGCATCGTTCCCGAAGACAGAGCATCGTCAATCGCCCAATCCGCCCAATCTTGCTTGAGCACCTCGATTTGATGTGTTTTCGCGTTCTTAGCCGCATCCATGGAGAATCCCTCGATGACATGCTGGCCCTGGGCCCCTGGGACAGTTATGTTGAGGGAGAACAGCCCGGTTTGTGGGCAAATGATGTCGCGCGATTGCACTTGGCTGCTAATTCTGACGAGTAGCCCTGGCTCGCACTCTCCCGAAATCTCCCTTTGTGTTGTGAGAGTTGAGCCATGGTATGACACCTCGGTGAACTGCAAGGAAGGAGGAGTTGCGTCACGCTCAATTGAAATCGAGTAAGAGTCGGTGCTATCGAGTGAGTCTACCTCTATGACGAATTGGTTCTGCCCCTCGACTAGTTCCAGTGAAAGCACGGGGTTCCCCTCGCCGGGGTCAACGACACCGGTGGCGCCGGTAGTCAGACTGGTCCAACGAACCTCTTGGGAGTGATGTCGATCAATGATGATCTCTACGCTGTCTAGTGAGACCAGGGGCTGGTTCTCGCCCGATACTGCAGTGTCATAGCTTCGCTCGGGAAGTTCCATCTCCCTGCATTCGTGGAAGGAATTGTGATTCTCCTGCTCGATAGTCCGATCGGTGGCGTGGACGCAGAAGGTTTGGGTCCCGGTTGTGTTCAGGATGACGGCGTGGGATCCCGACACCCCCATTTGGGTGGACAGGTCGGCTCCGTTTACCGTCACCCACAGGGTGACGTCCTCTGATGACCACCAAGAAAGGTTCTGGACGTGGCCCTCTAGGGTGTCACCATGTGACGGGGAGAGGGCCCATGATACCTCGGGCATGGTTGAATCCATCATCAATGACCAATTGTGCTGATAGGCATTGCCAGCCCAGTCCTCCAGGGTGATTGAGATGCCAATCTCCCCCTCTCCCAAGCCGTCTAGTGACAGGGGGACGGAAGCTGTTCTGGTGGAGGGGTATTGGGAGTTCCCCGGGATTGGGAAGCCGGTACTTTCATTGAGAACCGGTGGCGGATCGCTCTCTTGTGTGCATTCCGAAGTCTGTATCCATGAGAAGTATAGCACGAAAACGCACCACTCCTTTGCATCTGCTGGGATCTCGAGAATGACCTCTCCACTCGTAATGTTGATTGGGTTCAGGAGATCATCCGGCTCGTAATGGAAGGAAGCCTGGTCCCGCAGGGATATCAGGGAGACATCCGATGGGGGGTTTGGGTCATGGACCACCTGGAAGGACGAGTGTGCAGTGTTACCTGCGTTATCAGATGATGAAATCGAGAACACGTTTGGAGCTCCGTTGTGGAAGAAGAAGTACTCCCCCTCGGGACCATCGTGCACCCCCATAGACGAAACTTCGAGGTCGACTGACATGTTAGCGAATCCAGTGGCATTTGTGGGGATTGTGGTCCCGTCAACTACCAAGAGGGCCCCTGGTTCGGTCTGAATCTGGTATTCCAGAGTGGGCGAGTCGGATATCCATGGGATGCCGTGTACAGCGAGCATAGGGGATGTGGCGTCATAGGACACTGCGAGGTTCGATTCCGAGTAGCGCCCCGATGCGTCTGACACCGAGGCGTGGAATTGGAACCACTGCTCGATTGGGGGTAGTGTTGTATTCACCCACGCCTCCCTCAGTAGAACTGGTTCGGTATCGTTCACCATCCCATTCCACACCTGGGTGAGTTCTTGGAGGCTACCATTCGTAGCGACCCCCCAGACCGAGTCCGCGGGGAAGGTCGTGTTGTTCGACGGCCACTTCCAGGATAGCTCGGAGATGTTGAAGCCTATTCCTATGTCCATAGCATGGAGGTTCAGAGGGACCTGGGAATTGGTCTCTGTTTGGTTCTGTGGCGTGGTGAATGATATCTCTGGGTCCAATTCAATTAACTCGTACTGATATGGGAGCCTAATCATTGCTCCTCCTTCCAGAACTATGTCGATGAAGCCGGTCCAGTTGCCCTCTTCTGGTGGCCTCAGGAAGCTGAGGTTCAGCTCAAGGGCCCCCTCTGGAATCATCCCCCCCAGGGATTCTGAACCAGATGGCCAGATGTTGGAGATGCTAGAGTCGTTCAGGTTGTGGAATGAGGGGACGGCCAGGGATGACCCGGCCACGACCTCGATGTCGATCCAGAACCTTGACGAATCGCCGTCAACGGACCATCCGTGAACTGCGACCCCGTACAGTCCGTCCTGGGGGTTCGCCAGGGATATCGATTCGGATGATGTTCCACTCCATGACCTCGTAACCTCCTCTCCCGAGGAGAAGGCCCCGTCGCCGTCATCGTCACGGAAGAGGAAGAGGTCCAAGTCACTGCTATCGTACGAGTCCATAGAAATGCTCAGCTCGGTCGCTTCCTCGATTGATATATTGTGCCACCACGATGCAGTCATCTTGTCGTTTGGTTCGTCCTGAGAAGCCGACTGGTTGTCCAGACTAATCGGCCGGACCCACCCCTGTGCCGAAACGTTCTCGACTGGAAGTGGCATTGTTGAGACCACTAGCGCGCTGTCGTTGACCTCGGATTCCGACCAATCGGAAACGGCCCTGCTGAATCCGGATGACTCTGCGGAGATGTAGCCGACAGAGATGTTGAGTGGGTTGTCGTTGGTCTCGACTCCGTGCAACGCGGTATGGAGAACCATCTGGTGCACCCCAGGGGAAGCCGGGACGGCGAACGTCTCCCTAGACGTACCCGTATAGGTCCCCCAGTTGTGCTGCCCGCTCGTAGCATGGTTGTTCACCGATCTTTCTTCGATGAAAAATGTGCTTGGGCCATATGCATCCATGTCGTCGCCGGAGTACTCGTGAGGGGTCTCGGATAGCCAGAGGACGTCGATGTCGGTGAAGGGATTGTCCTCCCAATCGACGTCGAGAATTACGGCTCCGCCCTCATCCAGCTCCTCTGGCCAATCAATCGTCAGGAACCTCCAGTCACCGCTTTCCGGTCTCCAGCCCCAGCGCATCGCCCCACTGATCCAAGATTCAGAGTATAGGGTCTGGTTCTCGGGATTGCCATCCAGAGGCTTCGGAAGCAAGGAGAAGGGCCCATCCCATGGGACATTGGTTACGATAGGAAGGGTCCAGACCCTCGATGTGGCCTCATCGGAATCGGATTGGGTCTCCACCTTGATACCGTGCTGGTGCAGTCCTGGAGTCGCACCCTCCGGCACAGAAACGGTAACTGGGGCAGAAACCATCGAGCCTGCGGCTACCTGAACCGTCTCGCTAACCGAGATCCATTCGTCCTCTGACACTCCGAATGACGTCCAATCAACTTCAATGCGAACTGGATCGAGCCCGGATGGAGACTCGTCGTACCTCCAGACTCCGAGTAGAAGCCCGTCACTGACGTCCTCGAACGGCAGACCAACCCTTACCTCTGCCTGGGGGCCATGTGACCGCCAGTACGTGACTTCCTCGAGCTCTTCCGAGTCTTCCCATTCGAACTCGTCAACCATTCCGTCTGAATCCGAATCGTTGTGGTATACGCCATCTCCATCGAAGTCGCTCCATCGGAAAACTTCTAGGTACACCCTCTCCATCGAAGACCTGTCAAGGTCATGATCGAAGGCCTCGTACTGGATGGTCGCCCTAGCTCTGAATTGCACGGTTTCTGGAGGGAGTTGGTGATCTGAGTCATTGGTGATGTGCAGGGGAATGAGGAGATCGGGCCTATCCTCCTGATACCCGTCCCAAGTGTCATTCTCACCGTCACCGGAGCCGTTTCCCGTGCTGTTCCATACCAGAACCTCATGGGCAAGTGGTTGGAATGAGACGGGAGTCAGATTCAACTCGATTCCCGAATCAGCGGGGTTGCTGAACTGAACATCGAAGGTCTGGGACTCGCCGGGCAGAATAGAGTTCAGGTTTGCATCCCTATGCTTTCCATGGAACCATCCAGTGTTCCATTGGGCTGGGGATGCTGACCATGTGCCGTTCCCCCCCTCTAGAGTACTTACCGCCCGGGATGCATTCATCCACCCCCCTCCCTGGACAAAGGGCTCGTAACCGCGGTCGTCGGCTGTGGAAAGCACGAAATCACGAAGTTCCTGCGAATCTGGGTGATGCCCCCTTTCCTCGAGCCAAGCCTCCTCGACAAGGGCAAGAAGTCCGGCTATCACGGGAGTTGCCAGGCTTGTCCCCCCCCAAGATGTCCATGCATGGTTTGCATTGTCATAGCTATTGAGAGGCATGTCGCCCGTTGCTGACCAGCCCACTGCGACGATGTCCGGATCCATTCGTCCAACGACGTTCGGGCCTCTGTTGGACCACGGTGCACTCTGACCCCATGAGTCAGATGATCTGCTACTGAATGCTCCGACTGAGAAAACACCATGGGCGGCCCCGGGGACCTTAGTCGTCCCGAACCCGTGCCCTCCGTTGCCTATTGCCACGGCGAATGAGGCGTTGGAGTTGTATACCCTGGTGAGCCAGTCCAAGTACAAGGAGTACCCATCTGCACCGGAGTCGTCAACTGACGAATAGCCAAACGAGAAGGAGCCGATGTGTGGTTGGTCTGGGGTGCTTGGATCGCCGTCGTAGCCCTCGGCGATGAATCTCCAGGCGTCCAATGAGTGCCCTCCCGAGTAGTGGTTCCCGATAGAGGAAATCGTTGCATTGGGAGCCATTCCTAGTACTCTGCCTTCATCGATGACTCCCTGAGCAGATATCGCGCTGGCACATAGGGTGCCATGGCTCCCAGACTCCAGCATGAACAGGGTCAGGTTCCCTGGTCCAGCTATCCTATCTGAGTATCCGTGCCTGGCCGAGTATGTCGATCCGTATGGGACCCCATTGACCCCATCGGACACCCAGTAGACGAGTCCGGCTGAAATGTCCCAGAGGCCATCTCCATCAGTATCCCTGCCAGAAGTCTCCTCCCCGGGGCGCATTGGGACCTCGTTACCGAACCGTTCGTCCCTGTCCGTATCAGGCCAGACGGTCTCATAGAGGCCGGAAACCCTGTCATCGACCACAAGGATGAGGACATCCCCGCCCGCCTTGTTCTGGAGCCCCCAGTCTGGATGCTCCCCCAGGTGGTATTCTCCCGAGATCGAAGCGTTCACCCCTGAGATATTGAATCCAGACTCGTCCAGAAGGCCATCTCCGTCATTGTCGACATCTGTTCTCGAGGTGTTCGCGTACCACGTACTCGACTCGGGGTATGCCTTGCCATCAACCATCCATGTGTACATGCTGTTGTGATCGAACATCAGTGGCCAACCGTAGTAAGTGGAATTGTCGTAACCCACCCTGGCTTGAGTTCCATTCAGATCGGGATGTCCGAAGTCAACTCCTGTGTCGGCCACAGCAACGATTAGCCCCTCTCCGGAGTAGCCCTTCTCCCAAGCGTCATTGGCACCATGGATCTCTCCCGATCTGACTGTGTTGGGAGTGGGTTCAGTTGGCATGACACCGTATGGCTCAGGCGATCTCTCGGCGTCCAGCAGGGCGATTACCCCTGGAACAGAGATGAGTTTCGGAAGATAGGAGGAGTTGGTCCAGAAGGTGCGATGATCTATTCCCGTGGAAATGTGGTCATTTTGTGACATAGATTCTCCGGGGCCGGGAGAGGCTTGTCTCTCGATTGAGCCCATCTGGCGCTGCCATGCATCCAAGTGTCCGAGCGAACTGGTGATTGCGGTGATCCAGACCCTCTCCTGACCAGAGTCTGCCCTGCTCAGCAAGGATTCATCAATCCACGGGTTTGCAAAGGGTATCGGATCCACGGGGTCTGAATAATCGGATTCTTCCGATGGGGAGGGGTTGTCTAGAAGGCCATCGGATGCGATAGATGGTAGAGAAGATGACAGGAACAATGCCAAAACGACAGGAACGAGTCTGCGTCGCATGCGTCGGGGGCGGAGAGATTGATGCTTGATATTGACGGCTGGTGGTCCCGTCAAATACAAGAGTCGGGACACGAGGGCAAGGTCGGAGTCCCGTAGTGTAGTGGTCCATCATCTCGGGTTTTGGTCCCGGGGACCCTGGTTCGAATCCGGGCGGGACTACCAGAAAAGACAAGGGGACGATGACGAAGAAGTCCCCATAAGTGTGCAAGTGGTAATGTTTGAAGCCAATGCAGCATAAATATCTGCATAGGTCTGCTGAAGTTTGATTAATTGGGGCAGTAGCCGGGTAACATGACAGATGAGAGGCTGGTTAGACCACTGAGCCTGACAATGAAGGGGCCGGGGAAGGCGGAAGAGGGAACTATTCTGAAGCCCAAGAAGGAAAAGATGGTTGAATTGACTCTTCCGTGCATAGAAATCACAATCCACATCGAGCGAAGAATCCAGAGAACCGTCATCAGGGGAGGGGAGGGCGATGATCTTCTAGACGAGGGTTCTGAGTCCGCCGTTTACGATGTGACTTCCTCGGCATCGGTTTCCGAGTACCTGTCCATGATGGAACTGTTCAGAGGGGGTCAGCCGTACATCATCGACCCATTCGATGGGAAGGAGGTCAAGGTAGCCTTCAAATCGGTGGAGTACAGTGCCTCGAACGGTGCATTGAAAATGAACCTGATAGAGGACGTCGACTGATTAGCCATCGATAACGCTTGAGTCTCTCTTCAGATCCTTGGTGATGTTCTTCTGGTGGCTCTCGAGGGTCCCGCCGCCTATTTCTAGGAGTTTGGCATCCCTCCACATCCTCTCTACCACGTACTCGCCCACGTACCCGTAACCACCCATTACCTGGATGGCTCGATCGGCGATATTCTTTGCCGCGGTGGTGGCGAATAGCTTGACGCCGTCCGAATCCAGCCTGTGACCCGCCTCGGAGAGCTCGATCTGCCTCGCAGTATCATAGACGTAGGCTCGCATAGCTCTGTACTCGGCCCATGACTCCCCAATGTGGCGCTGAATCTGCCCGAAGTCCCTTATCTGCTTCCCGAATGCCTCCCTCTCGGTGGCATAGGCGTTCATGTCAGCCAGGCACCTCCTAGCAATCCCCACGCTCATGGCAGCTAGTCCGACACGCTCGTGCTCTAGGTTCCTCATGAGGTGAATCATGGACTCCCCGGGTTCACCTACGACGTTCTCTGATGGGACAAGGCAGTCCTCGAAGACTAGCTCTGCCGTTGTGCTGGCTCTCATTCCGAGTTTGTCGGTTATCTTCTGCCCAGCGGAGAATCCATCCATGCCCTTCTCGACTAGGAAGGTGGTGAGTTCGGCCCTCCCCCTCTCGTCGGTTCCGGTCCTTGCGTATAGCCAGACCACGTCAGCAGGGGTTCCGTCCTCGTCGATGATTCCGTTTGTTATCCACATCTTCCTCCCGTTGATGACCCATGAGCCTTCGAGGGACTGGACTGCATGGGTCTGCATTCCTAAGACATCGGTCCCGTAGTCGGGCTCGCTCATCCCTAGGCAACCGATCCACTCTCCACTGCACACCTTGGGCAGGATCCGATGCTTCTGCTCGTCGCTACCACTGTGAACGAGGTTGTTCACGAACAGTTGGTCATGGGCGAGGAAAGATAGGCAAAGTCCTGGATCAGAGTAAGAGAGCTCCTCGTTCACAATGGCTACCGAAGTGGCATCCATTCCTGAGCCACCGTACTCAGTGGGAACTGTGAGCCCGAGAAGCCCCATCTCCCCCATCTCGCGAAATAACTCCAGGTTGAACCGCTCATCTCTATCATTCTCCAAAGCCTGTGGCTCGACCCTGTCCTTGACGAAGTTCCGAACCATCTCGCGGAGCATCTTGTGCTCCTCGGTTGGATTGGAGATATCGATATCACGCCAGTCGTCACCCATGGAGGTGCTAGGGGCGCTCTTCGTAAGAGGCATTCGTTCCCCAATTGCCTAGTTCCAGAAGGCCGAGTCTTCCCAAGGCAGGCCAATCGCTATGCCGATAATCTCAAGGATCACGAAGTTCCATGCCAAGTAAGCTAGAACGGCTGCCGTGAAGACTGCTAGGGATGTGTTCACCACCCTCCTCCTCTCCCTCTTCGCATCGTCGAGTGTGCATATTCCCTGGTTGCGGAAGAACAGGACTAGGCCATACGAAACCATGCAAAGTGAGATGCCGTACAATGCGAATCTCACCCAAGAGTAGTAGAGGTCATTCGAGAGATGGTCCGCGGCTACGATGGCCGAAGAGCCTGCGAACAGGACCCAGATCACTGATGGTAGGCAGCACAGGCTAGCGGTGACTGCGGATGCTGCAACAAGCTTGGCCAGGGGCCTTGTCTGTTCTGCGTCCATCTTGCCACCCTATGGCGTGACCCTTCTGCTATCCCTCGGAAATGGGATGGCTTCCCTGATGTGGTCGGCTCCTGCGAGCCAAGTGCAGACCCTGTCGACGCCCATTCCGAATCCACCATGGGGTACGCCACCGTACCTCCTGATGTCGATGTAGAACTCGTATGGCTCTCTAGGGGTGCCCTCTTCGTCTATCCTCTCGAGGATCTCGTCCTCGGTCCATGTCCTCTCCCCTCCACCGATGATCTCGCCGTAACCCTCGGGTGCTAGGAGGTCATGGCAGAGAACGTACTTCGAGTCATCTGGATCGGGACGATGGTAGAATGGCTTAGCGATTCTGGGGTAGTGAGTCAGGAAGTGCGGGACTTCGAAGTCTGCAGTGAGAATCTTCTCCTTGGAGTAATCTAAGTCCTGCCCCCATTCTATCTCAACACCCTTGCTCTGGAGAGCCTCGACGGCCTCGTCGTAGCGAATCCTAGGGTACTCACTTTCGGCGTACCTCTCCACGAGAGAGAGGTCCCTGCCGAGATGCTCTAGCTCTTCTGACCTATCTTCCAGAAGTGTCCTCGCGATGTTCCTGACCACTCCCTCTCCGTGCTGCATGACCTCATCGTTGGATGCCCATGCGATCTCCATCTCGGCATGCCAGAACTCCGTCAGATGCCTCCTCGTCCTGCTCTTCTCGGCACGGAACGACGGAGCCATCGTGTATAGCCTCTCGAGGGCGGGCATCGCTGCCTCCGCGTATAGTTGCCAGGACTGAGTGAGATACGCCTTCTTTCCGAAGTAGGGGACTTCGAAGAGGGTGCTACCACCCTCGACCGCCCCTGCGACGAAGTTTGGCGCCTGGTACTCGATGAAGTCCCTGTCACGGAAGTATGAGTGTATTGCGCCGAATACTGAGCTACGAATCTTCAGCATTGTAGTCATTCTACTCGTCCTTAGGTATAGGTGGCGATTGTCCAGAAGGAACTCTGTCTCGCCGCCATCTGATTCATCCATCGCCGACTCGGTGATTGGGAATGGTCTATCCGGATTCACTGGCCCGATGACTTCGGCTTCGGTTACTTGCACCTCGTGGCCATGCTCTCTGTCGGTTACCTCGGCCACTCCTCTTATTACTACGCTTGATTCGATCAAGGCGTTTTTGAGCGCCTCGAAGCACTCATCCCCTACTGAATCCCTTTTGGCGACACATTGGACGTGCCCAGTGGAATCGCGCAGTACGACGAACCAAATCTTGTTTGATCCCCGTGCCCTGTGAACCCAGCCCTTCAGTTCAACGGGTTTCCCGTCGTGGGAGCCTGCCCTAACATCTCCAATCCAGTACTGCTTGCCCATTGCCCACTCAAACTACCGTCTTAGCTCATGGTTATGAAACCTCGATTGGGGAAGGATGGCAATGGCGGGTCTGACGGGGTTCGAACCCGCGACCGCCCGGTTAAGAGCCGGGTGCTCTACCTGACTAAGCTACAGACCCAGCTCGGGATTGGCAGCCCCTCTTTAACCACAACGGACGGCTATAGTCTTCCACCGGGCTTGACTAGAGTTTCGACTCCTTCGCTAGAGGCAATGACAACCGCATCGCAGATTCCAACAAAAAGGCCCACTTCGACAACACCAGTGACCTCAGAAATCTGACTCTCGAGGGATGCTGGATTGGAGATGCTGGGTCCGAATGAGCAGTCCAGGATGAATCCATGATTATCTGTGATGTACGGGTCTTCCTCTCCCCCCCTGAGCCTGACCTCTCCGGGACAGATGCGTGAAATGCCATCCCTGACGTCTTCCCATAGTATGGAGTCTACCTCAATGGGGAGGTCGAACTGCCCTAGCGTGCTAACCTGCTTGGTTTCGTCCGCGACCACAACCATCGAGTTCGAGGCGTTTGCCACGACTTTCTCCCTTGTCAGAGCCCCCCCGCCGCCCTTGATGAGGTCGAAGTTCGGATCGAACTCGTCGGCCCCATCGATGGTCAAGTCGAGATTTGTTGAGGACTCTAGGGGTATGAGGGGGATTCCGAGATGCTCAGCGAGTTGCCTCGTATCCTCGCTGGTGGGGACGCCGACGACATCGATTCCCTCCTTATTGATCATCCGCGCGATCTCGATAATCGAGTACCTCACTGTTGAACCGGTTCCTAGACCAAGAGACATGCCATCCGAGACGAAATGGCATGCAGCAATGCCAGCCTGCTCCTTCAGTTGCTCCACGCTCGCCATGCAGTTCACGATGGATAGGACGTGCATGATGGTTCCCCTGCCTCCGGTGGGTTCTTGCGGTATGGTGTGTGCGCAGAACCGAGGGAGCAGGAGGGTCGCTGACAGTGTTAGACACTGAGGAAAGTCCCCTCTCCGTGATGCAGGCGTCTCGTCACAAGGCGAGGGTCCGGGAGGGCCGGCTCTGCAGCAGAAACGAACCATGCCAGGAGTACGATGAACCCGAAAGGGAGAGGTTTCCTGAGTGTGGCTGGAACGGGCAACCACGCCGGAGCAAGTCCAAGCAGGTCCGAATGGCATCGACAGGACCGGGTAGGATGCAAAGTTGAATGCGACCAGCCGAAAGGTGAACAGAAAGGGGCTTACTCCCTGCACCCTCACCTACTACCTAGTCGAAGACGACCGCGTCAACGGGTGAGGCCTCAGCTAGGGTTCCGCTCTCTCCGTAGTCCTGCCAGGTTCCAATCCTGCCCCTAAGAGCATGAGCAAGCTGGTGGTAGGCGACAATGAGACTTGGAAGGAGTATCGAACTGGTTAGAAGGGCTAGGACGAGAAGAAGCATCATCAGGACGAAGAAATTCTGCAGTCCGGGGATGGCGACGAAAAGACCTGCGGCTAGGCCTGTGCATGTTGTGGCCGTCGTCTCGAATATGGTCCTCCCCGTCCGGGAAACAGACTTCTGGATTCCTCCCGGGGTTTCGCCCTCGTCCTTGATGCGATCGATGATGTGAATCGAGTCGTCGACCCCAATTCCGAATACCAACGTGCCTATCATTGCAGTGAATACGTTGACGTTCACCTTGTAGAACCACATCAACAATGGCTGCCAAAGAACAACGACGCCCACCGCCGCCATTGTGAAAATTGCTAGCCTTGTGGATCTGAACAGAAGTGCCATAACGAGAAGCAGGATAAGCATGGTCGCAATGGTTGTCTTAGATTGGGCCTCATGGATCCCATCGTTGATATCCAGGGAGACTGGCAGACCCCCCGTCAGAAGCGAGTTGAAGACGCCTGCCATCCCTGGAACTGGTTTGCCATCTGAGGTAGAAAGTGCACGGCAACTCAGTGCATTACTGCAGCCCCCCTCATCCAGATGGCCGTCAATTGTGTCCCTGAGGTCACCAGCGACTGCAAGGTTGATGTAAGGCTGGTTCACGTACACCAGAGTCTTCGTCTCACCCTGGCCGTCGTCCGAATTCATCAACATTGACCTCACTTCTGGACTGAGCGTGTCGAATGCGATGTTGACCATGTCCTCCCTGCTGCTTACCGAGTAAGACCAGCAATCTGGTCGGAGAGGGTTTGCAGATTCATCCCAGCATTCGTCGTGAATGAGCTCCCATAGGCTTTGGTCGTATAATTCGAGACCACCTACCTCGACATCTACGTGGACAGCCTTCAGAATGTTTACCAGACTGATTGTTGTAGTGTTATCCACATTGTCGATCTTCGTTGTCTGCATGTGCTCGATTGCATCCAGTATCGGGAGGTCCCTAATTGGGGCTGTCCCGTTCTGTGAGCCCCTCTCAGTGGCGTCGACGATGAACATGTTTGTCTGCCCTCCCTCGAAAACGATGCTGTACTCCCTCAGCGCCTCATATGACTCCAGTCCAGGCGGAACCTCATCCGAGGAACCGGTGATGTCCTTGCCTAATTGTTCCTTGAACATCATCCCCCCCCAGATGGTCGCGGCGAATGAAACTATGATCACGAGAAGTGTAGCCTTCAGTGGGATCTTCCCGACTGAATCCCAGAAGTCATCCAGCAGGGAGAAAGTGAGAGTGGTTGATAGTGTGAAACCCAGGATTAGGCTCCCGTCTCGCGTTAGGTCGGTCAACATGAACAGAGATCCTGTGAATATTGCTGTGGAAGCGATGTAAAATAGCAGGCTGTTAATCCCAAGAATGGTGCCGAAAACATCGGAAGTGTCGATAACCGTTCCTCGTTCACCTTTTGGGAATGATTTAGCCTCGGAAGCCTTGGTCTCATCTATCCTCTTCCTCCGTGAGGAATCAACTACACTGGTTCTGAACAGATTGTTCGAGTCCCCCTTCCTATATCTTAGGAGTTCAATCCAAGCCGGGACCATCAGCATTGAGATAATGAAGGTTGAAGAAATACCAATCAGGAGGGTCTTCCCCACGGTTCTCATTGGCTCTATTGGGACGAGGCTGTGCCACATTAGAACGCTGAACCCAACTATGGTGGTGAGCGCAGAGAGGAAGATTGCGTTCCCGGTGGTCATGGCAGCCCTAACATTGGCAGTGAGACTAATCTGCGGATCGAATGGATCCGGCTCTGGGATCTCTTCCCCATCCCTCCTGGATGCCCAGGCATCCTCCTCCATCTTTCTCAGAATTTCAGTCCTATTCTCTTCGATCCTATTGGTCAGATGGAGTGAATAGTCGACGCCGAGGCCGACCAAGATCGGTCCTGCCGAGATTATCATTGGAGTCAGCATGATGTCAAAGAGGACGGTGGAGCCGAACGTCACTGCAAGGCTCATTGCGATAGGGGTGCCGCAAATCACCAGAACCTTCCAGCTTCTATGGAGGATGAACATTGTCAGGCCTACAAGGAACAGGCTAATGGGCAGCATCGTGTTACGCAACTCATCGTAAATTGAGTCGGATACGTCATGAAGAACAGGAGTAAGACCTGTCACGGTTACTGCCCTTCTAGAGGGGATTGTATCCAAACGCCCCTCGTCCATAGTCCATGTTTTGGCATATGTCTTTGTGCATAAGTCACAATTCTCCTTTGCTGGATCGGAAGCGAGCAATGACTTAACGAACGCAACGAACGCCTTGTGATCCCTAATCTCATCGCCAGTCTTGAGATCGGTCCTAGGAGTAATGTCGGTGTTCGACATATCGAAGGAAATCCCCATGATGATTACTCCTGTGTCCCAAATCCCGTCGTTGTTGGTGTCTCTGACGAAGTTAGACAGGAGGTCTCCCGAGTTGTCGACGTAGCCGTCAATTCTCTCTTGGGCGCCGTCTCCCTGGGGGATGGAGTATCCCTCGTTTGGATTCTGGCTCGCTATCGCACAGCTTCCATCAGAAACCGGCAACCCATACTTCTCAACGGCACAAGAGAATCTGTAGTTCGTTGAGTTGGCCTCCTTGACTATCTGGGCGGGAGAGAGGATCCATACAACCCCATCACATCCAGACATCGGGCTGTTGCACGCATGGGAGCCACGATCTGCCTTATTGTAGTCGAGACCTCTGCCGTATCCGCTATCAGCTGCATTGTTATCATCACCCTCGATCCAAGAAATCTGATTCAGGATATTCGCATCGGTAATGTTCTCGTTTCCATTCTGGGAACCCACGGCAGCGTTGTTAGTCTGAACGTACAGGATCACGATGTCGGTTGACCACTGGGTTCTGACCTCGTTCAAGAGTTCTGTTGAGTTCGCTCCATCGGGGAGGTAAATCTCGACATCGCCGTTAATCTGATGCTCAAAGTCCTCTGCCCTCCAACCAATCAGTGCCGATGCCAACAGAAGGGTTACTATCAGGTATGCAGGGCTCCTCAGGATTGCGCTGTAAGTCAGCTCTGCCGACCTCTGGACAGCGATGTGGGCAGTGTCAGAAACATCATTCATCAATTGTCCTGCGGTATCTAGGAACCCCCCTACTGCACTGCCTCTAACGGTCTGACGAGTCTTCGAGACATAGTTCGAAATGGGACTAATCCTTTCGAAGAACCATTTCCAGAAAGCGAGTTCCTCGTCCTGCTGGACATCCCCCTCGTTCAAGGTCACGTTCGCGTTCCCCGACCCAAGCCAAATGAAGCGTTCGCATAACTTCCATCAAGTTGGACCAATTAGAGAGTAAAATACGAAACTCCACAGACGATGAGCTCAAGGGCAGGTCTGTTCCGGGTAGAACATGGAACTCGTCACTGGAGGGGGTGGCTTCATCGGATCCCATCTTGTTGATGCGTTGGTAGAACGAGGCAATGAAGTTAGAGTAATTGACAACTTCAGCAGTGGCAGGGAGGAATTCCTGTCCCATCACGATGGCAATGGCTCAGTAGAGGTCATCACGGGGGATCTTCTGGACCAAGATACAGTGATTGCGGCCATGGAAGGGGTGGAGACCGTGCACCACCTTGCAGCTAATCCAGACATCAGATTGGGTACGGAAGTCACGGACACGGACCTCAGACAGGGAACAATGGCGACTTACAATGTCCTCGAAGCCATGAGGATTGCAGAAGTAGGCAGGATTTCCTTTGCATCATCTTCCGCAGTTTATGGTGAGGCGGGCGTGATGCCAACGCCAGAAGACTACGGGCCAGTAATGCCAATTTCACTTTACGGGGCATCAAAACTAGCTAGCGAGGCTTTGATCACAGCATGGGCAGGTACGTTTGGGGCACAAGGATTCATTCACAGGTTTGCCAACATCGTGGGTCCGAGAGGCACTCATGGAGTGATCTTTGACTTCATTCACAAACTCAAGACGGATACTGCAAGGCTAGAGGTACTGGGAGATGGGAATCAGGAGAAGTCATACATGTCAGCACACGATTGCGTCCGGTCAATGATCCATGTGATAGATCTCGCGGGTGATGGGCCTGTTCTCAACAACCTTGGCACTGGAGATACTTGCTCCGTTTCTAGAATTGCGGAGATTGTTATCGAGGAGAGCGGTCTCGAAGGTGTTTCCATCGAATATACGGGTGGCAAGAGAGGATGGGCAGGGGACGTTCCCAAGACCTACCTCGATGTGACCAAGTTGCTTGGCACCGGTTTCGAGCCGACGGCCATGTCGGAGCAAGCAGTTAGAGACACTGCCCGCGTACTAATTTCCGAGATTGGGCTGTGATTAGACGAGTTACAATAGCCCAAACCAGTGCCTAATCATCGTCCGGATTATAACTAGCCATGCGAGGGTGGGTGTATGAGTAAGCGCTGGTACCAAGAGAACAAGCGCGATCCTTGGAGGAGAGATGCCAAAGCCAAGGGATATAGAGCCCGCTCGGCGTACAAACTGAAGCAAATTCAAGAAAAGTTTGGCCTGCTCCGGAGTGGCGATTCTGTTCTGGACATTGGATGCCACCCGGGAGGGTGGACCCAAGTCGCAATCGAGGAGGTGGGGGAAAATGGAATGGTAATCGGAGTCGACCTCCTGGCAACCTCCCCAATAGACGGAGCTATTGTCATGATCGGCGACATCACCGAGGAGTCCACGATCGAGGAAGTGGTTGGTCACCTCGGCAAAAGAAAACTGAATGCCGTGATCAGCGACATCTCGCCGAGACTCACTGGCAGGTATGACACCGATCAGGCGATTTCCCTGGAGCTTTCCACCATGGCCTTAGATGTCGCCGTCGAACTACTGGTTCCGGGTGGATGCTTTGTCACCAAGGTCTTCCAAGGAGCAGGGATAGAGGGCCTTGTCGATGCTGCAAAGCTCCGATTCGCTGCCGTGGGGAGGTATTCACCCACTGCTAGCAGGACTGCCTCGTCGGAGACGTACCTAATATGCCAGAAGAAGCACCATAGTCCCAAGAAGGCAGGGACTGCGATGGAACATCTCCAGAAACACCTCGCTTCGATCGGAATCGTGGTCGATGAAGACGAAGACCGGGAATTAGACCCCAAGGTTGGATTTCGAAAAATTCCGAAGCGCGAGTAGCTACTCCGAATCTCGGTCATATGGGACGATGTTCTGCCATTCCGAGGCATCAGATCTCGAAACGACCGCATGGACCCAGTCGTCTTCTGAGCAATTGAAGACCTCGTGAGGAAGCCCGGGTTCGATGTAGAACATGTCGCCAGCACTGTGAATTACTGACTTCCTGCAACCCTCTCCATACTCGTGTCTGACACTACCCTTGAGAAGGTAAACCATCACATCAAAGCCTACGTGAATATGTGCCTTTGCGATTCCCCCGGGAGGGATGTATGCTCTATTCATCGACAGCCCTGTCGATGGCGTATTCTTCCCAGAAAGGCCAGCACCGTACTCAATATTGTTCCATCCCCTTACTTTCTCCACTTCCCTCAGGCTCCAAATGCCACCCTCGTCAGTAACGAAATCGGACAAGTCTGATTGAGCCCCGGTTAGCTTCAGTTCCTCTTCAACCATGGACTAGGCAACGAGTTCAATCATTTCAATTAATGCCAATATATTGCCAATTCAAGCCAGCGATTGGGACAGAGAATTACAATCAACGCTAAAAAGGGACCCTAGTACGCCAGCAAGTCGATGACCGGAGCAAGTGGAAGGGCAACTGTTTGTGCGTCCTCAGGGACGCCGCTAGTAGATAGCGAAAGTACCTCATTCCCATGCCCGGGATGTTCAGCACCCCTGGGTAGGAGCCAGCGATGCAGAGTTCAGTCTGTGAAGTACATTTGCCCGCAGTGCAGATTCGAGGGGCCCTGAGGTGAAACAATGGGCCATGTCGTGGTGAAATACAAAGTTACGCTAGACCAGCCAGAGGATGGTGGTCCGGACTACGAGTCGATTGCGAAAATTATCTCCGATTTCAAAGAAGTTCAAGAGGTCGAGGTTAAGCCTCTTGCATTCGGGATGATGTTCATAGAGGTTCAAGCGGTTCTTGGAGAGGGAGAGGGGATCGTAGACGGATTTGAGGATAGGGTTAGGGCGGTTGATGAACTCGTTGGCCAAATAGAGGCCTTGGAGATGGGGCGCCTCTGATCAGTAATGGTCCAGAGGGGAACGCATAATCTCACGCATCATCACAGTTGCATATGCTCCGGCTGGCAATGTGAACCTGAGACGGAGGGATGCTCCCTCGGGGTGCCACCGATCGCCTTCCTTCGGGCCTTCTTCCCATCTCTGAAATAGTGTGCTTGCTTCGGGGGCCTGCTCTACACTGATATCTCTGAAGGGAACTGAAAGGGACCTCCTGGTCCCTGAAGTGGTGAGCCTTGGAATCTGTTTGACCACCCAATCCACTCCTTCCAAGCCGGCCTGGCGGACCCCCTCCGCCTCATACCTGCCTGGTGCGCCCTCTGCGAAGGAAGACTCCCGTCCTGGGAGAGTACCAGTCACAACCAGCCTTCCGAGATTGCAGTTACGACGGCACCTCTCCAGGTTCGTGGCGCTAACATGGGCCATCTTTCCGACATCGATCCTTCCGTTGGCCATGAGAGGTGCTACAAGGTCCCCCTCAACTGGTTCAATGAGGGAAAGGCCCGAGCCAATCCTCTCTGAGAGGGCGTGATTGAATGCTAATGATTGGATCGAATGTACCATCAAGAGTTGCAATGAGTTTGGGAGAGTCTTGAACGCGCCTTTGTAATCATCCGGCTTCTTAGTCAGGTGCCGCAACATGGCAGATTCATAACCAAGTCTTTCGGGTGCCAATGCAAGTGACTTTTTCGGATCTCCAACTTCCCTCCAAGAATTGCGGAAGGCCTCTGCCTCGGGGCCCTCTCGAGTGCCTTCCATGCCGACATAGAGATCTACTGCTCGTTGGAAGTCACCATCTATCACGGCGGCTCCGACTTGGGGTGTTACGGGCCTAGTAGAACCGAACCTCTGCGGACCAATCCAATTGGGGAATGCATCTGAGCCCATCTTTTCGGCTAGTCCTTCTCTGATTCCGTTTACCCTCCTCATTGCCTCTTTGGCGTCGATGGGATTTCTCGAAATGTCGCAGCATCCCCTTACAGTAATGGTGAATCGGTTTCCATCGTGATCCCCCATTGCAACCTTCTGGTGAGTCCGGCCTAGAACTTCTATGGAGCTATCCGGGATTTCGGCTGACTCGACCTTTCTTCGTGGTGCGTCAATGACTAGGATCTGTGTCGTTATGGCTCGCTTATCCTTCAAGCCCGAGCTGAAAATCCTGTTCTTGTTAATTCCACAGGCTCTGGCTAGCCTCCTTAGGTATCGATTAGTCTCCCAGTTTGTCATCGTCACCCGGGCAACTGTGAAACGTCCCTTGACATCTAGTGCGGGGACCTTGGATGATTCCTCGACCCTGAAGTCCTCGACCCTTGTCTTGAGTAGGCCGCCAATCCCCTCGGCAGGAACCATCCATGTGGAGAGTCCCAAATAATCTTCGATTTCTCTCCCCTTCAGGGAATCGCCCCCTCAAAGCTTGATGCTTGAGAAATCCTTGGTGATCTCGGAGCATATGTCTTTGAGAATCTTGTTGGCCTTCTTTCCCTTGACCGTTCGTAAATACAATTCCGGATCATCGAGATCCGGGTGTTTTTGGAAGTAGTTTGCATATTCTACATCGGCCCGGTCATTCAGGCGGGTGCGGAACAACTGGAGTGCCGTGTGATTCCCGTCAATGACTCTGATTCGCAGTTCTCGACCCTCGTTCTTCAATACTTTGACTGGCATAGGACGGGCGCTCGACTGGAGGGGCCCTTTTGAGGCCTTGCATGCCAAAGCCGAGCCGAACTAACGACAAACCTACCCTAAGTTTTACAGGAGGATGTTTTGGGGGCGTCGATGTCAGGCATGGAAGCCGTGACAAAACGCGTGGCTGACTCGTTCGAGAGGATGTCTTTACCAATCCTCATAGTTAGCCTATTATTGACAGGTTTCCTAGCATATTACCTAGTCGGAAGCCTGGCATTCACGACCGATCTCTCATCATTCGCACCGGAGACCGACGCTGATGACGCACAAGAAAGGATTGAGGGTTCGATTGGAACCTCTCCCCACTTGGTGTACATCAATGTCAAACCCGCTGCTAGTGAGAATCAAGTGGCTAACGCGCTGGAAATGAGGGCTTTACAACAACTGGCTGAAGATTATAAGATGGTGCAAACATATTCTGATGAAAACGGCTTTTTCATATCCTCACAGATTAATGTTGTCGAGATTCTTCAGAGATTCCTGGAGCAGAGTAACCTCTCAGGAAATCTCTCTGATTTCAAGGATTGGAAGGAGATGCTGGAAAGTGCTCTGGGCGATGAGGAGTGTGGGGATGCAATGGGAGGCGATGAGCGATCGGTTGCCACGGCAGCCTTCGCATCCTCTGCATTGCTACCCCGAGACCTGGATTATTCCCCTGTTTGCGACTGGTTGGAGAGCGGGGAGGGGAATCCGACACCTACTGCTAGCAGTACACTCTGGCTCATTGAGATAAGCGGCGACATAGGGAACGAAGAACGTCAGAGGCATGCCAATGAAATCAGAGAGATGCTTAGAGGCTCATCCATCCTCGAGTACGGGGTTATCTCAGACGACCTCATCAGCAATGACATTAACGAATCGACTCTCGATAACCTGGTTTGGCTGATCTTTCTAGCCGTGATGATCGTGGTGATTCTACTCGCCCTGACATTTCGTTCGGCGACAATGGTTGTCGCTCCTCTAGTGGCACTATTGGCATCCCTAGTCTGGACATATGGGGCGATTTCCCTGGCAGGGACGCGTTTCTCCATTCTAGAGGTCGCAGTTGCCCCCGTTGTGCTTGGTCTTGGCATAGATTACTCCATTCACCTGCAGAGGGCCTATGAACGGGCAAAGGAAGAATCCAACAGCTCAGCGGAAGCATGGGCGAAGGCATTGATGGAGCTGAGGGTCGCCTTATCCCTAGCAGTTATCACCACTGTCTTCGCTTTCCTGGCCAATTCCCTCTCGCCCCTCCCTCCACTCCGAACATTCGGAGCAACGCTAGCACTGGGCGTCGTCTCTGCTTTCCTCGCGAGCACGGTCACTGTAGGAGCAATGCACGTTTTCGTCGAGAGGACGATGGGGGCATCACGCAACAGGGGCTTGGAACTGGGCAGTTTGGCTGAGAGGGCTGCTGAATTCCAGAGAGGAAACGCCCCCTTGGTCCTGCTTTCTGTCGCAATAATCACAGCAGGCTCGGTCGTAGTTGCTATGCAGGGTCTCGACACCAGCTTCGAACTGACGGACTTCCTTTCCGAGGATGAGATGGAGATCATGGAGGTCAGGGACGATCTCTACCAATCCTACGAGGTGAACGCGCTGAAGTCAGTCTACATCCTTGTTGAGCCCAGCGAGGGAGAATCCTCGTTCGACAGTGAAGAGGTGCTAATCAAGGCGCTAGGGGACTTGGAAGACGCCCTCACGAGGATGGAAGGGACGGTTGTTACCAATGCTCCGGGGACGAGCAACGAATGGGCCTCATACGATAGCATTTACAGAATCGTTGCCGATGCGATCGAGCAGGACCAACAGTTCGGAATCGACCACAACCTAGAGGTGTTTGGTGAAGACCTTGCCCCAGGGGATAGCTTCGTCGATGGCGACTTGGCTTCCGCTCTCTCCTCCCTCCTATCGAATGACACGGTTGGAGACCAGCTCAGGGGGACGACCTGGTCTGAGAGGACTAGTGAGCACGTTAGCCTCACGGACGATGGTTCCGCGATTAGGTTCCTGAGAATCAGAGTAGACGTTGAGGCCATGAGCAGTGCGATGGTGGAGCGGATTTCGGATGACATGAGGGAAGAGTCGCTCATCGTATCTTCTGATATCGGCGGGAGGGCTTACGCAGTCGGTGATCTGATGACCCTGTCCAACCTCCTTTCCGGTTTGATATCGTCGATTGTGAGCTCCACTGCCATTAGCCTGACAGTTTCACTGCTCGTCTTGGCGATACTGACACGGAAAATCGGGCAATCCTTGCTCGTCATACTGCCGGTCGGGCTTGCTGGCTCTTGGGTAGTGGGTTCGATGGCGATCCTGGGGATAAATTGGAACGTTCTGACGATAATGATCACGGCACTAACCATAGGGCTCGGAATTGACTACTCCATCCACGTGTGGAGGCGATTCGAGTCGAACAGAGAATCCGGGATGGCGATTTGGCCGGCGATGAGGGACATGTACGCAAACACCGGTTCTGCTCTTCTGATGTCGGCGGGGACGACTATCTGCGGTTTCATGGTCCTGCTCCTATCTCCCATTCCAGTAATCAGGGACTTCGGAGTTGTGAGCTCGATTTCGGTGGCCTTTTCCCTAATCCTTGCCCTTCTGGTCCTTCCCGGACTGCTGGCAGCAGAGGTCAGGACCAACGGGGATGGCTCAAACTAGGTTTCCTCGGCTAAATCACCCATTTCCAGGTTCTGCTCCCTCGCCAATAGAAGCATGGCGACCTCCAGCGAGACTGCCCCCAGTGCCCTCTTCTTCCTATTGGCCCTTCGAATAACCTCCCTCTTCTCCAAGCCCGACAGGCGGGCGACCCTGGAGGCAAGCTTGCCCGCTTCTCCTCCTTTCTCCGACTGATCATCAGCGCTAACGGGCATAGGGGGGCGAATTGCCGCCACCGGAGCTCCATTGGAGCCTTCGGGAGGCATGGGAATTCCCCCCGTCCTGGGCAAAAAGGGCCGCCAACCAAGTTCCGGGGGGTGATCGAAAGAAGAAGCGCAGGGGAACAGGGAGGACCCCTCGCCAACCAGCCATCCCGAGACACAGAGCCTCTCTACGAGAGAGCGAGCGACCTCCGGGGAGAACCATTGCATCTCCAAGGACCACATTCGGGACAGGTCCCTAGTTCCAATCGACTCCCCGGCACCCCCGTTGAAAGAGATGTGAAGAAGCTTGGAAATCTCAATTTCTACGTCTGAGGGCATGATTCGGGCCCTGCTAGGGGCAGGAGTGCTTCATGGTTGCCCTGAACATCCCCACGCTTGTTTGAAATGTGGTGGCTCTATCCGCGGGCGATTTCTATGCCTAGGGAGTACATCGCACGCGATCCACGGACGGGAAAAAGGATAGGGGCGAGAGCAAAGAGGAACAAGAAGGCCTCGGGTTTTGCCGCGCTATCTCCCAACAGCGGTCCGTGGCAGAGGCTTGAGATTACCGAAATTCTCCCCCTTGCCACAGGAGAGTCTGAAAAGGTAGAAATCCTGACAGATGGGAAAAGATGGATGCTCGGAAGGATCGATGCGATTAAGGCCCTGAGCAAAGTTGGAGAGAGAGATGCGGAGAAGGCATACGAGGCCTTGGTTGACGCCTTGGAAGACGACTTCCCGGACGTCAGGATTGCCGCTCTGAAGGCGCTCCCCTCTTTCGCACTTAGGAGGCAGGGAATACTACTCCACTGCCTTTCCGACAGGCTTCTTGACGACGAGGAATCTGTAATAGGGGAGGCGATGAACTGCCTCAAGAAGATAGCCCCTCTGTTCCCCTCGGGATGCGAAGAAATGCTTCGAAGAGAGCTTCGTGATGAAAGGAAGGAGCATCGGAACAATGCCTTCGAGACGCTCAAACTTACAGCAAGGGAGTGGCCCGAGGTAGGGTGTCTGCATCTGGACGAGATCATCAGAGAGGACGATGTCGATCTACGGATTAGAGGGTCCCAAATCCTCAGGACGGTTGCCCCCAAGGGGGGTGCCGAGGCATGGGACCTGATTACATGGTCGCTTCAGGACGAAGAAGTCAGGGTTAGGAGGAACGCGGCCAAAACCCTCACCGTTCTGGCCAATGTTGAGCCCAGGGTGGCCGTCATACTAGTCGAGTCTAGCCTGGGAGAGGATGACAGGGCCATCAGGAACTCAGTTATTAAGGCCCTCAAGAAGCTGGACATCCAGAGCCCCAGGGTCGTTCAGATGATCCTGAAAGGGGCCTCTGACGAGAATCTGGAGATGCGGAAGGCTTGCGTGAGCCAGATTTCGATTATCCTTTCGGGACAGGAACTCCGAGAGGCGGCCGGGGAGCTTCTGAAGAAGGAAACAGACCCGAGCCTCAAGAAGAGACTCCAGTCCCTCTCTTTGGACCCTGACTTCGAGGGTTCTGAGGAGGAGAAGAATCGCAAGCTCGCACCGGCCGAGTATGTCCCAAAAGAAGACGAGGATTTGACCCTACCGAGTCCCCCTGCCTTGGGTGAGGATGATAAACGCCAGTCAGGTCGGCCGGCCAGCGAGGAAAGCAGATGAGTGACGAATTCGACGATAAGTTGGCTCGATTCGAGAGACTGTGGGACGGAGTCACCCCCAAGGGAGTGAACCGAACAAAGGCCCTGAAATTCAGGCAGTACATGAGGAACCATGTCCTTCAGAAGTTCCACAAGCGCCGCAAGGACCAGTGGGCCAATGCAGACAAGGGCCACTACAACCACGGCTTCTCGAGCAAAGACCAGTTCCTGACAAAGGATAATTGCAGGAAGTACTGGATGGGAGAGCTCCAGAAGGACATCAGAGAAGCTGAGACCTGGTCCTGAGGCCAAAACGATGTCCTCTCTAACCTTCAACGACTGGCAACTTGAGAACAGTATCGCCGAGGCGATCAAGGGATTGGGTTGGAACGAACCGACTCAGATCCAATCCGAGGCGGTACCAGTTGCCCGCAAAGGCAATGATGTAGTTGGCCAGGCTCGGACGGGCTCTGGAAAGACAGCAGCCTTCGGGATTCCAATCATCGAGTCATGCGCTCCAATTGGTGCCACGCAATCCCTCGTTCTCTGCCCAACAAGAGAACTCGCGGTCCAAGTTGCCGAGGAGATGAACACGCTTCAGGGGGACAAGGGACTCAAGATTGAGACCGTTTACGGTGGCACTGACTTAGAGAAGCAGGCAAAACTGCTCGGAAAGGGGGTCGACGTGATCGTCGGGACCCCAGGGAGGGTCATCGACATGAGCAAGAGGGGTCACATCGACCTGTCAGCAATCGGGGTCTTCTGCCTCGATGAGGCAGACAGGATGCTCGACATGGGTTTCTTCCCCGACGTCCTTTGGATTGTGGAGAAGATGACCGGCAGGAAGCAGACACTGCTCTTCAGCGCAACGTTCCCCCAAGAGGTGCTTGATGCCACCGAGGAGTTCACCAACGACCCAGTGCACGTGATGAGCGAGGACCTCGAGGTAGAGGTCCCGGAGATAGACCAATTCGCAATCAAAGTCGGCCGTCTCAACAAGATGTGGGCCCTAGGAAGAATCATCGCAAACATGTCGGAAGGAGACCAGATGCTGATCTTCACAAACACGAAGAGGATGGTGGACATGCTTGACGAAAGACTCGAGAGGCAAGGCGTCGATTCGGCCTCCCTCCATGGGGACATGGCGCAGAACAAGAGAGAGAGGATCCTAGATGGTTTTCGCGAAGGCAAGAAGAGCATACTCGTGGCCACTGACGTGGCTGCGAGGGGCCTGGACGTGGATGGGATCACCCACGTGGTAAACTACGACCTGCCCGCTGAGACTGAATCATACGTCCACAGGATCGGGCGAACTGGGAGAATGGGGAGAAGTGGCCAAGCCTGGAGCTTCGTGGGTGGTTCGGAGATGTCGCAACTGGACAAGATCGCCAATACCTGGGGGATGACGATCCCAATGGTCGACGCCCCAGAACTCCCAAAGGGGGCCAAGGAGATGTCCAGGCTCAAGGAAGACTGGGATGAGCTCTCGGACTACTTCGGAATGGTCACCGTCAGGCTATCTCTCGGATGCGGGGATGCGAGCAAGCTCGCCCTGGCGGACTGGATCGTCAAACAAGCAAGGATACCAGAGGTGGCGATTGGGGAAATCTCGATGGGAGGCAAAGAGTCCACTGTCGAGGTGCACGTGAAGAAGGCCTCGTACGTTATCGACGTGCTAAAATCGAGGGAGTTCGAAGGAAGAAGACTCAAGCCAGCCATAGTAAACTAATCCCATGAAGCGGGGAATAGTTTCTGTTCGTCTGAATGGACCTTCCGCATCCTAAATATATCCGGACTATCAAGGCCCTACATGGCTGACGGCAAGGGGAGCAGCGCGGCCAAAGATAAGCAGGCAGCAGAGGCGGCCAAGAAGAAGGCCGAGGCGGATAAGAAGGCCGCTGAGGAAGCCAAGAAGAAGGCCGTGGCTGAGAAGAAGGCCGCTGAGGAAGCCAAGAAGAAGGCCGTGGCTGAGAAGAAAAGGCTGCAGGAGGAGAAGAAGGCAGCTGATTCTGCCGCTAGGGAGAGGGCGGCGGCCGAGAAGGACCTGGGGAACGCAAAGAAGGCCAGGGAGAAGGCCGAGCAGGATCTCAAAAAGACGACATCGTCCGTCAAAGAAGCATCCAGCAAGATTAGCGATCTGAAAAAGGCAGCTGAATCTGCCGCCAAGGAGAGGAAAGCGGTAGAGAAGGACCTGGAGGAGGCAAAGAAGGCCAGGGAGAAGGCCGAGGAGGAGCTCAATAAGACAACATGGTCCATCAAAGAAGCATCCAGCAAGATTAGCGAGCTGAATAGGGCAAAATCGAACTTCGAGAGGGAAACGAAGATCCAGGAATCATCGAGGAAGAAGGCGGAAACAGAACTAGCTCGGAAGAAGAAGTCGAGCAGCAGCGAGGCAAAGCGACTCGAGAACCTCGAAAGGCAGGTTAAGTCGACCAAGTCAAAGCTAGAGGACTCCAAGAAGGCCACGTCCGAAACGAAGAGCCATCTGGATAAGGAACGAGAGAAATTCGGAAAAGACACCAAGAAATCGGGTGAACTCTCCAAAGAGCTCAGCTCCCTGCAAAGCGACCTCAAGAAGTCCGAGGCCGAGTATAAGAAGGCAGAGACGGAACTATCTGCAGAATCCCAGAAGGTAGCGTCCGCGAAGGCGAAATTGCAACAACTAACCAATTCAATCAGGAGCCTGAAAGGAAAGATCTCGGAGTTGGCGAAGAAGGTCAAAGAGACGAGGACGAGGACGGAGGACGAGGCGAAGATGTTGAAGGACTTCCAAAGCAGGCTTGCGGATGAAACCAAGGCTAAGGCCGAGGCCGAGAATAAGCTTGACAGGGCCACGAAGGCAACCGAATCTGCCACCTCGAAGAGGAAGCAGGCCGAGGCGAAGACGAAAGAGGCAGAGAAGGCCTACCAATCCTCCGTCAAGCCCAGGAAGGACGCCGAGGAAAGAGCCAAGAGGGCTGATTCCGAGAGGAAGAAGGCCGAGAGAGAACTCGAGAAGAGGGCGATGCTCCAGACGAAGGCCGAGGCAGATGCCAAGCAGGGGATCGCTGACAGGAAAGCCGCAGAGGAGAGGGCGGCGAAGGCCGAGAAGGCGAAGGCGGAAGTGGAGAAGGCCCGTGACGAGAGGATCAAAGCCACGGACAAGGCAAGGTCTCTTCTTTCCGAGTCGAGGACCAAGACGAATGAGATCATAGAGAGCCTACGAAAGGCCGAGACGGCGAGGAAAGCCGCAGAGGAGAGGGCGGCGAAGGCAAAGGAGGAGGCGGACGAACTCACGAAAAAGGCAACCACCAGCAAGGCCAACGCAGAAATCGCTGCCAAGAGGGTGAAGATGGAGAGCAAGGCCGGCAAGGAGGCCAAGTCCAAACATTCAGAGCACAAAAAGAGAACCGAGCAGGCCGAGAAGGAAACGGCTGCCGCAGACAAGGAGAGGAAGAAGGCGCTGGACAGACTGGCTGAGGTCGTCAAGGCAAAGAACGCCTATCTGAAGAGAGGGTCCGAGGAGAGGAAGAAGGGGGAGACCCTCGAGGCGGAGTCCAACCAGAAGAGGAAGTTAACCTCGGACACGAACAGGAGGGCAGAATCGGAGGCCAAGCTCAAGGCAGAGGCAGAGAGGAAGGCAGATACCGAGGCAGAGGAACACAAGAAGGCGAAGGAGAGTCTGAAGAGGGAG
>Ga0066850_10000284_pt1 | contig 28507 bp, 29 predicted proteins | sample ETNtaG_4_FD_67282 | JGI IMG/M metagenome (GOLD analysis project Ga0066850, IMG submission 67282) | Marine microbial and viral communities from oxygen minimum zone, Eastern Pacific Ocean - ETNP201406SV67 | ecosystem: Environmental > Aquatic > Marine > Oceanic | place: Pacific Ocean: Eastern... | reverse complement strand
TTCGTTCCCCGATCCTAACGATGGCCCGCCAGCCGTTCCCCAACTGTAATCACCCTTTAACGCTAGTGAGGCTGATGGTGTACCAGTAGCACTAAGGTGAGCTAAGTCTACAGACCCAGCTACCAGTTGTGAACTGTCCACGCTGTTTGCTTGCATTTTCGCCAAGCTAACAGTTCCGTCTGCTGGCTCTCCAATATCAACAGTTCTACCGAGTCCATGCACCGAAATATTATTTGTAGCTGTTGGCGGTATGGTTGTAAACCTAAGCACCGAACCGCCAGTAACAATATTATAATCAACGTCAGCGACTTGATGAACCCCAGAAATAAACACCGCAATACTACTGGCGGTTGGAACAGTGTACGCAAGAGTAAAGTCTGTTCCCCCACTTCCAGAAAATTGTTCGCTATAAATATTTGCGTACGATAAATCTTGTCCTATATATGCCATTTATATCTCCTAATAAGTCATCGCAACGCCGTGAATGCGAGCTTCTTTTGTTCCTGCTGATTGGTTAGCAAAACTAATTTCATAAGACAATGCCTGTCCAGCCGTTACCGATATAGCTGGTGCTATTGCTATCTTTAAAGAATCTGAATATGTTCCAGCCCCTGCTAGACTTAAAGTTTGATAAGCCTGTCCTGTATTAGCTCTTACCTTTGCGATAACATCGGTGTTTAAAGTACAACTAGATGAGCCGTTATCTTTGTAGAGAAGCACTAATCCTACTGACGATTTATTCGTTGCGTCTTGAGGAACTACATCTGTAGAATTGAAAGAGCCAGTAGCATTAGTTGTATAATTATTTCCATAAGGTTTTATTTCAGTAAATCCTGTAGTATAGTCGCTACCCGCGGGAACGATTTCTTCCAAAGTAACCTTTACATATCTAGTTGTAATTTCTGCCAAACCAGTTATTTTGATTATAGAAACATGCCCATTTCCACTATGACCAGATGTGACTATTACTCCATCTGCTCCACCACTAACAAAAGCATTTGTACTTCCAGTACCTCCAGAATAGTGACTTTCGATAATTGTGCTTCCAGATGCATTACTCGAATCCCAAGCAGACCATGAAGAATTATCTGTGCTGTGCCATAATTTCATTTTGGTTGATGTTCCATTAGTTCTATAAGAACCCCAATCTAATACCGATATTAATTGATTACTGCCCATATCTACACTAACACCACCACCAGTGGTTGAGTTGTTAGCGTTTTGCGGCCCTGTAACAGCAGTTGTATGGTCATTAGCGTCCCCATTTGTCATATCTGAGGCATTACCAGCAGTGGTAAAATTTCCATGACTAGCTTTAGCAGATACAGCACGAGCAGTCATAACAACGTCTCCAGCACTCATATATTCATCGGGGTATCTCGCACAAGTTGTTAAATTTTCTATATAAGTAGAATCTTCAAACTGCTCTATCCAACTATTCTTTAATCCATACGCACTAAGATTTCCATTGATAGCATTCTGAAGTGCTAATAGAGAAATGTCGTTCTTGATACTTGTAGTATCAGTTACTGGTTCAGCTTTGTATGAACCGTCACCATAGAGTACGGTACTTGAACTAGCCGTGCCAGTACCTAAGTTCGCAGTGGGGACAACTCCGCTTAGTTTAGATGCAGTCAGTCCTACGATCTTTGCATCAGTTATTGACCCAGCTAAATCATCATTCGATATTGTGCCGTCAACAATGTCTGCCGATGTAAGTGGGACTTTACTTGGTTGTTTTCCTATATATGGCATATTTCTCCTTACTCACACGCTAATCGCATCAATGCGACTTACTATTGTATCTAGTGAACTAGCTGTATCCGATTTAATTGTTAGCGCATCACCATTTTGCAAAACAATTTTACTTCCACCATCAATTAGCTCCAAACTACTTGAAGTTGGGATGGGACACGCTTTGATAATATAATAATTATTTCCACCATTCACGATATATACGTCAACATTGATCGTGCTAGATGCGTGTACGTTGGCACAACGAATCCCAACAACCGCATCATCTGAATCTGATGTAAATACCGTCACCGCACCAGTTCCAGTATTGCGGTCTATGTGACGTTCAAAATCTTGTGCCATTTTTTTCTCCTAATTAAAGTGCGACAGCCATAGCAATCGCTAGACCAGTTGATGCCCCAGCAACAGGCGTATCTATTGTTAAAGTATCTGAGCTAGCGTTTGTAGTAATTGTCGTTCCACCAGTACCAGCGATTGTCAATGTGTCTGTTGTTGAATCTGCCTCAATGTCCGTTTGCCCAGATACAGACAATGTATTAAAAACATTTGTTGTGCTAGTCGGGCTAACATCTTGCCATGCACTACCGTTGTAAACTCGCATTTTGTTACTGGAAGTGTTAAATACCATATCACCAGTACCCAACGAAGATACTGGGTCACTAGATGCAATTCGGTAAACTTCAGCAAAATTATTTACGTCAGCAATATTGGTTGCCGTAGTATTTACGTTGGCTATATTAGTTGCAGTTGTATTCACGTTGGCAACTGAACCAGCTACAGTTGTGACATTTGCGCTTACTCCAGCTACGGTAGTTACGTTCCCCGATATTCCAGCTACCGTATTTATATTGGTTGCGTTCCCAGCCACGGAAGTTACGTTACTGCTAATTCCAGCAACAGTTGTGACATTACCGCTTATACCAGCAACAGTTGTGACATTACTTGCAATTCCAGAAACAGTATTAATAGCCGTTTGTTCTGAAGATGTTGGGGTAGTTCTCAGCCAATCCGTTGTGCCTAAGTCATACACCATAAGCACGTTATTGGTTGTTTCATAGTACAAAGCACCGTCAACAAGCGCATCCCCATCGTTGTCAACTGTTGGCTCGGATGCGAGAGCAAAAGACCCTAAATACTTGTCGTCAAAGGCATCTAACGCCGCTTCGGCCGCCAGTTTTGCGGTATTTGCGGATGTTGCTGAAGCCGCCGCCGCCGTTGCAGACACACTTGCGGAGGCGCTATGCGTTAAAGAATCTCCACTAAATACGATCTGAAATTTATCGGCTGACAAATCATACTGGAAGCCATAAAAAGTCCCAATCGTCAAACTGCCTATGGATGGCGTTGTTCCAGCCCCATCTGTTACGACAGCTTTAGCCCCCAATCCATTAACATTGAGCGTAACTGTTGCAGATGTGTTAGTCAGTTTAATATCACTAACAACAAACATTCCGTTTGTTAGAGATGTTGGCGCTGGGCTTAATGTGACTACCATAGCGTTAACTGCACCAGTATCAGCACCGTACCAACCATTGCCATTGGTAGTAATGTAATTTATTACATCATCAGCCAAAGAGGGGAGGTCTACCCAATCATCTTTTGGCGTTCCATCTGATGCTTGCGACAATGCCAGATTAGTTACAACTTGGTCTAACGTTGCCTCTATATTAACGAACTCCGTATCCAAGTTGCTCGTTCTAACTGTTGAGCGACCAGATACATTATTAGACTCGTCATTACTGAAGTCTGTTGTTTGATTATATGCTGGAGGATTTGGCATTTTTTATTCCTTTTTATTGCACTCTATTTTCGACAAGCTTACTAGCCCCAGAAATTGCTTTCTTGGCTAACGACTTGCCTACGTTATATGTCCCTTTAACAGCCCTCTTGGTAAGGTCTACCGCTTCGCCAGCTTGGGGAGCTAATACTTGACCAGTTATTCTTGATCCTAATTGCGCTGTCATTTTTTTAAATTTCCCATGTTTAACACCTTCTGTTAGCCATCTAATACCAGCCGGAGAATTTAAAAATTCACCCATCATTCTCAGACCAACAATCCGTGTTAAATTTTTATATGGGTGTAACGCAAGAAAAGCTCCAACTATCCCAGAGGACATTGCAGATTCCCTACCAGATGCAGTAAGAACTTTGGAAAAGGTTAATAACTCTTTATATTTTTGTTTCCCAAATATAACCTCAATTTCTTTTTTCATTGACGATGAACCAACTAGCTTATTCATTAATACTTCGCCCTTATAGACAATATGCCCGATATTCTCTGTATGATCTATCGTATCGCCTAACATCTTTTCCATCGTTTCTTTTTTGAATGTGATCCATTCTTTACTGTCTTTGCCAAAGTGGGTTTTTACTCTTTCTAGTTCTTTGTGTTTCCCGTTTCTAAATAAATAATCAACTGAACTCTTAAACTCATCGTTTGTCATTTGCTTAATATAATTTTGCTTTATAAAAGCATCTTTTTCCTTTGTCATTGCTTGTGCATCTTCAAGCATTTTTTTAAACTTCGTAGGATTCAGCTTTGCTATTTTTAAATCTTTTACATTTATTTTTGCATTTGTTGCTTCTAAATCTTGTAGCAATGATCTAATCCCTTTGCTTTTATTGCCAAATATCAATCCAAATGTTTCATTTTTTTCTAATTTTTCTAGCTGTCTTTTTAAAAGACCAGCGTTTATTTCCTTTACTCCATCTGATACCCCAGCTTTATCAAACCAAGTTTTAATTATTCCACCTCTAACAGACTCCCTTTCAGCTTCACTTAAAAGACCTTCTTTGCTTTTAGAAGTTCTGCCAAAGAGAACCCTAACATCTTCAACGGAAGCGTTTTCGATTTTCCCTACAACTTGCGAAGGTTGAATGCCACCTTTTCTGGCATCTTTTACCAAGTTTCTAATAAACTTGTTATCAAGCAATGGTATTGTTTTTTTGTATTCTGCATCAGCGAATTGCAATGCGATATATGCTTTTGGGTTGTTTCCTATTCTTGCACTAGCAAGCGCATCATCATGTGCTTTTTCTATTATTCTAAAAAACCTATCATCAACTGTTTTTAAAAACTCTGGGTCATAAGCAAGATTTCTAAAACGTGATCTTGATGCGTGAATAGCTTGGAAGCTCTGCATCTTATCCGCTTTCATCGTGTCATCAAGAAGTTGTTTTGCTTCTTTTGGAAGTCCTACATATTCAATATTTGTAAAAGTTTGCCCCCGTGGGTTTGTATATTTTGTTGTTTTTACTTGGAACGTATCATCTAAGTATTGCTTTAAAGCAACTCTAATTTGTTTTGTAGGAACTTGCCTTTTAAATGTTCCTGTAGTTGGGTCTTTGGGCAACAGTTTGTCAACAGCCCCATAATTGGAACGATTAGAAGCATTTATTTTGTTTGCCTGATCTCTGATACCTTCTTGAATTTTCCCTCCGTGAGTATCAAGAGATTTATCATCTAGTTTAAGACTTACTTTTTCCTCTACTGTTTTTTGAGCTTTTAGCTCTACTTTTTCTATTTCTTTTTCTTTTGCCAGAACTTGTTTTTGAATATTTTCACGCATTAATTCATCAGCGTCATCACCAGTTTGAGCTATAATTTTTCCCTCTACATCTTTCCCAGATTCCTCTACAAGCTCATCCATCTTCTTGGTGATTATTTCTGTATTTTTAGCTTGTCTTGTAGCCAAAACATCTTTATGTACCGTGTCTGCCATAGCCCCAGCCCTCTGCAAAAGAGAGTTTGAAGTTTCTCCAACAGCTTGGTTCATAGGCAAAACAATTCCCATTTTATTGGCTTCTGCCGTTGTCTGCAATTTTGCTGGGTCAATAGTGCTTTTTGTAGCACCACGCTTTCCTATTAATAAAGCTTTAGCAACTCTTTTAAGCTCTAATAATGTACCCATAGGGTCATCTTTAAGCTTTTCCATAGTAAGGGTAGGCCAACCACCAGATGCCTGTACCGCACTTTCAGTTCGTAGATTTAAACCAGTAAATAATTTTTGTCCTGTACTGATAACCACTCTACCCACACCCTCACCAACCCCAGCATACTTAGCGGCAGTTTCACCCATTCTTACGGTATCTGCATCTAAGCCTTCTTCACTTATAGTTGAATCAATATTCTTAGGAAGAAACCCATCTGCATGTTCAGATAAAGCTTCAAGTTCTTCTTGACCCAATTTTACTAATCCAGTTGAAGCCGCTACAGATGCTAAAGCTGGAATAAAGCCTAACCCATTTGTTGTCATCCCAACTGCAACAGCAGTAATAAGCTCTGGGGCATGTCCAGCCATATCAGCAACATCACCCATTTCCAAGCCAACTTTATCTAACAAAATATAGGGCTTTTCTTTTTTATCCCACATTTCTTTTTGGCTTTGATCTATATATCCACCATTAACCAAACCATCTGGGTTGATAGTCACTCCCATTATTGTTTTCTTCCATCCTTCTTTTCCAAAAATTCCGTCTAATGCTAAATTTCTTTCTTCTGGGGAATCTGTGAAAGAAAGTTTGGTTCTATGCTTAAACATTGTTCCTTTGAAACCTGAGTAAGCTCCAAGTCCCCTTTTGTCTGTTTTGTTTAATACGCTAAAATCATCTAAAACTTGCCCAGATAAATCTTTAAATCCCTTAATAGCACTAATACCTAAATTCTTGACATGAGTTCCAAGCTTATCCGTGTTTATTTTTGGCAGTTGAATTTTCTCTGATTCTTCTGGTGACATAAGAGAAAATCTACTGGATGGAGGTTCTCCCAGCCCTAAAGGTGACTCTGTATCAATATCCGTGATTGTCTGGTTTTCTGGCATAATTGTGGGGACAGACGGAGAAACAGTTTCATCAACAGTTTCGCCAACAGTTCCACCAACAGTTCCGAATATTTCTTCGTATGGTGCTGAAGTAAATCTACCCATTATTCAAGAGTCCTCATAACTTTGCCATCTAGCTTGATATATTGCCTACGTCCATTATCATCCAAGTAATAATATGCTCCCTTTGCTGAATCAATATGAATATTCCCAAATTCTTTTTGCGCCTCTGACACTTCTGGTCTAGCTTTTTCCGCATCTGGGAAGCTATCAAAACTAATAGATGGATTTTGTGAATAAGCATCTGGGTTAGTAACTGGTGAACCAGCAAACTCAACTTGCCCTATTTGTCTTGGGGTGTATTCCCTTCCCAAAGCTTTAAACAAAACTGCCCTATGGTTTTCGTTGATTTGCCCTATCTCAGATAAGGCCATCATAGCTTCGGTTGGGTTCTTATAAATCATTTGACCATTAACGATCTGATCTACAAGTTTTTGCTCTGTATCAGATACACGTTTTTCCCCTATAATCATTTGTCTTGCTTGTGATCTAATCATGCTTACATAAAAAGCAAATTGTGTTGCTGGGCTTTTTTCCGCATGACCAGTTTCTCTATTGACAGGAACATAATTTCCGTTTGCTTTTTGCACTACGTCAATATTATCAAATTCATTCAAAAATTCTTCAAGTTTTGTGAACTTACCCATTGCTCCAACAACTTCTTGTCCATGTTGAGAAATTAAATCCTGAGATTTTATAATCAAATCATGTATCGTGTTTGCTTTTAAAACAGATTGTTCAGCCTTTAATTTCTTGTCAGGAGATAGTTGAATCTTTTTCTTTGTCCCTATCACAACTCCCATTTCAAAATCTTGCTGTTTTTGGGTTCTATTTAAAGGTTTCTTTTGTGGGGCTTTATCAATATTCCTTACTCTATTTCTTGTCTGTAAAATTTGTGAAGGAGAAACAACCATGTGTTCCGTTACATTTCCTTCTTCATTATATATTTCTATAACTCTCGCATCTTGAGGTTGAGCGTTATGACCTTTAGCAAAACTTATTTCTATAGCTTCGCCAGTTGATTGTTTTATGGCTGTAAAAGTTCCGTCTTTACGGTACTTAATAGAGCCTTTAACAAAATCAGCCCCAACTTCACTTGTTTTTAATGTTGCTTCAAGTTGTTTTAGCTTAGTCTTGGCTTTTTCATAAGCTATCTGGTCATCTTTTGTTTTATCTAATATGTCTGCTTCAATGCGTAGCTTGTCCTCTTTATACTGTAAGGCTAGTAGTCTTGTTCCTCTTTGTTCAAAAGTTTGGCTGTGATCTTGTTCAAGATTTCTGATATCTTGATTTATTTTTTGTATCTCAGCAGTATTTTTAGCTAATTTTTGATTATGCCAAGATTGATCTAGCTTTAATTTTTCCTTTACCGATGTTTCTTTTGCCCCAATAAAACTTTTTTTAGCTTCTTGTGTCCCAATTTTACTTTCTACTTGCGCTACACTTGAAAGCCCACCAAGTCCACCCGGCAAATTCGCCAAGTGTTTAAGTTTTTGGGTTGGCAAATCTTTTAAAGTTGCGTCACCAATGGCTTCCATAGCATCTCTCCCACGCATCATACCCTCTGTTGTAGCCATAGCCTTAGAAGCTATGCTTGCGTTAGGCATCCTAAATTGAGTTGCTAGATTTCCAGCTTGAGTATTCATTAAATCTTCTTGAGTTAATTGATCTATAGGAAATTTTTCAAATACATCTGCAAGCCCCTTTTGTTGCATATCACCCATCTGAGCTTTACTATAATTATAAGGTTTGTCTGGGTCTAAGTTGTAACCACTCAGAAGCTCTGGGCTTAAATTAAGTCGTTCTGCCTCAAATCTTTCATTAGCAATACGATCCTTATTTAATTCAAAATCTCTTTGAGCCGCCAACAGTTGAGAAGCTAGATTTCTACTAGATAAATTTTCAGCTTTTAGTCCTAACAGTTGTCTGCTTGAGCTATTCGTAAAAGCATCGGCTAGAGTGGCCGCACCCTGTCCGAGTCCTGTACTCATTTTCATGTCAAAAAGTCCCATTTATCTGCTTCCTTTTATTATTTAAACCAACTAGAATCTGCGTTATTCCATGCCTTTGGAGAAAATCTATTTGTTGCCCAACCCTGTGATGTGTTGCCGGGATTTCCAGCAATCGCACGTTCAAAGGGGGTTAATGTATGCGATTGCTGAACTGGTTGAACTGGTAAAATACTATTTGCTGGCTGGAAAAAATCTCCAACTGAGTTCCACGCTGATTGATACCACGGAACAGCAGAAGCTCCAAAAGAACCAGTTTGAGCCGCAAAATTACCAGCCGTAGTACCACCTATCTGCCCAGCCCCAGTTGAAATATTGCTAAAATTCGCTGGCGTTTGAGCCGTATTGCCTAAATTAGCAAAATCTCCAGCGTTCAAACCACCAGCCGTTTCAGCACCCATTCCAGCCCCCATGTTATACATACCAGCCATCATACCAGCAATTCTAAGAGCATCCCCAAACGCCATCATTCCAGAATTGGGTTGTATTGCCGACACACGCATGTCGTTAATATTTCTGTCGGCTATTAATTCATCAGCAACGCCAACTCTGCCAAAAGCGGCGTTTATCGGGGCTTGTCCTCTTATTTGCCCGACTCTTGATGGTGACAAAAATCTTGAAAGTGCTAAATCTCTTTTGTTTTGCCCAGCTTTTGCTCTAGTAAATCTGTCTGACTGTAAATTTTGAAACTTAGCAGATTTCTTACCACCAGTTTCAAGACCACCAGTTAGACGATTATCAACCATCGACTTTGTTTTGTTGATAGTCGCTAAATTTTTAGCATCTTCAGCCGTAAATAATTTCTTTTCTTTATCTGTGCCTACATCTTCAGCCGCTTGCTTAAAAATAGGAGTAAGACGTTCATTCGCTTTTTTAGTTCTTTGGCGAATACCTTCTTCTGTTTGTCGCTGTCTTTCTCTTATAGCTTTTTTTTGAGCTTCTGATGATATTCTAGCGCCAGCATAAGAAGCTAAAGCCGCCGCAATTGCTAATGGCCAACCCATAATTATCTCCTATCCCCAATCAACAATATCACCAGAACTACCACTGGTGCTATTACCACCAAATAAATTTGTCGGATTATTTCTCATCGCATTTGAAAACATAGCCGCATTTGCCATGCCCTGTTGTATTGCCTTCTGATCGTTAATTTCTTTGAATAAGCTTCCAACGTCTTGGAACATGTTGCCCATCGACTGTTGATTAGCCGCGTTAATAGCCCTATCTGTATTAGCAAGAAATGAGCTTCCAATACCACCAAGCAAAGAACTTCTGCTAACATCAGCTTGCGCTTGCCCGATTAAATTATTCATCAACTGTTGATCCAATGCTTCTTTTTCGCTTCTAGCCCCAGCTACTCGCTGGTCAATACCACGCCTTCCTTCGCCAATTCTATCTTGCAGTCTTTCTTCCGCATCTGCTTGGGCAGAACTACCAAGAAGATTTCTTCTCGACAATGCGAATTTTAATTCCCTTCTTGCATCTCCTATGTCTTGCTCAAAGTCTGGAAGAAACCTATCACGCACCCTGCCTTCTATATCATCAAGAGCAGTCATTCTTGGTTGAGTATAAGCATCTGTAAATGGTCTATCTTTATTCCACGAATTTGCTTCGTCTATAGCAGATTGATTTGTCACATATTGCTCTGGTACTTCTTTTATAAAACTCCCACCATCGTCATATACAGACTTCATCCGAGAACCCCAAATAGCTTCTGGCACATCTCGCTCTGCTTCTCTGGCAAAAAATTGACTTTTTACAGCTTGAATATTGTCGGCGATTCTCGCTTTTCTTGCCGCTTCCGCAGCTGCCGCCGCTGCCGCTCCACCATCTCCACCCCCGCCTCCTTTACCCATCGCTTAACTCCTTTATCTTTCCAAATATTAATACATCGTAGCCATTCTCAGAAAATCCTTTGAGATGGCCTTCTTTTTCCAAACCTATTTTTTCTAACCACTTATGAGCGTATTTTCTCCATCCTATTGATTGCGCCTGTATTCTATGGGCTATTCCATTTTCTAACATTAGTTGCATCAATCCTTTGATAAAAGCTGTTGTAACCCACCAATCACGCAATGATATTTTATCTGTTGCAATTAACCATATTGTCGCTACTTTAGGATTATCGTAATAAGCACCACCTATGATTACTGGCTCTCTATTTCTATTAAATATCGTGTAAGACTCTCCACCCTGTTTTAAAATAACCTTCGCCATATCATCTTTTGTCTTAGCAGACGTAAGGCTTGATGTTTCTCTAAAATCATCTTCTCTCATGTTTTGGCAGACATACACGCAATCCGCCAAAGTCATTTCAAAGACTGGCAATTTATCCATTAAAGGGGAGCTAAATTTTCATAATATAAACTTATCGCATCTAATTGGAACGCTTCATCTGCACTATGCTTAAATACTGGCGCAACACTTACTCCAGTTAATTCTACTGGTGTCATAACATCTGGTCTTGTGTCACCAGATATTGAAATTTCATCTGTTGTAAAAGTTGAGTTGGATGATCCATCTATATATCTAAACGATAATCTTCCAGTCCCAGTCGTCACTGTGTCAACGCCACGAAACATTTTTAAGATTCCGGGTTTTTTTGCGTCAACGAAAGCCATAACCATTTCAAACTCAAACGGAGTCCCAGCAATATATGTCCCTGTCCCATCATCTGCCACGAAAGATTTCGCAATATTAAACGTATTTGTCGTTGAACTTGATGTTGTGTATGTCCCATTGTAATTTGTCGTCCCAGAAATAATAACTTCATCCCCGTCAGCCCTACCATGAGAGGCAGAAGTAACAGTTGTCACTCCTGACCCACCACTAGCATAAGCTGTTATCGTTTTCCCAGTTTCGTGGGAATCTCTAAAAACATCTTCTGTTAATCTGTATAAAGAATTTCCAGTTCTTAAAAATATCTGACTATCCAATAAAGTCCAATCGTCTATATTCCACGGCAATGCGTATTCAGACCAAGCTGTTATTTTGGCTGTTTTTGAAATCGTAAAAGCATAAATTTTCTTATCTATGACACACAAATATTGACCCAAACTTGGACTGAACTTTGCCTTTGGAGTAACAGTCGGAGTTTGCGGTAAGTCAGACTGGACAACGCTATCTATAGGAGAACCAACATCAATTTCAGATTGACTGTTAGTTAAAACTGATTCCGATATAGACCTAAAGCCAAAATCTGTCAGCATATACATATCCTGATAGAGCAGGGCTATACTTCTATGGTAGCGTGTGTGAACACCGGGAAGCGACTGAGTAAATGAATGGTTAGCTGGGTCTGGGTCAACAGACCATAACTGAGAACCGTCTGCAAAGAATACCACTAAGTTTTTTTCTTTGTATTGCCCTAATGCTAATGCGTTATCAGATCCTTTTTGTTTCAATCCAACTGATAAACTTCCAGCATCTTGTGAAGTTGTCCAATCTCTCGGATCGCTAGTGGCGCAAAATCTAACAGTATCACCGTTAATTGCCCATATCTTATCTTCCATCTTTACCGCACCTTTTGAGTTCGGGCAGTTTGCGTCTATAATTCTGGTAGGACTAGAACCATCAAGATAATGATGCAACGTTACTCCGTTTGAATATTCTACGCTCGCATAAACATAGCCTTTGAAAACATCGGCAAAATGAACATGCGAAACTGCTACACTTGAAGAAACACCAATTGTCCAACTGTTAGTTAAGGTATGTCCATACTTGGAAACAAATGTTATTTGAACTCCTTCTTGTAAATCTTGTGCAGAAGATGTAATAGAAACTGCGCTTGTCCATCCACCAGAGTCCTTTTTCCACCTAAATGTATTCGGTATTTTCTCCCAAGTCCCAGTCCCGTCATCAGCAACAAATGTCTTTGCTATTACAAATGTATTGGTTGTTGCATCTGTAATTGTATATGTTCCGTTATAATTTGAAGTTCCAGTAATGTTTATTTCATTTCCAGTAATTAAACCATGAGAAGCATCTGTTACGGTAGTTGTTCCGCTAAATGGGTTAGGGCTTAATTCCCATGAACCAGTTGCATCGTTAGTTGTAAATTCTTTAACTATGTTAAAAGTATTTGTCGCAACATCTTCAATTGTAAAAGTTCCGTTATAATTTGTTGTTCCAGAAATTACCACTGAATTTCCGTTAGACAACCCATGAGCCGTTGAGGTTATGGTTGTGTTTCCACCCCAAGTGCCAGTTGCCTCATCAGTAACAAAAGTCCTTACAATCTGAAAAGTATTAGTTGTTACACCAGCTATTGTATAAATTCCGTTATAGTTTGATGTACTGCTGATTGTGACACGATCTGAATTTGATAATCCATGAGATGCAGAAGTAATTGTCGTGTTACCACCACCAGCATCAGCCATAGCCGTTATAGAGCCAGTATGGGCATTTGCCATAACTGTTATAGATAAAGTATTTAAAGCTTCATACTTTGTAATACTGCCAGTTGTTTTTCCGTCTATTTCTACTGTAAATGTAGGAGTTCCTGTTCCTGTATAGCCACCACCAGAACTCATGTCGTTAAGACCAGCCCCAGTAAAAGAAGCTGGATTAACGTTTGAGCCAGCCACTTGATTAGGAGTTATCGTTAAACATTCAATTTCCCACCTATCTTCAAGAGTATGCCCAGTAGTAGCACCAAAAGTTATTTGCACCCCATCACTTAATGCTTGACTAGAACCAGTAATACTTACACTAGAAGTTAAAGCACCGTTTTCTTTCTGCCATTTGAATGTATCTGGAGTCCCAGTTGCGTCAATTTCTATAATAAATTTAGTTTTAATTGTGCCAGAGTACGTTCCACTACTTGTCGCATCATTTAAAGCAGAACTTCCAACGGGTCGGTATTTCGCTGATCTTGTTATATTTGCATGTGTAACAGTTCCATCAGTGGTGAATGTGTTTAAAACACCGCCAGCCGCAAATATCCCAACAGTTCCAGACTCAAGCTCTGCTATTTTTTCAGTGCCGGGTCTTTTCTTGATAGCCTTACCAGTGGTAACATAGCCGTTTTTAAGTTCACGAAGTCTATTAGCGTCAGCAACAGACGCACCTTTTCTAAGGTCTTTTCCTATACTAAAATCTGAGTAAGTAACAACTGGCATTAAATATCCGCCGTGTGATAATGTTTCATGTGATGATCGAAATAATGACTAAACTGGTTTGATTGTTTTCTACCAGCCCTAATAAATCTTTTTTCTCCTATCGTGCTTCCCTTAATCTTCTCTAGCATTCTCGTAAACTGTTGACTGTAAACACCAGCATCTTCATGGCGGTAATGCGCTTTTGCGTTTGCTATCGCCAACATAAGAACTAAATCTGCATCCAACGTAACTTTATCCGCATCAACGCTAAAAGCGTTTAGTCTTTTTACATATTCAAGATCAATATAATATTGATTGCCGTCTGGTTGTGGCCATATTTCTATTTGATCTCTACGCTCGTATCTGGTTGGTTGAGATTTTGGAGTGTCATAATCATCGTGATAATACTCAATACCCTCAACCAATTTCCATCTAGTCGGCGTTGAAGTCGTTGTATCTCTGGCTGTGACCATAATTAAGCGATCTGGGTTACAGTTATCAGGCCAATCATACGTTTTTTGCCCATCGTTAGTTTGAACTGACGATGTGCCAATATGACTTCTTGGGGTGTACTCCCAATAAAGTTGTTCTTGCGCTTGTCGTAAAAACGAATCAAGAAGGGCGGTATTTATTCCAGCTTGCGATCCAAAAGCGGCAAAGCCGAGTCTATCCCTCAGTTCTTGTCGTAACGACCCTAAATTTCTTTGAGTAGGTAATGCCATTAATTAGCAATCTCCAATTCACCTTTATCCGCTTTTTCAAGTAGATCAATTAATACTGCTTTAGTGGCAGTCGGCTTATATTTAACATTCAAATCATTCAACAAATCTTTTAACTCTCTGTTGGTCATTGATTTGTAATCCATGTCATCCGACAGTTCCACTTCTAAAACTTCTTCGTCATACGCATCTGGAGCAGTATATTCGCTTGCATATTTTTCGTTGTTCATTTTTTCCAAGCGTCTTTCGTCAATACGCCCATAAATATATTCAACATTGGGGACATTTTCAGACCCATCTCTCGTTCCATATGCACTTTGTAATCTTCCGTATTCTTCTTCATAATCAATTTCTTCAATCTTATAAACAACTGGGTCTTTATTCATAACTTGATATTTCTTGTCTTTTGGGGTATGCCATTCATGCTTTGAATAAATTTTTACATTACCATCCCCAAAAACAGTTTCAAGTATAGGAATTTCATGCTCCCAGATTTGCTTGACAATCGTTACCTCAATACTTTTGAAAATTGTTACATCGCAATATTTTACTCTCACTATATTTCTCCCGAAAATAGGACATGTCGTAGCATGTCTTTAGTCATAATCTCTCAATATATGGCATCTGAGAGGGTCAATATTTTGCAAAAACACTAAAAAACGTAAATTCAAACCCTCCGCCTATCTTAGCGATCCACGGAGTCGGATCAGAAACTCCTACCAAGAAACCTCAAAATTGGGCTTTCGGCAGAGGGAGAATTAACGAATAGCTAGGCTATCCGCTTGTTTATTATGCCAATACAAGAACGGCATGAGCATTTGCTCTCGTCATACATAGAGCAAATCGTGAGGTTAATCCCCACATGTGTTCATACCTATCGTAAGGTCGTGGGGGCTTCCTACTAATTTTGCCCTGACCTTCGATCTCTTTGAGTTGGATATATTTGGTGTTAAGCATATAACACCGTTTCGCCCACGTTCCACCTAAGTCATCAAAGGTTGGATTCCATATAATTGGAACACCTTTGAAACTAATGCGATCCGTTCCGCCCTCTGCATTAAACTGTCCACCATTACTAATGTTGACAGTGCCATAAGTTTTCAGCAGAAAGTTTTTGTAGCCGTCAATGAAGTCCGTGCCAGCCATAATATAATTAGGCCGTCCACCGTTCTTCGTACAGTTACGCCACTGGGTTTCCATCACATCAACGATAGTTCCTGTGGTAGTCGCTGTGGTAATACCAGTTGCATACTGGTTTCTCCACCAAGAATTAGCAGAAACCGAGCGATCAATTCCACCAACAGTTCCAGTCGTAGGATTAACAGCAATTAGATAATCCAAACCTTCAATGTCATCTGTTGAACCAGAGCCATCTTGCAGTAAGTATTGATCCATTTGTTCTTCCCAGCCCAAATCAAGAACTTCGATTTGCTCGTTAAGAAGATTGGTCAACTGAACAACTTCAGCTTGGCTATGTACTTTGCCCTTCTTGTTGTTGTCCGTTACGGAAATTCCATTCTGAATCAAACGATCTTCATCCAGAGTGAAACCATCATGCGCCGCTCTCCACGGGAAAGTGGCTTGCTCAACTGTTGAGCGACTGTTGTAAGTAACAACTTTTCTTCCGTTAAAGAAAGAGAAATTGTTCTGATAGCGATAGCGTAGCTGTACTACAGCATTTTGCTTACCGCCGGGCATAGACCCTTTACCCGATTGGAGTTTTTTATACCAAACTCTCTCTTGGGCAATCTGGTCTACTGGCTTATTTTTAAGGTAATAATCAAGTGCTGTCTTACCAGCAATTGATAATTCCTCTGTAGTAAAAGGCATTTAACCCCTCCAGTAAATAATTAACGTTTATCCACCCAACTCCGCCATAATTGCGTCAGCCATACTGCCAGCATTAGCTGAACCAGTTGTAACTCCGCTTGACTGCAACGGTGCTTGAGCAGTTTTTTTAACTTGTTGCGTCTGAGTAGATGCCATAGACCCAACAGCCCCATACAATTGTGAAACAACGCTCGCCCATTGAGATGGTTGATAATTCTTTTGAATATAATCAACTTGGCTCAATAAGTATTTTTCTTTAGCATCAAAGTCAATATCCATCTTTTTTTGTTGATCCATAAAAGACTCAATATCCTTTGTTGCGTTTTGAATAGAGCTTGTGTTTTGAACTTGCTGTTGCTGTTGCTGATGAACTTGCCGTTGCTGACTTTCCACACGTTGTTGGCTTCGTCTGCTGTTAGCAAGTTCTACTGCATGTTCTCTTGACAACTCGTAGTTATCGACTTGATCCTGTAAATCATTAAACCCATCAAGAAGATCAACCCCTTCAACTTCAACTCCCATATCTTGCGACAAACGCTGAACTTCTGCTCTTGCAAACTGTAAAGCTTGCTCTTTTTGAGAACGATCTGAAGATACTGCTAATTTTCCATAATCCAAAAGTGTCGCAAACTCATTCGGGGAAAGCCCCGATTCAGTTACGGATTTTTGAATCTGAGAAACCGCTTCAGTCGCTTGAGCGAGTTCATTAGCCTTTGCTTTGTTATCAGAAACCAAATCCCTAAAACGCTGTGATGCTTTTGGTTGTAGGTTCTCAGGCTCTCTGTAAAACTCTGGCTCGGTATTGTCTGGCTCTGGAGTAGCTTCCTCTTTTGATTTGACTTCATCCTTCGCCTTTGGTTCTTCGGGAACTTCCTCTTTTGCTTCTGGTTCGCTTTTAGGCGCATCTTCAGCCTTTGAGGGTTGAGGTTCATCATCGTCTGATAAAGCCTTCTGGACAGCATCGACAACTGTTTCTTCTGTTTCGGGTGACGACTCCGAATTTTCGTCAACTGGAGGTTGCGAGTCCTCTGTTACGCTTGCTTCTTCTACTGTTTCTGTTGCTTCTACCGCTACTTCTGGTGTTGCATCCTGTGTCGAATCAGGTACGACATTTTCATCTGACATAGTTTCTCCCGATCTATGTATTATTAATCACTACCACCATTGTTTGATTTATTGTTATTGGATTCTTTTTGACTAATTCTATTAAATTGGTTGCCTTCTCTTGTGATTTCGTTTGACTCTTTTTCGCTCATTCGTTTCATCTGGTTGCCTTCACGCTGAACTTGTGTTTGCTGTTGCAACAACTCCATTTGTCTACGTTTCATAGCAACGTCAGTCTGCGCTTTATAAGATTTCATTTGTCCTTCAAGAACATTATCTTCTGCATCAGCCTTTGCTTTTTCAGCCAACGCCATATTTTTCTGCGCTTTTGAATGAGTTTCTTGTAAGTCAGCTTTCAACTGTTCAATCTGAATCTGTTGCATTTCCATCTGCTGTTGCATCTGTTGTTGCTGTGCTGGATCTGGCTGTGACTTGTCTTTAGCTCTTGGCAAAAATTCATGCACATCAAATCTTTCGTCAAGCCGTCTTAGTGTTTCCTGTGCAACAATAATCATGGAATCTGCCAAATCATCTTGTCCAGCTTCACGCAATTGAGATATTGCTTGAATTGCTTCAGATAATTTTGGCAATAAAAATTGAACCCAAACCTGAGTTTCTTTATCTTTATTTGGCTTTCCAGAAGAACCAGCTTGAATATTAATGGTCAGCAGATTAAATATCTGTTCTTTATTCATCTGAGGCCATACAGAACCATCTTTAAGCTCGCCTGTTGGTTGCCCAGTTTGAGGGTCAACCTCTGGCTCTGCTGGCATACCAGCAATTTCACTTACTTGTTCAATTGTCAATGCTTGTAACAACAGTTCAAGAGTATGTTTCGCTACTTTTTCAAACCAATCTTCTATTTCATCTGTGTCAGCCGCACTTTGAGTCTGCTGTTCCTGACCCAACATTTGCGCTTCACCAAGAGTTCTTGAGCGATTACTCTTTGGCTGTGTTACCTCACCACCACCAACAACACGCTCAAAGTCACGCTCTGTATGATCTGTTGTATAAACAGACGGGTCAATTGGGGGAGGGGAGAAAACATCAATTGAATTTTTAATGGGTTGCCCAGCACCACCATCTATCCTCACATTTTCTCCGGGCATTGCATCTTCTAATGCTTTCGCATCCATGTCTGAAACATCGCCCCTTCTTGATACCCAATGAGGAATTGAAATATCTCTATGATGAGCAAATCTTGTTCTCGCAGAATTATGTTCATCTTGCAATTCACGCAAAAGAAAAACATCCGACATGGGTAAAAATTGCCCATCAACAATGTTTAATGCGAGAGGTATATATGGATACCATTGTTCGCTTACAAACTTAGGCTCAAGAGGTTGTTGCAAAAAGTCAACGCCTCCATCTGCCATGTAATGAATCAACTGGTTTTCCCTATCGTGTATTTCCCAGATATGAACCATTGTTGCGTGTTCATCAATCTGTTCTTTTTTATGGTCTACCACATCAGATGACTTTAACTTAAATTCCTTTGTCCCCACTGGCAGTTTTCCCCAACGCTTTTTAGCGTCAGCGACAGTCATTATTATTCTTTCTGCCAAGAAAGGAGTTTGAAGATAATCATCAAAATTCTGGATAGAAGAAAGGTCTAACACCATGTTAGTCGGATCAACAACATCAATGACTAGACCTTCCGATACAACTATATTTTCCTCCCTTTCAAGCTGTGATTTGAATTGCTTTAATTCAAGAATAGCTCTTTCCTTTGCAACGACCTCACTGGGGTCTTTTGATTGCATCTTGAGATATTCTAATTGAGCTAACTTATCATTAGAATCTATAATCTTATTTCTGATAATCGGGTTTGGTTCTATTTCGGTTTGATAATAGACCTTCGCCCAACCAATGCCAGTCGTCTTTGCGGAACGGAGGCAAGCCTTCGCCCTACGCTTTAAATTAGCATCATCAAAAACTCGATTTAAAATGATCTCAGCCGTTTTGCCGAACAATCGCATTTTCTTTACACCAGCCTGAGCAATAGTTTCAGTTGGCCTAATAGAAAACTTCGGATTTCTAGCGTAAATTTGGTTTACGCTTTTTCTAATATGTGAATGTATTAGGTTTGCCCTAACAAGTTCACCCGAACCATCATCCTCATGTTCGCCACGAACATATTGTCGGTCTGTTTTGATAGACTCCTCAAAATTACCGTTGTTCATGCTCTGCTTGGCTAGATCAATACGACTTTGCCATTTCCCAGCAAGTAGCTTTACTCCCTCAGTCGGCTCTTTCCCTTTCGTGTCCGATTCATCGGGAGATTTAAAACCACTTTGCTTTAGATTTCCAATAATCTCTTGCTCAATATTAGCCATTCTTAACCAGCGTTAAGGATATACATAGAAACACTACCAGCCGATCTGGTAACATTTGATCTTACATACTTAGGAAGTGTAACTTCCGCTAATTGCATTTCGCTGTCTGTCGTTAAAGAACCAGACGTTTGCAACGTTGACCATGTAGAGTTATCATCAGAACCCTGTATGATGGCAGTCCCACTAAATGCGGCTGGTTGAATAACAGCGACAACAGTTGTGCCGGGCAAGAAAGGACTGGTTGACTGTTCAACAGCCGATCCAGTTGCGGTTGTTGCCTGTGCTGATACTACGGTATTCATTTTTAACATTGGTAAATCTCCTTACTTTTAAATAATTTAATCAAAATCTGTATTTTGATTTTTTAGCTCTAACTGGGTCTAAAGCAGTCAGATAATCAAAGCTCATGTAAGGCGGTTTGATTGGCTTATTGATTGCTTTTTCAAAACGATGTCTTGAAACCAAACTATAACGCCATTCATCTGCCACATGATCTTCTTGGTACTTCGTTTCTATATCTTCTGGTCTTGCTTCGTCAATCTGCATATTAGGGATAGTTCTTATAAAATGTTTACACTGAGAAAAAACCTTAAAGGTTTTTTGCTCTAACCTCTGGTTGCAAACATTCCATCCATTTTCACGGCTTCCAGCACCGCCTTTTGCCTGATCCCATAAAATACTGTTATCTCTGAACAGTTCATTAATGCTTATCCCTTCCCCACGATGATACCAACATGAAGGATCTGCTGGGTTTGCCCTAAATTGAATCCCTCTCGACCTTTCATATTTCTCCATCTCTATAATTTTTTTACTTACTTCTTTAGGTGATTCGCCTGTCCCAACGTTAGGCTCGCCACCCCATCCATATAATTCTTTATATCTGTAAATAACATCGTCTGGGTCAACGGTGTACCAACCTATGCTGTATGGTCTTGTTTTACCCCAGTCCATCGCCCTCCATCTCGGCCAATCTGGAGGAATCTCAAATGGCTCGACAATATGATGCTGTGGATTCCAGTTAGTAAAAAATTGTCCCTCTGTTACATCCCATCTTCCCTCAAGAAGTTTTTTCCTGTCTTTTTCTGGGAGTTTTAACAACATCTCCCGATAACCGCTTTCACTTAAAAACGGATTATCATCAAGCTTCGCTGGAATAAATTGCCGATACGACTTTGCCTCATATCCACTAATAACTTCCTTATGGCAATATTCTGTTCCACCACCACTGTTGGGAATCTGCCAGTATTCCTTTACCCAAGCATGACCCCTACCACCGGGATTTGTTGTCGCTCTCGTAAAAACCTTTACATTAGGGTTAATACTTCTTGTTCTCGACTGTAAATATTTATAACAAATTGGTGTTGCCCAGTGAGTCAACTCATCCCAACCAACCCATTGATACTCGCTACCCTGATGCTTATATCTATCTTCATCTTTATCCATGTATCCAAAAATGACTTTAGCCCCCGATGGGAAACGCCATTCATGGTCTGCCATACTGTAAGTTGCTCCTTCAAAAATCAAAGGATAAATCGCCTTAGACCTATCAACCAACTCGCTCAATTCTGGAAAAGTCTTGCGAAACAAGATAGCTCTATATCTGTTCCACCTCAATGCGTCTTGTTGCAACCCCAACGCATCTATCAACAGGGCATCACTCTTACCACCCCCAGCAGACCCTCCGTATAACACTTCGTCAAATGGACTTGACAAAAATTCTTGCTGTTTAACTGTTGGCGACCACAAACATTCGCCAGTTTTTCTTTGTTCTTTAGTGAGCAATAATTCCTTCTCTCGGCAACAGTTTTATCATTCCGTCAGGAAATTCAGTAACGTGAAACTGAGCCTCTAAATTAGTTAAACCATATAATATTTGCGCTACTTCTTTCTGCATATACAAATACTCTGGCTCAATGCCATTCCCATTTTCGTCATAACAGTCGATCAACCATTCTTCTGTTATTTCTAAAAATGCTTCATTAGCTGATTGGCGTAACATCAATGACATTTGATTCAACGTTTTCTGGTATTTCCGCTTTTGGCGGAATTTTAACAAAGTTGATTCTATGTTCTTGCTTAACAGTAACGTTTTTAGGCTCTAAACTGGCTAAAGTGGTAAAGGCTTTCGTTGGATGCTCCCTGATAAAATTTCTTATCAGTTCGTCACCCCCCATAGTTTCCAGAACCCTTCTCATTTTTGAGTTTAAAGGCTCGCTCAACTTGTCAAGAAACTTCTGTTTTTTTAAAGATAAAGACATAAATAAGCCTAAAAATTAATTATCACTAAATCCACTCATTATCTGTTGCTTGTAAATTATGTAATAACGCCAAAATAAATAATCCCAATTACTTTTCAATTTTTTTCTCTGGTAAAAAAATCCATGTTCTTCCGTCATTGCTGTAAAAAACTGGTGCGAGAGAAATTAAATACTCCCAAGCATGATTGCTGTCAATTGTTATCAATTGTATTTCTTTTGTTTCATTTATCGAAATTCCGTTACATTCTGGTTTAGGTGAAGATGCTAAAATATGATGCCTGTAGTAATCACCTCCAAACCGAAGGATCATTGTCCTATCGGGCAATGGCTTCCACTCTGTTAAAAATTCAATGTTTGGCTCTTTTGGAGTTACCAAGCTAACCATTCCACCGCTATACATTTCCATATGCTCCAACGGATCGTCTAGTTGCTCCGCAACCGAATAAACAGGGAAGAACAATGGTGCTAATAATGCAAAGAAAACGAAGTATTTCATCCTAACCATGCTCCCCACTATTCGGTTTTACGATTTTTGCTATCTCTCTATCAATAATCTCCTGTTTTGAAATTATTCGTTTTAAATTTCCATCTTTATCAAAAATCTTACATGGAAATATAGTCTGACTTGCCCTATCTAATAAATTTTCAGTCTGTAACACATAGGGAATATCCTTACTAAAACTATTTCTTCCCGAAAACTTATACTCACTCATTTCCGTTAATAATCTTGATCTGTTGCTCGTAAATTGCGACCAAGCTATCCATTTCTATTGAGTAAACACGAAGTTTTTCGTAATCATCTAAGGACAACGAAAAATAACCTAACTCAGTTTGATGCCATATGACAGGCGGAGGCTCTGGTCGCTGATGAATCGGAAATACTTCATTTCCGCCTGATAAAAGGTGAACGCACCCGTGGAAAAGTGGCGTTAATAGGATTATCACCATCAGCATCTTCGCCTTTCGCAATAAGCTCATTCGCCTTTCTAACTTCTTCCCTTTCCATCTTGTTGATCTTTGAAATATCTTCATAAATATCATCAGCTTGATCTGCCTTCGCTATCTTCTTGCCAACTCGTACTAAGTAACTTCCGATACCACCTAATGCAACAATAATGAATAATATAATAGCTATAGTCATGGTCTATATGGAGGCTCTGCCAGAAAATAAAAAATTGACGTAAGGATCAAAGCATAAATAATCAACCTAATCATTTTTTATTTTTCATTCCAGCACGAACTGAAGCTAACCCACCAAACCCAAGAATCTCATAGAAATTATTCGGCATACTAGCAAAACCCATCATTTCGCAGAAAAGCCCAGCAACGGCAACAATGGCTACCAAGTAAGTCTTTTTTCCTTTTAATGCTTCCATCATGTCCCCCATCAATAACCTCCTACGGTTGGTTTTTTAATTTTTTTAGGTTTTTTAATACGTTTTGGTTTTTTCATCTTTTATCGCTGTACTCCAAAACCCAGTCCGAAAAGTTCTGGGTGCGTTTCTAATCTCGGTTGTTGCGGTTTCATTCGTATATGCTGTTCACGCAAAGGCAACCAACCGCCAGCCCCAGTCTGAAGTTCGTCTTGTAACTGTGGTTGCATTGCTTCCATCTGTTGTAATCTTTGCAAAAATGCGTTTGGCAATGCACCCATCCCACCTCTTTCCATCATCATTTCTGGCGAAGCCGATGGGGCAGATTGAGGAAGTTGCTCATGTAGCATTTGCATTTGCTCTGGCGGTACTTGTCGTAGTCTATTCCCAACACGATCCAACAATCTCTGGTTCGTCCCATCTGGGCGTATCGGTTGCGCTGACATAGCCTCTTGACGATTTATCCTCATCTGCTCTTGCATTATCGCTTGATTTCTAGCTTGTTCTTGAGCTTGCATCTGCTGTTGTTGCATGACAGCGTGAGGAACTTGCCGTTGCCTGTTTTGTTGCATTAATCTTTCAATCATTTCTTGAAAATTCATTAGTATGTCCAGATTACAGGGTTAGTTTTCATATGATCTACATCCACATGAATAAAAGTCTTGGCAATGCCAATACGCTTAAAAAACATCTGCATCATGCGGATTAATCTATATCTCAATACTGCGTTGTCCATGCCGATGTCTACAGCTTTACCGAACAAATGAGAAGAATTTTCCGAGCCACCACACGCAGTATTCCAAGTTTTACATCTGAGTCCACTTGTAACGTGCATCGAACTACCATATTCATCTCTAGTCTGTTGCAATAACTCAACTAAAGTCTGGTCAATACCATTCAAGCCACATCCACACTTACAAGAAAATTCATCTTCGTAAAAATTTCTTGATAACTTTACCCTGCTCATAAAAACTTGTGACCACAATAAACAATAAAACCAACTATCGTTACGCAAACAAGAGAGGCAAAAATATTAAATAAAACAAACCCCTCAAACATTGTCATTTTTATCTCTGAGGGAACATTTTCCCCTTTACCATCAAAGGAAAGTCCTTAAAACTTACTGGTTGCATCCCTCTCAAAGCATCCGCAAGCCCAGAAACCCCTCTTGACTGAGGAGCAACATTTTGAACAGCCTTTTGTGCTGGTTGTGCTGAACGAATCAACTGTTGTAATGCCTCAACGTCTAACGCTGGCGATACCCTCCCAGTGCCGACTTGGTTTAATCCCCTTAAACCTAATTTTGTTATTCCGCTAGCCGCCATACCTATTGGGTTAAGACCCATCGCTGGGTTCTGGAGTGCTTGGAGAAATTTTTCCACAAGTGTCGTTGGCACTTCGCTTGATGTATTTACGTTGCCACCTATTGTCGAGCGAAGTCCCATTGTGTTGTTTGTTGTACTCTGGTTGTAATCTCTGGATGTAAGTCCACTCTATGTGACCCATATCCGCTTTATATTTATCTTTTATCTCTATGTAGGTAACAGCATCAAATTTCTTAATACTGTCCTCTATGTGCTTCCCAATGCGCCTTATAACGTTGTTGCTCTGACCGACATAAACTACTTTTTTATTTTTTATTAAAAAGTAAATACCACTCCGACCCATAATATTGTCGGACGCATTAACGATTGCGTTGCTAGATAAAAGTACATGTGGATTTTTTATTTTTTTTAAAATTTTTAATTTTTGTCATTGAGAGAGGTTGAGTATGCTGAAGCTTGCGACCGACCGCCCGCCCAGTGGGGGGATGGGGGAAGTTGGGTTTTCCAACAGTCCGAACAAAAAAAGCATGCTTTTTATCTTTTGCGTCACTCAAAAAATTCCCCCAACTGTTGTTATTAATCGGGTTGAATAATACCAAGCCCATTACACCAACTTAGATTAATGCGTTGTGCTAACAACGTGATATTTGAACCAACAGTTCAAGATGAAACTGTTATCCCTTCCATATAAATAACAGACAATCTATAATTATTTCACAAGCCAAAAAACCCAACAGTTTATGATTATCGTTTCTATTTACATGTCGATTGTTTAGGTAAGAATCCCCCCCCAAAAATATCCCCCCATTTCCCAAAATTCAACAGTTCTAAAATCCAAACATGCCACTAGCGCAACTGTAAAGCTTTAGAATACGTTATTATTTCCAGCAATTAACCCTATTCAAACTGTTACAAAATAGCAATACAGAGCAAACTGTTGATAGGCTGTTTTTAGCGTTTAAATACAAAGACTTATGAAATAGCCAAAATAACCTATATAAATGAAGAAAAAAACTAAAGAAAAAAAACGACATTCCGATAAAATATATGTAAATTAATAGTTGACAAATAAATATATAATCTGATAAAGTTGTGAATAAGAAATTAAGGGCGGTTGGCACGCATGCAGAAACGCTTTGACCCAACTGTAAAACAGAGAAAACAAAACATAGTTTTCTAAGAATTTCCCGATAGAAATAAAGACTTAAAACAATAATTAGATAGGCTGTAGGGCTTATCAGTAGGGTTTTAAGCTTGGTTGTGCGTCGAACCTAAACACTACAACGTTTAAAACTGTTAAGAGTTTTAGGCGTTCTCAAACACTAAAAACCAATAGCTTATTTTTAGCTATTTAATCTTTTAAATGGAGAAACAGACAATGACTAAAGATCAAGCCATAGCATTATTAAATGGAATGACTATGAAAGAACTAGAAAAATACGTTCGTTCAATAGCCAAAAAGTTTGGAGATAAATTAAAAGACCCAAATAGAAATTATAGTAAACCAATTAAGCCCAAATTAATTGACTATGCTATTACTCATTACGAAACGGCCATAATTTCTGATTTATCAAAAGATCAAAAGAAAACAGAAACAGAAACAGAAACAGAAACAGCAACAGATTTAGAAACAATTGAGGAAATTAATACTGACAGTGACTTAATTACCTATGGGGAAACAACAGACATGGAAACAGACATAACAGACCCATTTAATGGCTTTAAAGTTTGGATTCAAAATGAAATAAAAACTATTTCAACAAATAGTGTTAATGAGGATAAAGTTTTAGATATAGCAAAAAAGGCTATTGACCACGCTTTTAAAAATCAGCCTAAAGAAACGGTTGTTATTAACAAAGCTAAAGAAACTAAGGTTGAGATTAAAACAGCCCATAAGATTTTCCCAAAACTGTTGAAAATGGCAACATCCCCCGATGTTAATGTGGCTTTAGTGGGTGCGGCAGGTTGTGGCAAAACTCATATTGCAAGTCAAATTGCTAAAGCTTTGAAAATGGATTTTACTTCTATTTCAATGACTGCTGGAACATCGGAGGGTCAATTAACTGGCTGGTTACTACCAGTTGAAGAAAATGGGCGTTTCACGTTTGTCGCTAGTAAATTTCTCGAATTATATGAACGTGGTAATGCTGTTATTTTACTTGATGAAATGGACGCTAGTGACGCAAACATGCTTTTAATCGCAAATCAAGCATTGGCCAACGGCGGTTTTTATTGTGCCACTAGAAACGAAAAGACTTATGTGAAACGTGGTGAAAATGTCATTTTAATAGGTGCTATGAATACATGGGGAAATGGAGCAGATTTGCAATATTGTGGGCGTTCTGATTTAGACATGGCCTCATTAGATAGATTTGTTTTTTTGCCTATGGATTATGATAAAGACTTAGAAAAGAAATTAATCCCCAATGAAACGCTTAGATTATGGGCTGATAAAATCAGAAAAAACATAGCTAAAAATAAAATTGAACGTATTTTATCAACTCGAAAATTAACAGCTTTTAACAGTCTTTTAAATAACGCAGATTTTACCATGTCGGAAATTGAGGAAACTTATTTCATGGGCTGGTCTGCTGATGAAAAGTCAAAAGCTGTTGCGTAAAAAACATGGGGGGATTTTCCCCCCTTACTTTTAACTTATTGGAGAAACAGACATGATAACAGAAACAATAGAGAAAAATAATTATTGGGGAAGTTGTAAAGCTGGATATAAATTATTTAAGTTTGAAAATTTGCAAGATTTTGTAGGACTTCCAAAACCATCTTTAAACGAATCCAATAAGAAATACTGGAATAGCTTTGACATGGATCGCAAGTCTAATTGGTTGTCCCCAAACGGTAATACAAGAAACGATATTGAACGTTTTTCTAAAACTGGATGGGAATATGGAAGTAAAAAATCAAGCGAAACAATAAACCAATTATCATTGCCACATATAACAAGCGTAAAACGCAAACGCATAAACTCTGATAGAGGAGATGAACTTGATATTCATCAAGTCAATAGAGGTCAAATTAATACAGCATGGAAACGCACAAAACGCTTATCAAGAAAATCCCCAAAGCGTTTCACGCTTGTTTGTCAAATTGGGGGAAATTGTGGGATTAAATCTAAAGAACTGTTGTGGCGTGGGGTTGCTACCTTAGCGCTTGCAACAGTTTTATCTAAGGCTGGCCATGCTGTAGAAATTAAAGCTTTTTGCATGGTTGAAGGGCTTTATCCAAGCGCTAAAATTAAAGATAGGTTAGATGTCATAACAGTTAAAAGCTTTTCTAATCCACTAGATATTGACGCATTATCTAATATTTTATGTTTGGCTGGTTTTTTCAGACATTATATATTTAAAGCGTTGTTAGCGAATAAAGATACTTGTGATTCATGCTTAGGGCGTGCCGTTAATAACGTTTTAAAGTTTGATGAATCCAGACAGTCTATAAAAATAGATGTCCCTCAAAATAAAGTAAAAAACCAAGAGAACGTGGAAAGTTGGTTGAAAGAAACTATTGAAACTTTATAAATAATCGGGGGGGGGATATTCCCCCCCTTAATCTTAATTGGAGAAACAGACATGATTATAGGAAATAATGGAATGCCAAAAAATGAAAGACAAATATATTCCCATATATTAGACAACGCCATATATTTACACGCTACAGGAAAACCAGTTATTGATAATCTTGAAACTTGCATTGAACAAAACGACACGCCAGAAAGTAAACAATTGAGAAACGCCTTATTTCCAAAATGGGCTGACAAATATACAGGCATACCAGCCCATGAAAAAATTGAAAAAGAGTTTC